>Ga0187788_10000113_pt1 | contig 20008 bp, 29 predicted proteins | sample 1015_BV01_MP10_2_FD_133008 | JGI IMG/M metagenome (GOLD analysis project Ga0187788, IMG submission 133008) | Tropical peat soil microbial communities from peatlands in Department of Meta, Colombia - 1015_BV01_MP10_20_MG | ecosystem: Environmental > Terrestrial > Soil > Wetlands > Peat | place...
CATTCACAAGCGTCTCGCGTGCATTGAGTGAGCGGCAAGTGCGGCACGTCATTCCCTTGATATTCCGTCCCCTTTTGCGCCGTCACTGCGTCGCAAGGATGACGACCCGGCAAGATCCGAACGCAGCGCAATAAGCCGAGCCTGTGCGCGTTTCGAAAGGCTCTAAGAGACCGCGCGATTTCCTTCGGCATCTTTTGCATCGGTTGTTCCGGCGGCAGTGAATATCAGTACGCCGTCGCTTTGTGTGATCAAACTGGCTTTCTTGCTAATCGTTAGGGATAACATTTGCGAACGCGCGGGTATTCCGCGCATCTCGGCACCTCCACTTCAGTGCCGTATCTGCACCGTATGCGATTCCGCCGGCGGTTGAATCGAGCCCGTGCTCTTCAGGGCCTGACTGCGCCCAACAGTATACTGGGCAGTAATTTCGGATGCGCCCGGAGAGAATACGGTCCAAATCGCAGCCCCGAATGCCAGTAAATAGAAGGCAAGCCAAACCGCAGCGACGGTCACTACGCCCGAATAATGACCATCCACGATGTTACGCTGGCGATACTTTAAATCGCCATCTGCGTGGTCGCGTGCTGCCGGAGACCGCATTTCCATTCTCCATCGGGAGATTGGTATCACCTGTTTAAGGACTTCGAAGGTGAGGCAGATCACACACGGCGATCTTCGAACTTGTCGCTACGCAGCTACCAGCGCTTCCATAGGAGACCGCACATATGACGCATGGATGTAAAAATCATGACGGCTGTGGAGAATTAAGTAGACAAAACGGCATGTTGGCAGGCGTCACCGACGGCGACAGGCGATATCCGCCTTGGGCCAATGCCGGACATTTTAGGCCATGGACCAATCTGCTGTAGGTTACCCGGTATGGGAATCGTTGATCCACCGCGTGGTCATTGCGTGCGCACGATCGGGGGCGCGACTCGTATTGTAAGTAGAGAGAAGCAAATAAGAGCAGGTCGAGGGTTAAATCGGTGACCCGCGATCAAAAAAAGCCATCCACGCGCGATCAATCCACGACGCCTTTTATCGAGACAGCGATTCGGTTCGGTGCTCTCGCTCTTCTTCTTTATTGGTCATGGATACTCGTCAGCCCCTTTGTTCCGATTGTTATCTGGAGCGTGGTGCTGACAGTTGCGCTTTATCCCGTTTTTGAATGGATGGCGTTTAGACTTGGCGGACGTTGTCGATTGGCCGCCGTTCTGATTACGATTCTAACTTTGCTGATTGTTATCGGACCGGCAACGTGGCTCGCATTGGGCCTGGTCGATAGCCTTCGAGTAATTTCCGAGCAACTTGATCCTTCAACCCTGACGATCCCTCCACCGCCACCATCGGTGAAAGATTGGCCTCTGATCGGCGATCCGATCTATCAATTTTGGGATCTGGCATCGACCAACATGCAGGCCGCCCTGGCTAAAGTTTTGCCGCAACTAAAACCGCTGGGCAGCAGCTTGCTGCGCATTGGTGCGGATACCGGCCTCGGTATTATAAAATTCCTCGCTTCGATAATTGTCGCCGGATTTCTCTTTTTGCAGGCACCGGCGTTCGTTGAAGCTGTCAAAAAGTTTTCACGTCGGCTCAATTCGGCACGGGGTGAGGAATTCGTAAATCAGGCCGCGGCAACCATTCGTGCGGTATCGCGCGGTGTGATTGGCATTTCGGTTCTGCAAGCGCTGCTGGCGGGTATCGGGCTGATGGTTGCCGGCGTTCCGCAGGTAAGTTTGATAACTTTCGCTGTCCTGATCTTTGGAATCATCCAGATCGGTCCGTCGATTATCCTGATTCCGGTTATCATTTGGAGTTGGACGGCGATGGAAACAACGTCAGCGCTGTTGTTCACGGCTTACATGGTGCCAGTCAATCTGATCGATAATTTTCTGCGGCCCATCGTCATGGGCCGGGGCCTGAAAACTCCGATGCTCGTTATTTTGATTGGTGTCATCGGCGGCACTCTTAGTTTCGGCATTACCGGTCTTTTTCTAGGCCCAATCGTACTCGCGGTAATTTGGGAACTTCTGGTCGCGTGGATCGCAGAACAGGAAGCGGCATAGATGCATCACCGGTCTTCTGGCAAAATATCCTTGATCCGCATCGTGTGGGCCGCAATGTCCTCAAGATCGTACGACAAGTGCACTCGGATGGTCGATGCCGGCCGCTTTGCAAGTGAGAGTCCCTGACGCCACTCAGTCGCCGGACGGATTGGCCGGGGTACAAAGCCTCCGCCGCAGTTCGGGCAGACATTATGCAACTTGGCCTCAGCGCAATCCGCACAGAACGTGCACTCGTAGGAACAGATACGTGCGGCCGTTGCATTTGGCGGCAGATCTTTGTCGCAATATTCGCAGTTTGGGCGAAGCTGTAGCGCCATGGGTGTCTCCGTCGCGAGCCTTATTCGATCACCTCGTCGGCAGCCACGAGTAGCGACGGCGGCACGGTCAGCCCAAGCGCCCTGGCTGTCGTAACATTGACGAGCAGTTCGAACTTGGTCGCCTGCACGACCGGCAGATCAGCGGGCTTCTCGCCCCTGAGAATTCGGCCAACATAAACGCCGGCCTGGCGATAAGATTCGGTGAAGCTAGTGCCGTAACTGATCAGACACCAACGGCTGCGTACTCACGCCAAGGGTACACGACAGGCACAGAATGGCGCTTTGCCAACGCCACGATGTTATTGCGCCGTCCTTCGTAAAACGGGTTGGTCGTGACCAACAGCGCCTCTACCCCCCGTGACCGCAACGACGCGAATATCGTTTCAAGATCGGCATCGGTCCCGGCATCCAAGATGATGAGTTTCTGGCCGTTCGCATCCGCCGCGGTCTTCATCACTGGCAAAGCTGGGGAAATGCCGGGACTTTTGGAATTCATGAGAACTCCAATCGTCAAGGCTCGAGGAACGAGCTCACGCAAAAGCTGCAATCTCTTGGCGTCGAGTTCATATCCCAGCAGGCTCACGCCTGTGACATTGCCGCCCGGCCGGTTGAGCGATGCAACCAGGCCTCCCTTCACTGCATCGGACCCCGAGGTGAACACGATAGGGATTTGTGAGGTCGCGGCCTTTGCGGCCCGCCCAGATGCCTCACCGCCGGTGGCCGCAATGACCGCGACCGGCATATTTACGAGTTCCGCTGCCAGCAATGGCAGCCGCTCATAGCTGCCGCCGGCCGAGCGGTACTCGATCGCCACATTGCGGCCGACGACATAGCCGGCCTGTTCCAGGCCTTGGCGGAATGCGGCCACAAGCGTCGGGCGTTCATCTGGCGACGTAAAGCTGAGATAGCCGACCACCGGCGTCGCAGATTGTTGCGCGTGGACAACGAGCGACCATGCCGCCGCCATCCCTCCAAGAAGAATAATGAAGTTGCGCCGTCTCATTGCCTCCCCCGAGGCTCAGGACGGGCCATCGTACTGGCTCAAACCCGCGCTGGGAAAGGGCCGATAGCGCGACAAATTGGATGCTCTGCCTCATATTTGTCACGTCCGGGCGCGATCATTCCATACGCAATCGGGCCAGGGCCGATGTATTTCTCGGGCGAAATTGTCTTTTTCATCAGCTTGCTGGCCGGCCTCATGTTTGGCTGCCTGGTTGGCACGATCGTCAGACGAACAGGCTTTGGCCTGGTCGGCGATATCACGGCCGGCGTCATAGCTGCCTTTATCGGGTGTTGGCTGATGCTCGCCGCACGCGACACGGCCCCAGTAACCCAACAAGCTAAAGGACCGGAAGGCGTCGAAACAAATTTGCCGCCAAACTATGAACCGGTCGTGCTGCCACTCGCGCCGCTACGTCCTCTACTCAAACCGATTGTCTACCGTACACGCACGGAAATCTGCGACACGCTCGCTGAGGCGGTGCGCAATAACGATCTGCCGCCGCACTTCTTCATTCGTTTGTTGTATCAGGAAAGCAGTTTCAGGCCCTACGTCATCAGCTCGGCCGGGGCGCTCGGCATCGCGCAATTCACGCAAGAGACCGCCACCGACAGGGGCCTCGATAACCCGTTCGACCCGGTCCAAGCAATTCCGGCGTCGGCAAGCTTGCTACGAAATTTGTCCCAGAAGTTCGGTAACCTCGGCCTCGCCGCCGCTGCGTACAATGCGGGACCGAAGCGCATCCAGGACTGGCTTGCCAAGAAGGGCCAACTTCCGCAGGAGACACAAGACTACGTCAAGACGATCACCAGCTGGCCGGTGGAAACGTGGATCGTCGCCCAAACCGGTAGCCCGGCGGTGAAGCTGCCACAGCTTGCGCCCTGCCAGGAACTGGCTGGCCTGCTCGCCTGGAACGGACCCGATGAGATTCCTTTGCCACCGCGCAACCCGCGAACGCAGGAACCGCCGGAGCGTGTAAAGGTTGCGCAGCAATCCGCTGGAGCACGGAGCAAGCCGCTTCATACGATCAGCCAAGCGGTCAAGCGCGGTCAGGACGCCAAAGCGGCCGCCAGCGGTGGAAACTAAAATTCCGGTTCTATTGTCGCGCTACACGAACGCGGCGATCACCGCAGGCGCTGGCGGTCGTGCCGACCTGGGCGTGACCATAATCTGAATTACACCAGCGTCCGCCTTCGAAGAGGCCGTGCGCAGCGGCAATCTGACCGAGAACAACACGACTGGGTAACTTGCAGCGCCGATCAACCACGCCGCGTCGAAGCTGGCACACATCCAAAGCTTTTCCGCACGGATGCTCGCTCGAAGGCGAGCATCGGCCAGGCCGAATGCCACCCATGAACAGCACGCGAGCGCCATAATTGTTTTCCAGGTCATCGATATAGGCCTGAAAGCGTGCGGCATAACGGACCCCAACGCGGGCACGCGCCCCGGTTTTGCCTGACACAATCATGCCAGTTGGATTGCCATTGGCGTCGATTACACGCGACGGGTGCAGCGCGGCCGTCGTGATTTTGGTCTCCGCCGCGGGCTTGGGCTCGCTCTGCAGCGACGCAGTCGTATCGAGCGCAGTGCAACCGCCATCATTGTCGCATGTGATCGCCGACGAACCATCCTGGCGAGACGGTTGGCCGACATCTGCCGACAACAAGATAAGTAATCCGAGAGCAGCAAGGATGATGGGCTTCATGCTCTTTTCCTACTGTCGCTGCGAAGCCGTTTTTCTACATTCCCGGATGAGCGCGCGCGCCGACACACGGTATTCAGTCGCGTCAACGCCCTCGATGTATTTCTTGTAAATCCATCGGCCGTCGTCCCGCCGCCGCAAAACCATTCCCCAGAGCAGACGGCCTGTAATTGACCGCCGCGGAATAATGACCGTCCAGAGATGCCAAACCTCCTCGTAAGGAGGTCTTTGCTTCGAGGCTAGCATCCGAAAAACGTCGTGCTTGCTTGCGATAATGCGCAGCATTGCGGACCGATCCGTTCGGCCCGCACCATAGGTTCCGTTCATGCGTTTTCAATCGGGTTTCAAATTTACCGTAAGGAAGAAACCTTAACGCCGCGGCGGCGATGCGCTGGCCGGCATGTGCGGACGATTCACGGAGGTAAACGAAGAAATTGACGTCGCGATAAACTGTCGCCTGAACCAGCGATCGGTGGCGATTCTTTTGCGCGTACGTGGGAGCCCACATCATCACCGGCAACGATTATGAGTGAGTCGTCACCAAAGGCGCGGTAACATCACACGGATATTTAATTTATCGTCGACACCGGGGTCGAACATCGCACACGGCTAGTCTACTGCAATCCAATGTTCAGGGCGGCTGCGGCGAAGCTCTTCGGTCAGCCGTTTTATTTTTAATTCCGCAACGTCCCGTTCGCTTTTGAGCAGAGCATCCAAAACTCCAATACGTTTCTCCAGCTTGCCGCGACTTTCTTCGAGGGCTTTTATCTTGCTCTCCTGGCTTGAAGCCAGAGCTTCCGCTCTTGCGATCTTGTCTTCCAAAATCGATGTCTGCTGGTTAAGCGCGCTTCGATGTCGCCTCTTTTCACCTTGAACTGCCGCCACCAACTTAAACCGCTCCGCCGAAGCAGTTGCCAGCTCTGAATTCAGCAATTCAACTTGTTCCAGCGCCGAAGCGACGTTGCTCTCCCTGACATTGAACGCTGTTTGCATCGCGAGCAACCGATCCGCTAACCGGCCCGATTCCCGGAGAGCCTTGTCGAGCTGCTCTCGCAAGTCCGCTTTTTCATTTTCTATAAGCGTGATTTTGTTTTGTGCGGCCGCAGCGTCTGTCTTGTACTGTTCTGTCGTCTCCTGAAGCGTCGAGATGATCCGATTGAGACGATCTATCTCTTCGCATGCGGTCTGCAGCTCGTTGGCCTGCTGTTGCTGTGCATTATATAGCTCAACAACTTCAGTGAGACGTCGGTGCAATTCTGCGGATTGCCTGGCTATCGTATTTTCCAGAGCGCTGATGTCAGCGTACGGAGCGTCCGGCAGCGTCGGCCAATGCTCTCTTCCGATGTCAAAGACAGGTTCGCGAAATTTCATATTCGATCGTTTCCGGGCATGGAAATGTGACCACGCAAACGGGCATCGAATCACCTTTCACTGAAAGCGGCTTGAACTTCGGACGAACCCGTTAACCAGCGCTTAATAAAGGGGATCGGCGATATCTGCTTGGTTCCGCGAGCGGCCCTCACTCAGCTGTCCAAAAAGAGGACGGGGCTGTTCGCCCCGCCCTTCTGAACGCTACCAGTAACGACGGTGCCAATAGCGGTGGCGCCAATAGTACGGCCGCGGGGCGTACCCGTAACCGTAGTAGCCACCATAGTAGTTCGGTTGCCACCAGCAGCGGCCGTAAGGGCCGCAAACCCAGCGGACTTGTTCGACATTCGCGGCGGTGTTTGACGAGACCGGTGCAATCGGCATTGCAGATGCGGCGGTCGCTATGAAAGCACCGCATATTGCAGTGCCCGCAAAAATCAGCCTGATTTTGCCCATGGGCATTCCTCCGTAGGCGCGCCCTTGACGCACCACACTACGGAAATTCTTGGCCGGAGTTGGTCAATTCGCTGAACCTTTATTCAGACTGACAAATATTTTGTGAGGGAAATGCAGCCAGAACGACGACATTTGCAAGTCAGCCCCCTCTGCCTCGCGGGAACTGAGTTAGCAGAACCGCATTGTCAGTTGTGGCCCGCGATCAAGTGCGTGTGTCAAATGACATAGGAGACAAGTCATGGACTGGAATCGAGTCGAAGGAAACTGGAAACAGCTCAAAGGCAAGGTCAAGGAGAAGTGGGGCAACCTGACCGACGACGACTTGGACAAGATCGCGGGCCGCCGTGATCAGCTCGAGGGGAAAATTCAGGAGCGGTACGGTATCGCGAAAGATCAGGTGAAAAAGGACGTCGACAATTGGGTTGACGCACAGACGTGGTGACAACCAGCCCGCTTCCCGACACGCCACTCATGGCGGCTTTTCCTGACGCCGGAATTTAGCTGATTTTTACGCACGACGCTGGAAAATTTGCGCCAATCAGACGCTGGCAATGCGTAAAAAAGGCGCTCGTCCTGAACAGGAGCGAGCGGCATGCCTTCCATCATTTGCGGCGCCGTCCTGGTTTTCGTCAGCTGCGCCAGTTTCTGGTATTTTCTGCCACGCAGCGGTCAAGAACATCCCCTCGTCAAAAATTCAGGCGTTGGCTCGATGATCACGCTCACGATCATGATCGTACTCACGATTGGCGTGGTCCTCCTGTTCGAAGGACTTCTCGCTTAGTGCATGACTGGCGGCAAGGGGCCTTCATTTGATCACCTATCGGCCCCGTCATCCGGTTAATTACCGCCGCTACTCGTAACGGCTCAAAACGTGTATGATTGCAAGCTCCAAAGTTGGCCAATTTCGGCCGCCGACACCCCGAAGGATCAGGCGGGGATGGATGGGTCAGAAAGTCTTCGACCTGTTTCAAGCGGCCGCCTTTGATCAAGAGGCGGTCAAGCTGCTTTGCGTTGCCTACGAAAGGGCTCGCAAGTCGCTACATGACACGGGCCAGCCAGACATCGTGAACGAAATTATTGCACAGCGCATGATCGCGCTCGCCAAACAAGGCGAGCGCGATCCCGACAAACTCTGTGAAGGTGCGCTCAAGGCGCTCGGCAACAAGGCCGTGTTCGAGAAATAGAGGCTGGCGGCCGTTCAGTTACGCGGTCGACGGATCGACCACCCGTTTCACCTCGGAAATTTTGTTGGCAGGAAAGCCGCTGATGTCGGCGTGCTTGCGGATCAACGCCGCATCTTTTGCCAGATAGACGCAGTAGATTTTGTCTTGCGTGACGTGGGACTCAACCCACTGGACGTCCGGGCCAAGTTCACGAAGGACAGAGTTCGACTTTTCGGCAGCGGCACGCATTTCTTCACGCGCCAGTGTGCCGACACTCGGCATTTCGCGTTCGATAACAAAGCGCTTCACAACATATTCTCCTGTGTTGTGATTACGCATTATAAATCCAGGCGACCCCCCATACATCCTCCAATCGGAGGAGTATCCGGCAAAGACCTCGCTATTTGCTCACTTCGACGTCCTATGAGCTATTGCTGCCCCAGGCCCGGTTGAAGTTGTTTGGCCTGCGCAATATCGGCCTCGCTCCCAGCCAAGTCACCGTTCTTTTGTTTAGCGATGCCGCGGTTATAGAAGGCGGCGGCGTTTTTGGGATCGAGCTTGATCGCCTGGTCGTAGTCGGCGATGGCCCGCTCGAAATCGCGCTTTGCACTATAAGCGTTGCCACGATTGTTGAAGGCCAGTGAGTTTTTTGGGTCAAGCTTGATCGCCTGATCGTGGTCAGCGATGGCATGTTCGATGTCTTCTTTGGCGACATACTCAACGCCACGATTGGTATAGAGGAGTGAAAGAGCACGACCTTTAAATTTTTTTGACGTGATCGCGCTGCTGCAGGCTTCGATGGCAACTTCGCCGGAGGAATTTTTACAAGTCTCCCTGTCGTCGGCGACGGCAGGTTGGTGGGAGAATCCTGTGACAAACAAAATGACGAGAAATGCTGTGAATGTTGGAGACCGCATGTACGCCCCCTTTTTAAACCAGCACTGTTCTAGTGTATCAAGCCGCTCATGGGACGTCACCGTGAATGCTCTCTTCAATACGGCGCGCCTCGGTCCGCTCCTCGGCTGCACTGTTGGCAAAACTTAGGCTCATCTCGATATTTCCGCGCTGTTTGGCTTCGTCAGCAAGAGCTTCGTATTGGGTCGCTCTTTCCCGGCATTCGGCCGCCCGTTGCAAGGCCTCGGTGCGCTTTTTAGCCTCGTCGGCCATTGCCATCGCTCCTCTCGTCGCGCGCAAACCTTGGTTTAACGGTTATTCGATCACTTCGCCGGCGCACCTGAGCTCGTCGAAAAAGCCCCCATGAATTGTACCAAATCGAATGCCTTGCCGAAACCAGGGCCGATTTGGCCGTGCCGGGCAGAATTATCGTGTAGGCTGTCAGGGATGACACGCAAACACCTCCAGATTTCGCGCTCGCGTACTCTCTTGAGCTGTGCCGGGATCCTGCTCGTGGCAGTCCTGTCGCCCGCCGCTGCACAGGACATCCGTGGGTTGGAAGCCTGCACGGCCGAAAAGCAGATGGAACGCCGCACCGGATGCCTGCAAGCCAACATCGAGTTTCTTCAGCAGGCATTGACCAGACTGGCTCGCGAGACCCAGGACAAGATCGCTGCCGCCGGTCGCGATCTCGCTGCCGCCCGGGCCGAGATCGCCGAACTTAAGTCAAACCTGTCGAAGCTGAACGGCGAGCTGGTGCAGATGAAGGCGAAAACGGAACCCGGCAGCAAAAAGTAGACAGAAAGGCTTGCGCCGGACGCGGGACGTTAAAGCTGCCGCCGTGATGCGCCGTAGTTTATTGCGATCTGAAACAGGAATGCCTTGGACCCATAGTCACGGCTGCTGTTCACGGAGCCCTCAAGACGGGCAATCTCGCATTTCAAATTTTCAATTTCAGAGGTGTCAAGATTGACGTCTCCGACTGCAATTTGTGCTTCGGCTTCCAAAGTTCTCAAAAATTGCCGAAGGCGCACGAGATCGGCATCGACTGGCGGTTTGACCATGCGGCAAATCATAGCCGCTCTCGGGCCGGCGAAAAGCAGTTTTCCACTTGAAAATTCGGCGAGCGCCAAATGGTCAGTTCGATACGACGACGCGATTTTCCAGCGGAGTCCGATCGTAAAGGTAGATCAAGTCGTCGTTGACGAGGCGGATGCAACCCTCAGAAAGCCGGCCGCTGCCGGCTAAAGCACTGGCGCCATCAATACGGCGGTCGTCGTTCAGGTAGATGACGCGGGCACCGGGCGGGCCCGATTGCTGGTTCGGCTGGTTTCCTCCCGGCAATTCTTCTTTTCGCACCACGTGATAGAGCCCTGCCAACGCGGTGCACTCGGTGCCAACGCCAATGCGGTAGCGCATCGCGGATACGTTCGGCCGGACCACGTAGAGAAAGGTCTGCAATTTATCGACAATGATCGTCCCCACAGGCTGGTTCGTCCGGTAGTAGACCAGCTGCCGGAGAGAGACGTAGTTCGTCTTGTCACTCAGGTCTTCTGGGATGACCGGAACACTTCGTGGGTTCGGGATACTCCGTACATCGGATAGAATTCGCGGCCAGAGGGAATAGGCCGCAACACCGCCGCCAAGAATAAGGATGGTGGCGAACGCACCAACAGCCATGCGTACCAGCCTCCGGTTATCCTTCAACGGCGGCATATCCCGGTAGCCCCCGGGCGGCACCTCGTAGGTTTCGCGGGGCGGCGTCCGCCGGGGCGGTGGGGCGCGGCGCAGCGTGTCTCTTTCGACGCGCTGGATTGCCGCCTCAAGCGCTGCGCTTTCCGCTCGCAGGTCCGCCTGCGAAAGTGCCGGATCGCCTGCACGGAGTTTATCGGCCAGCATCTTGCGGGCGCGATCGTAAAGGGCACGGCGCTGTTCGCCGGTATTGGGATCAAGCGACGCGATCGCGCGGGCTAACAATGGAACGTAGTCGACCATCAGTACACGCTAACCATTCAATTAGACGTAGAATTTAGCATATCTAGCACCCGGACGCCCTGCTCGCTAAATCACGATCCCGATACGATCAGCGGATAGGCGGGGCATAGAGAATACCCCCCTTGCTCCATAACTGATTGATACCGCGTGGGATGACCAACGGCGAGCCGACGCCCACGGTCCGCTCGTAGACCTCGCCGTAGTTTCCGACAAGCTTGATGACCCGGGCTGCCCAATCTTTGGTCAGGCCCATCCGCTCGCCGTAGCTGCCTTCTGTTCCGACAAGACGTCTCACGTCCGGCTTTTCCGATTTCAAAGCCTCGTCGATATTCTTCGACGTCACGCCGAGTTCTTCAGCATTGACCATGGCGAAGTGTACCCACTTTACAATGTTGAACCATTGCGGATCGCCCTGACGCACCACTGGGCCAAGCGGTTCCTTGGAGATGACGTCCGGCAGAATGGCGTGCTCGTCGGGTTTCGACAGCAAAAGCCTGATTCCAAAAAGCGCAGAGACGTCTGCAGTGAGCACGTTGCACTGCCCGGAATCGTACCCCTTGATAGCAGCCTCAAGCGTCGGCGAGGTGACTGCCTCGTATTTCATTTTGTTGGCACCGAAAAAATCGACGAGGTTGAGTTCGGTCGTTGTTCCGGTCTGCACACATATCTTCGCCCCATCGAGGTCGAGCGCGGTTTCCTTGCTCATAGCCCGAGGTACGAGAAAGCCCTGGCCGTCGTAGTAGCTCGTTGCCGCAAAAGTCAGTCCAAGTTCGATTTCGCGCGACATCGTCCAGGTGGTGTTGCGCGAGAGAACATCGATGCTGCCCGATTGCAGCGCCTCAAAGCGGCGGGTGGCGTCGAGCGGCACATAGTTGACCTTGCTGACGTCGTTAAAGATCGCCGCGGCGATGGCGCGACACATATCGACGTCAAAGCCGCTCCAGTTGCCGTTGTTGTCCCGAGCAGAGAAACCATAAAGGCCTTCGCTGACGCCGCAATTGAGCGCGCCGCGATCCTGGACGGCCTTGAGAACCTGGGCATTCGCTGCCGTTGCAAGCGTAAGCAAAACGACTACTAATGCCGTAACCGGCTTCCAGCGCTTCATTGGCATTTTACGTCTCGTTGTTTGGAACGTTGTACGGCAATTGCGGGTCTTGGGCCACTAGGCAACGTCCATGCCATCTGGATGCTAAAAAAGCTACGAGTGACAATACTGGTAGGTACGCCGCCCGAGCCGCCCCGTCCTCACATACGCGCCAAAGCGCGTTTGCAGCAATCTTTGCTTTTTGGCGGCGTCATACTCCTGTTTGGCCACGGCCACGCAAGTCTTCCGGGTTGTCGTCTCCTCAGCACTCGCCGATGACGCGTGACATGTAATCAGAATTATCCCGGCCGCTGCGACGTGGATCCCCTGCTTCATTCGAGCACCTCACCAGTCTGCTTTTAAAGCATATTTTCGCCGATCAGGACGGCGCGAACGTTCGGGCAACGTCGCCAGCCGGCAGGATCGCAATACCGTATGTCACACAACCTCTTTCGTCCCGGGGCGACGCATGCTGTTGTAAAATATAGTTGGCAGCATATCGTATAAAAATTGTCCTTTCCCGATTTTACCAGGAGATGGCCATGAGGATGTCTTTGGCGCGCATCGGTGGATTTATTGCTGCCACTTCTCTTGCACTTACAGTTGCAGGCTGCGGCTATAACACTATTCCAACGCTGGAGGAGCAGGCCAAGGCAAAGTGGGGAGACGTACAGAATAATTATCAACGTCGCGCCGATCTCATTCCAAATCTGGTGGCCACCGTGCAAGGTTACGCCAAGCAAGAACGGGAAGTCCTGACCGCGGTGATCGAGGCGCGCGCCAAGGCGACACAGACAAAGGTGGACGTTTCGCAATTGACCGATCCCGAAAAGGTGAAGCAGTTCCAGGACGCACAAAACCAGCTCACTGGGGCCCTCGGCAGACTCATTGCGATCAGCGAGAACTATCCTGATCTCAAGTCCAACCAGAACTTCCTGGCACTCCAGTCTCAGCTTGAAGGTACCGAGAACCGCATCGCGGTTGCTCGACGCGACTACATCGAGGCGGTTCGCCTTTACAACACGGAGCTGCGGACGTTCCCCGGTATTATTTGGGCCAACACATTCTTCCGCGGCAACAAGCCGATGGCGGAATTCACGGCGAGTGAAAATTCCGACAAGCCGCCGCAAGTAAAATTCTGACGAGTTTGGCAACAAGGCAATCAAAATGGTCCCGGGCCGTATGTCTTCTTCCCTTGGTGGAAGAAGTACGCGCCTTGTTGTTGCTATCGCCGCATTGTTATGCGCGATCGCCACCGGCTTCGCGCTCAATCTTCCGGCACTCACGGGCCGTGTGGTCGATCAAGCCAATATCATCCAGCCGGCGACGCGTTCCGCAATCGAGCAAAAGCTCGCAGATCTCGAGGCAAAATCCGGCACCCAGATTGTTGTTGCCACTGTTACATCCCTCGAGGGACAGGACATCGAGCCCTACGCGAACGAATTGTTCCGAAGCTGGAAGCTGGGCGAGAAGACGAAGAACAACGGCGTGCTATTGCTCGTCGCCCCGAATGAGCACCGCGTGCGGATCGAAGTCGGTTACGGGCTTGAAGGCACGCTTACCGATGCCCTTTCCAAGGTCATCATCGCCAACGCGATCACGCCGCATTTCAAGGCCGGCGATTTCAGCGGGGGCGTTTCGCGCGGTGTCGATGACATCATCACGGTCTTGACGACCGATTCATCGGAATGGCAGCAGCGCCCCTCTTTGCGGCTCGACAATCAACAGACGACCGATCCGGCCAGCTGGCTTCTGCTCTCTGCCTTGATCTTTCTCGTCACGTTGCTGATCGTTTCGCGCACCTTTCGCTGGCTATTTTTCAATACCCTTCTCAATATCCTTGTCAGCTCTGGCGGTGCGAGAGGCGGCGGGTTCTCGAGCGGAGGAGATTACGGGGGTGGGGGTGGTTTTTCCGGGGGCGGTGGGTCGTCAGGTGGCGGCGGCGCCTCGGGGAGCTGGTAATGACCATATCGAAAGAGGACCACGACCGGATCGCAAGCGCCATCCGCTCCGCCGAGGCAAAGACCTCCGGTGAAATCGTGTGTGTGCTGGCGCAGACGTCATCACATGCGACGGGGCTGCCGATTTTTCTCGCCGCCGTGGCCGCACTCGTCCTGCCCTGGCTGCTTCTGACCTTCCCCGCGATCACGGTTTACCGAATTCTGTTACTGCAAATCATCGTCTTTCTGACCCTCTTGATAGTGCTTTGTCTGCCGCGCGTGCGCGTCGCATTGATGCCGCACAGGGCACGCCGCGCTTTTGCCTATCGCGTCGCCATGGAACAGTTCGCCAGCCGCGGTCTGTCGAGCAACAAGAACCAGTCCGGAATATTGATCTTTGTTTCGCTCGCGGAGCGCTATGCGCGCATCATTGCTGGACCAGAAATCGCCGCGCGGGTACCACAAACCAGATGGCAAGCTGCGGTCGATGCGCTGATTGCACACACGCGGAACGGCCGCATCGCCGATGGCTTCATTGCCGCTATCGGGATGTGCGGCGACGAATTGGCAAGACATTTCCCTCGCACGGACACGGGCCGCAGTGATTTGCCGGACCGGATTTATCTGATCTAGGCGTCTGCGGGCGAATTCGTTCCGGCAAAATTCGAATTAACCTATTCAGGGAACGTTCATCCGGCCTTTTCGTTCTAATAGTTGCCATAAGCGAACGCCGGCAGCGCCCGACCTCTACCTCTGCACCGTGTAAACGAACAAAAACCATAGGGCGGCGAACCAGACAGACGCCAGCACCACGATCACTAAGCCGATAGCAACTCTGCCCCACATAAATTTGGTCCATTGACGCGCCTAGTCGATAACCTCATCGGCGCGGGCAATGAGCGGCTGCGGCACTGCGAGGCCGAGCGCTTTGGCTGTCTTCAAATTGATCGCCAGTTCATATTTGGTCGGCGCCTGTACCGGAAGGTCGGCTGGCTTCTCGCCTTTAAGGATACGATCGACGTAACCGGCTGTACGCCGATATGCACCGGTCGCATCCGGTCCGTAAGACATTAACCCACCCCCGGCAACATAAACGTGGAAAGCATAGATAGCGGGCAATCGAAACCGAGCAGCCAGCGCGATGATCATGTCGCGATGTGCGCGTGCCAATCTGCTCGACGTCACGATCAGCCCGCCGTTTGGCTCACGCGCAAACGTCGTGAGGTCGCGCTCGATTGCGTCGCTGTCTCCCGCATCGATGGGCTTCACATCTATCCCGAGCGCAGGCGCTACCCCCTGGACAGCGCCAAGTTGTCCGCCGCCACTCCGCGCGGTGGGATCACGGATGACGGCAACCCGAGTAGTTTTCGGGGCGATCTCCTTGACCAGTTCCAGCCACTTCGCGCTGATACCGAATTCGAACTGGGTAAAGCCGGTGGTGTTGCCGCCCGGCCGCGCCAGGCTGGCGACCAGGCCCCCACCAACCGGGTCCGTCACGTTCACGAATACGATCGGCACGGTCCGGCTGGTCTTTTGCAGGGCCGCAACGATCGTTCCGCCGGCCCCCACGACAATATCCGGCTGCTTGGCCATCAATTCTCTGGCGTAGGTTCGAATGACATCCGCCTCGGCGTCCCCCCGATGCACATCGATGACGACGTTGCGGCCTTCGACCCAACCCAACTTCGACAGCTCGTCGCGGAATGCAGCGATCTGCACCTGCCCTTCAGGATCATTATCGGCATAGTCGTGCAGTATCCCAATTCGGCGAAATCCGGATTGCGCCCGAGCCGGGAGCGGCCACGTTATCGCCGCACCGCCAAAAAGCGTGATGAACTCGCGCCGTTTCATTGACCCCCACCCCAAGGATCGTAGCCGCTTCACCACCACAGTGGAAAGAGCGGCCGACGAAAATCCCCGTCCGACCTTAGTGCAGGGGTCACCTCATTCAATCACCCTTGTCGGCACGGACCGGGGTGACCGGCGTGATCGCAAGGGCAAGCACTGCGGCCGCCTGCAAGTTTGAAACGCCGGCCTCACTCCACGCGCGCGGCGCGCGCCGATCGCGTGATCCTGTGCGGGCGCCTGTATTGATCCATAACCATACGGCAAGCCTGAGTGAGCCGGCCTCTGTTATCCAGCAGACAGTGAAATACGTCGTTGCGGTTGGGAATGGCCGCCCAGCACACCCTGAAGGCATCGCCGATGCAGGCCTGCCGCTCCTCAGTGGTTTCGGCGACGGCCGAAGAGCACAAGATTGTAGTCACTAAAGCAGCAGTTATCGGGGCAAGTGCTTTCATCGGATTCCGTTCAAACCACGCGCGACGGGGCGGTCAGAACGGAAGCGGCCGCCGCCGTGGCAATTTTGGCTTTTCGCCACGGCTGAGACCGCAAGCAAAGCGCCCCCTCGCCCGCTCGAAAAGCACCATAACGATGAAAGCCCGCAGGCCCTATGACCGCAGAGCAACTGTGGACAAAAATATTTGGATCCCGTGGAACTCGGGTCCGGGCGGCTGGCCGGCCTGCTATTCGATGACCTCCTCGGCGAGTGCAGCAACGTTTTGGAAGAAATCTCAAGACCCATCGCTTCGCGGTCTTGAGATTGATCGCGAAAATGTACTTGTGCGAGTCTTGGCCGGTTTTATTGCAAGCCGAAGCGAGCAAGCTCTGCGGCGATATCCGGCTTTACCGCCTCGGCCGCGCGAATATCGTCGTCGGCGCCGGCATCATCTTGCTTGCGTTTCACCAGACCGCGGCCGTAAAGAGCGCTGGCGTACTTCGGGTTTTTGGCGAGAGCCGCGTCGAAGTCTGCGATGGCCTTGTCCAGCGCATCCATCTTCAAATAAATCAGGCCGCGATCGCCAAGCGTGCTCGCAGCATCCGGCCGCACGCGCAGGGAATCGTTGCAGTCAGCCAATGCCTCGGACAGCTGTCCAACAATGAACCGCGTCCAGCAGCGATTGTGCAAGGCGATCGGATTGTCGGGACCGAGCCCGATGGCAATGTCGTAATCCGCGAGCGCGCGTTCGTACCGTTCTTTTTCCTTGTATGCATTGCCCCGATTGCTGAACGCGACCGCCATTTTGGGATTGTGCTTGATGGCGTCGTCATAGTCTTCGATGGCGCGGTCAAAATCGCCTTTCGCCGCATATCCATTGCCGCGATTATAAAACGCCACCGAGAGACCATTCTCGTTGCCTCTGCCGGACTCGATCAGTCCTGTACAGCCAGCAATCTGCTGATCCGCTGATGTGCCATTCTTTCCGTCGCACCACTTGAAATCTTGCGAAAACTTCGCGTCGTCTCCGGGCAATGTTACCTTGTAGGAAAAGGAAAATGTCGCCCCGCGCCAGCACATGTTGACGATCGTAAACCCGACGATCGGCATCAGCAAAACAATCAGGATATTGCGAAGGCGGCCAGAACTTTGCGCTTGCGTGTGCCCGCCTTGCGGGGCCGCATAGGCCGCCCTGCGCCCAAACTCTGGTACGTTCTGTGCCATCGGCACAAAACGTAACAAGTCTGATTTAACGAATAATTTAAGCAATGTTTTCTGTTGCGGCGGCAGCCGGTCACTTTGCGTTAATGCTGTCAGAAGCCGCTAAGGGGGTTTGCGATCGCCGCGCTCCAGCGCCCTCAGGGTTCCCATTGCAAAAGCCGCCTGCGGAAACTCCTTTCGATCTCAAATTTCCTGGAGTGTCTGACAAGCGGAGGCCCTCGCCGCAGCCAAGGCCGACTGCGCTGCCATCAGCCACACTTGCGGAGGGTGATCGCTCGATCAATTACGGCTGTCATCGTTCCTAAATCGGCACCTTTCATCGACAGCACAACTCTAAAGGCCTACATCACCAAGCCTGCCGCCAAAGCGTTGTCCGTTTGGCGGGTGCGCCGGTGATGAGCGGGCGCCGGTGTGACCGGCGCGGCGCAGCATCGGCACTATTTGAGACGCCGACCGTGCGGGCCCATTCCAGCTCCGCGCGCGTGCGCGCCGGCGAATGTTTCACCGCCCGTATGCGTGCTCCCATCAGCATCGGAAACGTGACGATGGAAATTTCCCAGAGGTCCACCGCGTAAATCCGCCGAATGCGCGTCTTCGGATCGATGCGCGCCTTCGCCGTGCGAAAACCGATCGATAAACCGTCGATGGCGCCGGCGCGCAGCAGTGACAACAATTCGCGTCCGCGCGCGACTTCCGGAATGAGACGCCCGCGCGCGAGCAGCCCGCGGTGGTCCTCGCGCAGATCGAGCCAGATGCCGACCGGCTCGGAAGGATCGTGCTGGAACAGCATCGGAACGCGGCGGATGCCGCGCGCCGCAAGCGTCTCGGCAAATGCGCCGCGCATCACCATGTCGCGCGCCTGGTCGACTTCGCCAAACAGGCTGGCATAGCCCTCGACGGTGCCGTCGGCATCGATGGTGGTGCGCGGCGCGAAAACGGACGCGGCAGTGGGTTCTGATAAAGGTGCGAGCATTGGAATTCTCAGCCGCAAGCAAAATTCGGCCGTCACCCGCGGGCTTGACCCGCGGGTCCATGAAGCGTTTCCGCCTGCGGCAAAAATTCATGGATGGCCGGATCAAACCCGGCCGTGACGAGTGGAGAAGCGGTGGCTGGCTAGCGCTGGGCGCGCATGTCCTTTGATGCCGCCCTCGATTGATTTCGGTCGCGTGAGACGCGGCCGAGGTGGTCGAGAAATTCGCGGAATATATCGAGATGATCGTGCCGCTCGTCAGTCTCGCAACGGACAGGGCGCAGCACGTTGTTGAATGCTTCCATTAATGGCCTCCAAAAATCTCGTTGAAGCGCGCGAGCTCACGCACGAAATCGTCAAAGCGCCGGCTGGCGGCGGTAAGTTCGCGCAGTGCGAACCAGGCAAGCGCGCTTGCCGACATCGCCCACAGCAGCAGGGCCAGATGCGCAAGGTCGCCGCGCTCCGTGAAAATGCGGATGAGATCAGTCATGGCGATGTCATGGCGATGTCGTAGCAACCGCCCTCGTGGCGGATATTGTCGCGATTAGCGGATCGCGGTGATCACAAAGGCGCGGATGCGTCCGTCGATGGGGCCATTGCCGAACCTGCGCGCCAAAGCGGCGGCCGCCGCGGTCGTGGCCTCTTCCAGGCGCGATTTGTCGCGCGCTTCGATTTCAATTCGCAGCGGCGTACCCTGGCAGTATCCAATTGCGACGTCATGCGGCGATGGCGCCTTGCTTCGGGCATTCAAGGCGTCGATCGAGAGATTGGTGAAGCCCGCGGCATTCAAGTCCGCACGAATCCGCTCGACATCATGGTAGCCGTGCGGCGTGCGTGCCATGAAACGCGGCGGGTCGGCAGGAAAGACCGCTGCCAGGGCTTCAGTGACAGTGTCGGCGAAATCGTTTTCCGAAATGCGATCCCACACATTGAACACGAAATGACCACCATCCTTCAGGACCCGGTGCGCTTCCTTGTAGCCCTTGATCCTGTCGGGAAAGAACATCACGCCGAACTGGCAGGCTACAGCATCAAAGTGTTGATCCTTGAACGGCAACGCGAGCGCATCGGCCTGTCGCCACTTGATCCGGCCACCGGGCTGCCGCGCCTTGGCATGCTCGAGCATTGGCAGGTTGAGGTCGGTCGCGACGATGCGCGCCGGAACTTGCGAAGCGACTGCGCGCGCGAGAACTCCGGTGCCGGCAGCCGTCTCCAGCACATCCTTCGGATTGGTCTTGGCGAGCCGCGCCGCAAGATCGCGAGCATAGGATTCGAAAATAAGCGGGACCATATACCGGTCGTAAATCTCCGGGATCGATCCTGTGAACTGCTTATCGGTCGCGACCATTTGCGCCTCGCGTCAATCCGCACAGGCCACTTTCCAAGTTAAGCACGGATTGTGGAGGCTTGGAACGAAGTCGGGACGACGGGTTCGATAGTCTGTTATGATTATACCCTACAGGAAGCGTAGTCTTGCGGGGCCACATGCAAAGACGCGAATTCCTTGCCTTTCTCGGCGGCACGGCAGCGTGGCCACTCACGGCACACGCGCAG
>Ga0187788_10000114_pt1 | contig 19997 bp, 19 predicted proteins | sample 1015_BV01_MP10_2_FD_133008 | JGI IMG/M metagenome (GOLD analysis project Ga0187788, IMG submission 133008) | Tropical peat soil microbial communities from peatlands in Department of Meta, Colombia - 1015_BV01_MP10_20_MG | ecosystem: Environmental > Terrestrial > Soil > Wetlands > Peat | place...
ATGATGTAGAGATAGGCTCGCTCCGGCGTGAATTGCGCGGTCAGCATAGCAATCAGAATTCCCACTGCTGACACCAGGAGCGCCCATCGCGGCTCCCCTGCCCCACTGAGCCTTCCCAGCGGCGCAGGAGCGTAGCCGCTCCGGGCGAGCGAGAACAGCATCCGCGCCGCCACGTAGAGGCTGGCATTCGCGCCTGAGAGGGCAGCGGTGAGCACTACGAAGTTCATGACTCCGGAGACCGCGGGCAGTCCTGCTACCTGGAACACGGTAACGAAGGGACTCTGGCTGACTCCGGCGCGCTCCCACGGCATCACGCCCACCAGCACGGTAGTCGCGCCTACGTACACAAATGTCAGCAGGGCAAACATGCGCCTTGCGGCTCGCGGAATCTCTGATCTTGCTCGCGCCTCTCCCGAAGACACTGCCAGAAACTCTACCCCAAGGAAACTGAAGAGAGCGAAGCTAACCGCCAGCAACGGCGAAGCCGCACCATGCGGCATGAAGCCGCCGAAGATGCGGTATTGCGGGGCCACTTGTCCCGCCAGCAGGAAGCTGGCTCCCAGCAGCACAAAAGCCACGATGGTAGCGACTTTGATCATGGCCAGCCAGTATTCCACCCGGCCGTAGTCGCCCACGCTGCGCAGATTCAGGAACAGCAGGGTCGCGGCAAAAATCGCGACCAACAGCACGCCAGGAAGGTTCGGGAACCAGAAATGCACGTAGGTGGCGGCAGCGATCAGCTCCGAGCCGATGGCCACCACCAGCGACATCCAGTAGCTATAACGCACTACAAATCCCGCCCAGCGGCTCAGGTAGAGATCGGCGTAGAGTCCGAACGATCCCGCGGCGGGATGCACGCTGGCCATCTCGCCTAACGCGTTGGTGACCGTCCAGGCAAGGAAGGCACCGATGGCGAATGTGAGGATGACGGCAGGTCCGGCAATCTGGATGGCTGCGCCCGAACCCAGCAGGAGCCCGGTGCCGATCGAGCCTCCCACTGCCACCATCGCCATCTGCCCGGCGCTGAGCTGGCGCCGTAGCCCGGCCTCCTGTTTGGCAATGGCGACCTCGGCTGCAGCTTCGCTGCCGGCCGAATCGAAAGCCTTGGCTGACTCAGGTATTTCCGGCGTGATCCCCACAGATTGGGCATTGTAGCTTGGAATGGCGGTGGTGCGGCGGAGCACAACTGGAGAGGTTGTTGGAGTCTGAAGGCTAACTACTTCCCCTCTGCGCTCCCGGGCAGTACGTAGCGAAACGAGCGGTGGCCTTTTGCATAGCCGGCCGGCTGCCACTCCACCATATTCAACGAGGGGCAGAGACTTGCGACCTGGAACGCAATCGACTTAGTCCGCACCGACCGCTCCCACTCGTACGACGGACGGGACCCGCTTTCGCGGAGGCTCTTGAATGCGGGTTTGCGCTTCACGGCACGATTGAATCCATCGGCATCGCATGAACGCCGGATCATGATTCGCAAATCATGATCCGCAAATCCGGGCTCACGATCAGTTTCGGCTGGGTTACGCGCTGGACCTCCTCGGCAGTAACGCCCGGAGCGATCTCTTCCAGTAGCAGACCATCTGGTTTCACCCGTATGTAGGCCATCTCGGTGACGATTGTGTCCACCACCTTCGCCCCGGTCAGGGGCAGGGTGCAGCGGTGCAGGATCTTGGGCTGACCATCGCGCGTAGTGTGTTCCATCGCCACCACTACGCGCCGCGCGCCCGCCACCAGATCCATCGCGCCGCCCATCCCCTTCACCATCTTTCCCGGGATCATCCAGTTGGCCAGATTGCCCTGCTCGTCCACTTCCATCGCTCCCAGCACGCTCAGGTCGATGTGCCCGCCGCGGATCATGGCAAACGAATCTGCGCTGGAGAAAAACGCCGTGCCCGGAATTTCAGTCACCGTCTCCTTGCCGGCGTTGATCAGGTCAGGATCCTCCTGCCCCTCGAAGGGGTAAGGGCCTACTCCCAGCATGCCGTTTTCGCTCTGCAGGACCACTTGCACGCCTTGGGGGACCAGGTTCGCCACCAACGTCGGCAACCCTATTCCAAGGTTCACGTAGAAACCGTCGCGCAACTCGCGAGCAATGCGCCGGGCAATGCGCTCGCGCTTTTCCATGTCCAGCATTTTGCCCGCTTTGGCAGCCGTACTCATCGATCTATCGATTCTCCCTTCGAAAGATCCCCAGGGAGCGGCAAGATTCTACCGAGGCTTCGCCGCTACCTGAGCGGGCGACAGTGCCCGCTCCCACAAATTCACCAAGCTGCTTCCGTCCGCCGGAAGTCAGTCAGAGCCCGCTCCAGCGCGTCAAACGAGCTCAGCGGATTCAACTTAGAATCCCGCTGCTGCTGAAATGCCGCCGCCAGCAGACCTCCCCAATGGTCGCCGACGCCGCCCATCGCGCGATCGTAGGCGGGCGCCATCACCGCCAGTTCCGCCGCCAGATCCGACAGCGTCAGGCTCCCTTCCTCATACATGCGGATGTACTTCAGCACGCTGGCGCGCACCTCCTCGACCGTGCTGTCCGGCGCCGGCATCTCGCTCCTCCAACGCTGCCTCGTTATTTGTCCGGACGGGCGCTTCTATCTCACGCCCCGGCCGGAGCTCCAACCTTCCTCACCGTGCGTCTCTCGATGCGCTTCTCCGACGAGGTAACCTGAAAAATCCGCTGCACATAGATGCTGGGAGTGTGCACCTCATCGGCGGGAATCCTCCCCACTTCCACCAGGTGCTCCACCTCCGCAATCGTGATGCGGGCGGCAGTCGCCATCATGGGATTGAAGTTCCGCGCCGTCTTGCGATAGACCAGGTTCCCCCAGGTGTCGCCCTTCCAGGCTCGTATGAGCGCAAAATCAGCATGCAGTGCCCGCTCCATCACGTAGGTCCGCCCGTCAAACTCGCGCATTTCCTTTCCTTCGGCGACGACGGTGCCGTAGCCGGTGGGAGTGAAGAAGGCGGGAATCCCCGCCCCGCCCGCGCGAATGCGCTCGGCCAGAGTCCCCTGCGGGTTGAGCTCCAATTCCAGCTGCCCGGAGAGAACCAGTTGCTCAAACAGCTTGTTCTCACCCACGTAGCTTCCCACATGTTTGCGGATCTGCCCGCTCCTGAGCAGCAGGCCGAGGCCAAAATCATCGACACCCGCGTTGTTGCTGATGGTGGTCAGGTTGCGCACGCCCTTGCGGTGCAGGGCTTCAATCAGGCTCTCCGGGATCCCGCACAGCCCGAAACCGCCCACCATGAGGGTGGCGCCATCCTGAATGTCGCGTATCGCTTCATCGGCATTGGCCACAATTTTATTCATGATCTTTTTGTTGACGACGCCGGCAGTTCGGGCGCCGGAGCGCTGAGCAACTCCGCCAGCAATTCTTCTCCCAGCGACCACGAACCAAAACCGGCGTCCGCGTTGATGTGGCCGCAAGCACCTGCATTCACGAAGCGGCTTCCCCACGTCTTGGCCAGCGCCTGTCCGCGCTGGAGTGCACACCAGGTATCGTTGTCGCTGCTCACTACCACACTGGGGAAGGGCAGCAGCCGCTTGGGCACGGGCAGGAAGTCAGACTCCTCCCAGGGCGCGCCCGGAGCCTCAAGGTCCGGGGGCACAACCAGCAACGCCCCACGCAATTCCCGCGTGTGCTGATTCGCCCAATGAACCACCGTCAGGCAGCCCAGACTATGCGCCACCAGCAGCGGCGGCGATTCGGCTTCCTCAATGTAATGGTCCAGGCGTTTCACCCATTCCTCGCGAATGGGGAAGTCCCAGTTGTCCTGTTCCACGCGGCGGAAGCCCGCATACTTCTTCTCCCACAAAGTTTGCCAGTGCCCGGGTCCGGAGTTTGCCAGCCCGGGAACAACCAGGACAGGAGGTGGCATAGTGAACAGGAAATTGTATCTTACGCCCGCGCCTCGATTATTCCCTCCGAAAACGGTTCCCGCGTTCAAACTCCTCGCGCAGTTCGGCCGTGCGCAGGTTCTCGCGAATATGCGCCAGGCGCTGCTCCAGCCGCAACAGGGCTTGCTGGATGTGCTCTGTGTTAGTGAGCGCGATATCGCGCCACATCGAATATGGGCTGTGCGCGATGCGCGTCATCTCGCGCAATGCGCGGCCGCCGATCGCGCTGGCCTCCGGGTAGTCGCCAAGCACATCCAGAAGCGTCGAAGCCAGCCCGGTGGAAACCATCTGCGGCAGATGGCTCAACCACGCGCAGAGTTCGTCGTGCCGCGCGGGATCGACAGCGAGCAGGCGCGCCCCTGTGCTCTCGATCAGCGAGGCATATTCGCCGCACACCCCCGTGTGAAAATCCTGGCCTTCGAACGGCGTGATCAGCCAGACTCCGCCCCGAAACAGGTCGGCATCGGCAAATTCGACGCCACTCGACTCCTTGCCTGCCATAGGATGGCCGGCGAGAAATCGCTGCTTGATGTCGTTGCCGAAAACATTGCGGGCTCGCGCGCTAATCTCCGCCTTGGTGCTGCCGACGTCAGTCAGCAACGCGGGCGGCGGCAGAATCGGACCGAGCTTCTCGATGAGATCGATGATGCTGCCCACCGGGGTCGCCAGAACTACCACGTCGCTTCCGCGAACTGCGGCCTCTGGGTTCGTCTCGCCCGCGTCGATTACGCCCCGCCTTCTGGCCTGCTCCAGGACCTGATCGCGGTCGCAGCCGACGACGCGTCCGTCGAAGCCATATTTCTTGAGCGCCAGCCCCAGCGAGCCTCCAATGAGGCCGGTGCCGATGATCGTGATTTGCCGGATAGCCAAGGTTGGGATTATGAGTGAACTTCCTGCCCGGCTACGCGATGCTGCGCCCCACGGCGGCGGCGATCATGCGCAGCTCTCCCATCAGCTTCGCGAACTGCTCCGGAAACAGCGACTGTGGGCCGTCCGAGAGCGCCTTATCGGGATTATGGTGAACCTCGATCAGCAGGGCATCTGCTCCTGCCGCCACCGCCGCACGCGCCATGGGAGCCACCTTGTCCCGCCTCCCGGTGCCGTGCGACGGATCAGCCGTGATCGGCAGGTGCGACAGCTTTTTCGAAATCGGGATCGCCGAGATATCCATGGTATTGCGGGTGTAGGTCTCGAAGGTTCGGATGCCGCGCTCGCACAGGATGACATCGTAATTGCCGCCCGCCATGATGTATTCGGCGGAGAGCAGCATCTCCTCGATGGTGGCGGCGATACCGCGTTTCAGGAGTACCGGCTTGCGAACCTTGCCCAGTTCCCGCAGCAGGTTGAAGTTCTGCATGTTGCGCGCGCCCACCTGCAGGATGTCGACATAAGGCATCATCAGCGCGATCTGGGAGATCTCCATCACCTCGCTGATGATCAACAGCCCAAATTTGTCCGCCACCTCCTGCAACAGCTTGAGGCCCTCTTCCCCCAGGCCCTGAAACGAATACGGCGACGAGCGCGGCTTGAATGCACCGCCCCGCAGCACGCGCGCACCTGCCTTGGCCACCATCTCTGCGGTCGTAAGCAACTGTTCGCGCGACTCCACCGAGCAGGGCCCGGCCATGACCACTAGCTGCTCGCCTCCGATGGCCAGGCCATTGCGAAGTTTGACCCGAGTTCCCTCCGGGCGGAAATTTCGCGCCACCAGCTTGTAGGGCGCGGATATTCGGTGAACCTGCTGGACACCGTCCAGGACTTCAACTTCGCGAACGTCAAAATCGACCAGCTTTCCCACCGCCCCCAACACCGTCTGCTGCGCTCCTGTGCTGCGATGCACCTCGAACCCCATGCCCACCAGGTGCTCGATCACCCGCTGGATCTGCTCTTCCGACGCTCCCGGTTGCATAGCCACAATCATGTCGATCAGCTCACAGGACTTCGCTGCGGGCAGTTCCAGTTATCTTCCCAGCCGCCGTCCGCTTCAATCGTTGGTGTCCGCCTCCAGCTCCGTGTCCCTTCCCGGGGACGATGCGGGAGCTGCCTCGTCTCTCTGAAACTTGCGCATTACGTCCATCAGGCGCTCATAGATGTGCAGCAGGTCGCGATTCGGCAACGGGCCGCGGTTCGCGCTCACCACGTTGTCAAACACTTCCTTCTCCCGATCCGGCTCATAGATCGGCAGCCGCGTGTCTTGCTTCAACTTGCCGATTTCCCGCGCTGCGCGCGCTCTTTCGCCGATCAGCTCCACCAGCTTCTTGTCGATCTCGTCGATTTTTTTGCGCCAATCCGTGATATCCATGATGTTCGGATATTAGCTTGTAGCACTACCGATTCAGCCGGCACAACACAATTGATCAGCCAGGCTTATGGGTATGGAACACTGCAGTCTGCGGCTTCTTTCGAAACCAGCGCAGCCTTCACCGAACTGCCGATATCGCCCGCGACTCGCCGGCGCCAGCACGCAGCCGGCGGATAAATCCCGCGACCGCTATCGCCGCGCCGCTCCCGGAACCGGCACCCTCCATCACCTGCACAATTCCGCTGCCTACCACCGCCGCATCTGCGAACTCACCTACTTCCGCAAACTGCTGCGCATTGGAGATCCCAAAACCGACGGCGACGGGTAATTTCGTATAACACCGCAGCCGCCCGACCAACTGGCGGGCATCGCTGGCCAACTCCTGTCGCGTGCCCGTCACACCCGTGCGAGAAACCGCGTACACGAAGCCTGAGGCGGCCTCGGCGATCGCCCGCAGGCGTTCGTCCGTACTGGTGGGCGCGGCCAGAAAGATCGTATTCAGTCCCCGCTTCCGCATTACATCGAGGTAGTCGCCGGCTTCCTCCACCGGCAGATCCGTGACCAGCGCCCCATCCGCGCCTGCATCCGCGGCATCCGCGCTGAACCTTTCCAGCCCATAGCGCAGGATGGGGTTGAAATACGAAAACACAATCAGTCCCGCGCCGGAGTGCTGGCGAAGCCGGCGCGCCAACTTCAGCACGTCGGCGAGCGAGGTCCCCTGGCGCAGCGCCCGCTCGCTGGCTCGCTGGATCACTGGACCGTCGGCCACCGGATCGCTGAAGGGTACTCCCAGCTCGACAACGTCAGCGCCGGCTTCAATCGCCGCTAACGCCACCTCGTGCGATGTTCCGAGGTCGGGATCTCCACAGGTAAGGTACGCCACCAGACCCGGCTTGCCATGAAAAACCAGAGCCATGCCCCCTCAATCTCGCCCAGACCGCCCGCAAACTAGAAGCGGATGTTCTCCCGCAGAATGCCCACATCCTTATCGCCGCGCCCCGAGATATTTACGATGATGATCTCGTGAGGCTTCATCCTGGGAGCCCGCTTCACACACTCGGCCACCGCGTGGGCCGACTCCAGCGCGGGAATGATTCCTTCAGTGTGGGCGAGCAGCTTGCAGGCCTCCAGCGCTTCGCTATCCGACGCCGATATGTACTCCGCGCGGCCCGTATCGCGCAGCCATCCATGCTCAGGACCAATCGCGGGATAGTCGAGCCCGGCAGAAACGGAGTGCGTATTGGCAATCTGGCCCGCCTCATCCTGCAGCACGTAGGAATAGGTGCCCTGCAAGACGCCGGGAGAGCCTCCGTGAAAGCGGGCCGCGTGCTCACCGAGGGCGTCGCTGCGGCCGCCCGCTTCCACGCCCACCAGCCTCACTTGCGCCTGGGGGATGAATTCATGAAATATGCCGATCGCATTCGACCCGCCGCCCACGCAGGCAATAATCATGTCCGGAAGGCGGCCCTCAGCCTTGATGATCTGCCAGCGCGCCTCGCGTCCGATCACGCGATGAAAGTCACGCACCATGGTGGGATAGGGATGCGCCCCCAGCACGCTGCCCAGCAGGTAATGTGTGGTTCGGACATTGGTCACCCAATCGCGCATGGCCTCGTTGATCGCGTCCTTCAGGGTGCGGGAACCCGATTCCACACCGCGGACCTCGGCTCCCAGCAGGCGCATGCGGAAGACATTCAACTCCTGGCGCCGCATGTCCTCCGTGCCCATGTAAACCACGCACTCAAAGCCAAACAGCGCGCACACCGTGGCTGTAGCGACTCCGTGCTGACCCGCTCCGGTCTCGGCAATCACGCGATGCTTCCGCATGCGCTTGACCAGCAGCGCCTGCCCCAGGCAGTTGTTGATCTTGTGAGCGCCGGTGTGCAGCAGGTCCTCGCGCTTCAAATAGATCCTGGCCCCGCCCAACTTCTCCGTCAGGCGCTCGGCCAGGAACAGGGGCGTGGGACGTCCCGCGAATTGCCGCAGCAGCAAATCCAGTTCCCGCTGGAACTCCCCGTCCACCCGCGCTTGCTCATACGCGCGCTCCAGTTCCTCCAGGGCCGATACCAGGGTCTCAGGCACATAGCGTCCTCCGTAGGGACCGAAGCGGCCCGGCTTCGCACCAGCGGATTGGCTCGGAATTGAAGACATCATGGATTTCCTGTGGCCGAACCGTGCGCAGCGGAAATGAACCCGCGCACTCTGCCGGCATCCTTCTTCCCGGGGCTGCTTTCGACACCCGACACAACATCGACCCCGTAGGGCCCCAATAAGCGAATTGCCTCGCCCACATTTTCTGGCCGCAGCCCGCCCGCCACGATCACCGGCAACACGCATTGCATCGCTTCGACCAGTGGTACCGAGGCCTGCCAATCAAACTTCTGGCCGGTTCCGCCGCGCATCGCCCCTTTGCAGCAGTCCAGCATGAGAGCGTCCGGCCGGGCATCGCCATCCGGCCAGCTGAACCCGATGTTGAGGGCCGATTCGAACTTCTCCGGCAGATGGATCACCCGATACAGCTTCGGCTTGTGACCGTGGGTGGTGTGCATCGCGTTGATCTCTGCCAGCAATGACTCCGGCTCCTCTCCGCTGAGTTGCACCGCTGTCAGCCCGGCGCCTTTCACGATCTCGCGGATTCGTTCCGCGGTCTCATTCACGAACACGCCCACCTTCTCCACCCGCTCCGGCAATTCCTTCACGATCTCGCGCACCTGCTCCGCTGTGACCCGGCGGGGGCTCGCCGCGAAGACAAAACCCACCGCGTCCGCACCCGCCGCGGCCGCCAGCAGGGCATCCTCCAGACTAGTGGTTCCGCAGATCTTCACCCAGGTCATAGCTGCCTAGTGCACCACCACATTGCGCGTGGCACGCCTGGTTTCGCGCAGCAGGCTGGCCAGTTCCTGCCCGGGATGATCCGCACCCATCAGCGATTCGCCAATCAGGAATGCCTGGTAGCCCGCCGCCTGCAGCGTGAGCAGGTCCTTTGCACTGTGAATGCCGCTTTCTGCTATACGCAGCATCTGCGGCGGTATTTTCGTGCCCAGTCGCAGCGCCGCGTTCAGATCGACGGCAAAGGTGCGCAGATCCCGGCTGTTGACCCCCAGCATCTCGAACCCGGCGTCCAATGCCAACGCCAGCTCGCGCTCGTCATGCACTTCGCACAGCACATCCAGACCCAGACTCCGGGCGTGGGTTCCCAGTTGGCGCAGCTCCTGTGTCTTCAGCGCCGCCACGATCAGCAGGATCGCATCCGCATGATGGGCTCTGGCTTCCAGGATCTGAAACTCATCGACGATGAAATCCTTGCGCAAGCATGGCAGCGGCACTGCCTGCGAGGCCTCGCGCAGGTAGTCGAGCGAGCCCTGGAAAAACTGCTCCTCGGTCAGCACCGAAAGCGCGGCCGCGCCATGATCGAACAACTCGCTGGCCAGCCCAGCGGGATGAAAGCTGGCGCGAATTACTCCCCGCGACGGAGAAGCCTTCTTCAACTCCGCAATCACCGCCGGGCCCGTTTCCGCCGCGGTCCGCAGAGCTTTCCCGAACCCGCGCGGGGTGTGGCTGGCGGCATCGCGCTCCAGCGTCTTCAGGTCCGTCGCCTTCTTGGCCTCAGCGACCCGTTCGCGGGCGGCGCTTACGATCTGGTCTAGAAAGACCGGCATGGCTTGGAATCCCCTGATTATACGGGCCTGCCCACCGCTCTGCACGACGGAGATAAATTGAGACGTTGCCGCTTCTTGTGGCCACCGTTAGGATTTGGACGCAGTTCCGTGGAGTCTTGAGCAGGGAGGACGCATGCTTCGTCCTGCGGGCGTGACCGTGCTTGCCGTCGTGAATTGGATCTGGGTGATCTGGCATCTGCTGCAGCCGCAGGTGCGAGCCGTTCTTGCTGCCCGCTGACGCCCTCCGCCTTGAGCCAGGACATAATCGCCCATTCCCTATTCGCCGTCTGGCCCTGGGATTAACGTTTACAGCTTGAGCTCCCAGGTATCCGCTACCAGGTCCTGACCGAAATTGTGCACTGCCGGCATCGGGGCTCGCCGCCCACTCCCTCCGCTACAATGCCCCCATGGACAGGCAATTGCCTCCCATCCTCACCGCCCACTTGTTTTCTCCCCTTGAAACCAAGCTGCTGGAGCTGCTTCGCGCGCTCTCTCCTGCGGAATGGGAGACGCAGACCATCTCGCCGCAATGGAAGGTGAAAGAGGTAGCCGCGCACTTGCTCGATACTGCCCTGCGCAAGCTCTCCCTGGCTCGCGACGGCTGGGCGGCGGCTACGCCCTCGATCCGCTCTGCTGCTGACCTCGCCGCCTTCGTCAACGAAATGAATCGCGAGGGCGTAAGCTTCTTTCGCCGCCTGAGCCCGGCGGTGCTCATCAGCCTGATGGAAGTGGCATCCCGCGAAAGCAGCCGGTATCACGAATCGCTCGATCCCATGGCCCAGGCGCGATTCGCGGTCAGTTGGGCGGGTGAGACAACGTCACTCAACTGGTTTGACACCGCCCGCGAATTCACCGAGCACTGGCATCACCAGCAACAGATTCGGCTGGCCGTGGGCAGACCCGGAATCATGGTGCGTGAGTTCTACTACCCCGTCCTCGACTGCTTCATGCGGGCGCTGCCTTATGCCTACCGGAGCGTGCCTGCCCGAACGGGCTCGCTCGCCCAGTTCCACATCTCCGGTGACTGCGGCGGCGATTGGTACCTCAATCGTGAAGACGCCGGCTGGCGGCTGTTGCCCACCCCAGCAGGGGACACGATCTCGGAAACCACCATCCCGCAGGAGATAGCCTGGCGTATCTTCACCAAGGGTATCGATCGCCAATCCGCCGTAGCCCAGGTAGGGATCAGCGGCGACCCAGCTGTCGGGGGTCACATTCTGGGGATGATCGCGATCGTAGCCTGAACGCGGCGCTTGGGCTTCGTGGCGGAGGCCCTGAATGGTTACCTCCAGTGCCGACCTTGCGCGTTCTCCGGACTCAGAATTCATGTCGGGACTGCGAATTCACCGCCTCGCGCACCAACATGCCCATCGCACCACTCAGGTTGAATCGCTCGCAGCCAGCCGGTCGCATTCGGCACGAAAGCCGATCTCGCCATCGGCTAACATCGTCAGCTCAAGGACACACAGCTATGGATTGGATTGCACCCATCGATATCACCGATTCTCGCCTGCCCTCCGCCTTCGATGAGCTCTCCCTCTGGTCGTCCGCTTTCGGCTGGCTCCTGTTGCGCGAACTGCCTTTGCGGGCAGGTATGACTGTCCTGGACGTCGCCTGCGGCACGGGATTCCCCGTGCTTGAGATTGCGTCCCGCCTGGGGCCACATTCCCGTGTCGTGGGAGTCGACTGCTGGGAAGAGGCCCTGCAGCGGGCTCGCTTCAAAGCCGGCTTCTATCAGCTGGATTGGGTGGAGCTTTATCAGGGCGACGCGGCAAACCTGTCCTTCGCGGACTCCGCCTTCGATCTGGTGGTTTCCAATCTCGGTCTTAACAACTTCAAGGAACCGATCGCGGTTCTCAAGGAGTGCGCACGAGTGCTGAAGCCGGGGGGTGAACTGCTGCTCACCACTAATCCCCAGGGGCATATGCGGGAATTCTATGAGCTCTTCCGCGCCGTGCTCCGCGATTCGCGCTGGCGGCAGCATCAAGCGGCGCTCACCGCCAACGAGGAGCATCGGACCAGCGTGACACGCATCCATCAGTGGCTCTGTGAGGCCGGATTCGAGCCAACACGGACAGTGTGCGACGAGATGAAGTTATGGTATGCCGATTCCGCCGCGCTGTTCCGGCATCCGCTCACAAGGGTAGGGTTTCTCGCGGGATGGGCGGCGGTGATCCCGGAGGAGGAACGGCCGCCGGTTTTCGAAGCTCTCAGAAACAGGATCGATGAAGCAGCTCGCCCGCACGGCCTGACGACGACCATACCCGTGGTGCTGATTGCGGCCCGCAAGCCCGCGAAGTGATGGCCGAGGCTTTCCACAAGCAGGCCAGAGAATCAGGAGGGCGCCGGGTTCGTGCCTTGCGCCCCCCTCGCCGGCGATGCCTCAGAAGTGAAAGCCCAGCTGGGCGGTGTAGGTCCGCGGCGTAACGTAGTGCGTGCCGCTAAACGTTGAGAGGAAATTGTAGAGCGCTACCTTGTTAGTCAGGTTAATGACGTTGAATTGCACGCTCCACTTGAAACGATCGCCGTGAAAGATGTTGTCATGGCCGATCGCAAGGTCGAATAGATGACGGGCGGCGATACGCGGAGGATTGTGATCGTCGTCTTCGGTTCCGGGAGCCGGTATCTGTATGAGGGTCGAGCCATATTGTCCCGCCGGGCAGAGATTCGGACCCAGGCTCGAGCTGATGGGTGTGGCCGGCGTGGCGCGGACGGATCCGCAGAACAGCCCCGCCTGGAATTGCTGGTTGGGGCTGATGATGGATGCGTCCACCACGCTGTCGCTTCCGGCTGGCCCGTTGGCGCAGTTACCGCCGGCGCACGGGACAGCACCGGCTACCAGACCGCTGTCGTAGCGCCAGTTGAAGCCCACCCAGGGTCCGCTCTTCCACGGCTGGTATTGCAGGTGGGTCGTCTGATTAAACCGCTCGTCGTGGTCGATACGGAAGACCCCAGTAGGCGCTCCGGCCGCGGGAACGGCACCCGCTCCGCCCACCTGGGGATTGAAGAAACGTGCTGCCACACTGGAGAAAACCACCAGCGCTGTAAATCCGTGAAAGTTAGGCACGCTCACTCGGCCAGCAACTCCTGGAATCTTCGAGCGCTGCCAGGCAATGGGAAAGGTAACCGGGGTGTTGCCCAGAACGCTGAAGTCGTACGCGTTGTGCGTGTACTTCCAGATGTACTCGACGGAAGCCACGAGATACTTGCCGAAGGCTTGTTCGATGCCGGTGTGGAACTCGTTGCGCCACCCCGGACTGATCGGGGTTACCTCACCTTGCGCGAAGCAACCAAGCAGCGGATTCAGCACCGGAGACGCACAGCCAATGCTGGAAAGCACCAGGTTTTCGTTGAACGGCGTCTCCAGAATGCGACCATAGGAAGCGCGCAGCACGGTATTGGTCTTTTTGATGTTGTAGGCGATGCCCAGGCGCGGCTCGGCTTCATTGTGAGTGGAAAGGCCGTTGTAGAAATCGCCACGCAGCCCGAGATTAAACGACCAGCTCCCCTTCGTGATCGTGTCCTGCAGGTACAAGGCGAGCTCCTTGACGTCGGTGTGCCCGTGAAACGAGAACAGAGATCCTCCCCGCGTCAGATCAAAGGGAGCCAGGATGGTGCACGGCGGCGCGATCGGATTGCCACTTGCATCTACGCAGGAGTTGCCATTGGCATCGACCAACCCGCTGATGAAATTAGGGTCGACGATGCCCAGGTGATCATTCTCGGTGAGGAAGGTCTGTTCGTAAGTAGCTCCCACCTTCAGGTTGTGGATACCCTTCACATAGGAAATGTTGGTGCGAAGTCCGGCATTGGTGAGGGTGCGGTCCTGCCTGACTGACTCTTCCTGCAGGCCTGCGGGGGCGAGATCGGCAAAGGGATTGTTGCTGGGATAGTAGTTGTATTGGTCACGCCGCACGTAGCCCCCGAGAGTGAAAACCGTGGTTGGGCTGATAATGTGCGTCCAGGAAGGTGCGATATTGAAGGTCTTGATCTGCGAGCGCTGATCCGTAGGGCCGACAGGAATACCATCAGGACCAAGTCCGCCATTGTCGACCACCAGTCCATTCCATGCGGTGGCGTTTTGAGCGTCATACGAATTCGGCGTCTGGAACCAGGAGCGCGTGAAGCCCAGGTTGAAGTGAAGGCTATTTGCGTCATTCAGCTGGTAATCCACGCGGTCAAAAATATTCTCCTCGTTCCCCTTGGCATGAAATACGCGGAACTCAGGGGGATCAAGGAAGCGGCCGCTGTTGAGACCGTTGACGGAGATGAAGTTTCCCCAGTTCTGTCCGCCATAGGCGAGATTGAATCCGCCATTGGCGGTGCCAAAAGATCCATACGACGCCGTGACGCTGCCATGCGGCTTGGTAACCCCCTGGCCCGAGCGCGTGGTGACATTGATAACTACGCTGGTCTTGTCGCCGAATTCAGCCGGAGGTGCGCCGGCGAAGACTTCCATCGACTCGATCGAATCCAGGGGAATCTGGTTGGAAAAGACCTTGCTCTGTTGATCGGTAATGGGCTGGCCATCAACGGAGAAGGAATTCTCCGCGTGATCGCCAACGCCATGAAACAAGCCGTTGGAATCGGCCGCGATTCCCGGGGTTGCGAGCGTTACCAGCGAACTAACCGATGACGACTGGCTCTCCAGTGGGAGCTTGTCGAACAATGCACGATCCACGTCGGTGTGAAACGACGCCGTGTTCTCCAGCAGATCTTCCGCAGAGGCTTCCACCGTCACGCTGGTAGCTGTGGCTTCCACCGCCAACTGAATACTGAGATTCACGGGCACCGTGGATCGAACATCCACGTCCCGCGCATAAGGAGCGAATCCACGACCGGTGACCGTGACGTGATAAGGATTGAAGGGGACGTTGGGGATAGTGAATTTTCCCGCGGCATCGGTATTGGTGGTGCGTTCAAAGCCGCTGACAGGGTTACGAATCTCTACAACCGCACCGGGCACAACTGCGCCCGAAGGGTCCAGCACCGTGCCTGTTACTGAAGTTGAGCTTCCGCCTGACTGCGCGTAGCCAGTGACCGCGAATCCCCAAACGAGACTTATTAAGAACGCCAAGCACCACAACGTCTTGTATGCAAGCAGCATGAATCCTCCCAAAGAATTAGGACTGCAGAACGAATCAAATATCAGTGGCGATTCTTCTGAGACCTAGGCTTGAGGAGGCGGGCGCACGCTGAGTGCGAAGGCGATGAGGCGCTGCTTGGCGGAAACCGTCTCTGCCCGCGAGTTGGAGATAGGAACGAAGCTTGCCTGGAACAGGATGAAACCGGGTTTCGGCGAGGCAGAATGAGCCGCGACGCAAACCGTGCATCTTGAGTCCGCTGTTGCGCTGGAATGGTGGTGCGCAACAAAGGCCACGGCTGAGCACAACGTCAGCACCAGGCACAGGCACGCTATGCCCTTCCAATACGTGTCTCTTGCCTGTGGAATGCGTCGCTCCAATCTATTTCCGGCAAGAACTTTGGCAACTTTATGTTACCAAAAGCTGCCCGAGAGCGCCAAGTCAGGCGAACATGTACGGCGGGTTCTCCGAGTTCCTCAAAAAAAGCGCGACGCAGCCTGCAGAGTGGAATCTATGAAAGGGTGTAACCCGTCTGACTACTGCCATTGAGGGGTTTGACACCTCCTCGCGGCAGGCATAGATTGCTACTGGTTATGAACGCTTGCTGCGCCAATGCCTGTTGTTGTCCTGCGATGCACATGTGTGCGTCCCAGGCACCGGCGCCCGGTTCATGAACTAGATCAAGTCAGACCAAGTTCAATCCGCCGCCGGAGACGATCCGAGCGGCGGATTTGTTTTTGGCGCCCGAAACTGCAGCCGTCAGGGTGCCATCCGAGGGAGGCCCAAAATGAATGTTCCAGAGATCCAAGCCGAAGAACTCAAGCTCCGCCTTGACGCCGGCGAAAAGCTTTTTCTGCTCGATGTTCGTGATGAGCACGAATACGAGATCTCCAACATCGGCGGTCACCTGATTCCCCTGCCCGAACTACCCAAGCGCCTGCACGAGCTCGACGCCAGGCGCGAGATCGTGGTTCTCTGCAAGATGGGGCCACGCGGAGCGCAGGCGGTGCTAATCCTTCGCCAAGCCGGTTTCAAGAAGGTAAAGAACCTGAGCGGCGGCATTCATGCCTGGTCAGATCGCGTGGATCGCAAGGTCCGCAAATACTAGTGAGCATCCTCGTCGCTCAAAGTCGAAAGCCTGGCCCCCGCAGCGTCCGCAATTCCGTCTTCACGGGTTCGACGTTAGACAATCCGGCTCATTGGTAACTCCGGAAATTGCCTCATTTCTGCTGCCTATTCTCTTTTATCCTCCTGTACTACAATCCCGAACAACTCACTTGCAAAAGGAGACGCTCTAGTGCCTGAAACCGTTACTCGCCTGTCCCTGGGCGAACAGGCTGCATTTCAACTTGCCGATGTCACCAAAACCCCACCGCAGTATGGCGCCATCACTCCCCGTTGGCTGGTTCGACTTTTGGACTGGAAACCCCTCGAAGCTGGCACGTTTCGCCTCAACCGCGTGGCTGAGGACAAGGCCATCGAGGTCACATGTGGCCACATCGACGAATCCGCCTTGGCGGCGACTTACGTCGATTACCTGGAGAAACCACGCGAGTACCGGCTGAGCAGCATCAACGCCATCCTCAACGTGCACACTCGCGTCTCCGATATTTTCAGCAGTCCCTACGACCAGGTCCGCGAGCAACTGCGCCTGCTCATAGAGAGCGTGAAGGAGAAGCAGGAATACGAACTGGTCAACAATGCGGACTACGGATTTCTGAATAACGTCCCCGATTCTCAGAAAATTCAGACTCGCAAAGGCGCCCCTACTCCGGATGATCTCGACGAACTGCTCACCAAGGTATGGAAGGAGCCTTCCTTCTTCCTCGCCCACCCGCGAGCCATCGCCGCGTTCGGCCGGGAATGCACCCGCCGGGGCGTGCCTCCCCCAACTGTGACCCTGTTCGGCAATCCATTTCTGACCTGGCGCGGGATTCCTCTCATCCCCACCGACAAGATCAACGTCCGCAGCCGGGACGGCAAGACCAAGATCCTTCTTCTGCGCGTCGGCGAAAGGAAGCAGGGAGTGATCGGACTGTTTCAGCCCGGACTGCAGGGCGAACAGAGCCCCGGCTTGTCGGTGCGCTTCATGGGGATCAGCAGCAAGTCGCTGGCATCTTATTTGATCTCCCTGTACTGCTCTGCCGCCGTGCTCACCGACGATGCTATCGCGCTGCTCGAGAACGTCGAGGTCGGACAATATCATGAGTACAAGTGATGCGCCGAAGAACGGCGCAGCCTCGGGCGTAGCGGGCAACTGGGGCACAAGCCTGCCGCAGGCGGAAGCCTTCGCCGGTCTTCCCGACCCCACGCTGCTGGCGCGAATGGCAGCGGAGTTCTTCACCGCCCTGCCCGGCGTGCCGGCAACGGCATCGGTTTCACCATTGCAACCCCTGCCCGCTGGATCTCCATTCGGCGGATATCCACCAACCGCATCGCCGAGTCTCGGTCCCCTGGTGTCCGATTCTCCAGAACAGGCTCAGCTGCTGCCCAATTCCCGCCCTTCGACCCTGGGTGTAACCGCCCCGCCTGCGCCCGCACCCGTTCCCCAGGCAGCGCCGCCAGCACCAGCCGCACCTGCACCAATCGGGGCACCGGACGCCATCAACGCACCAGCCTTCGCCTTCCTGCAGGACGCCAGGCCGCTGTTCGCTGCCGCCCCTGCAGAGGGTGTTCCGGCGTCGCCGGAATCCGTGCCCGTTCCCGCTGAGGCCGCCTTCAGCTCAATTCCCTGGACTTTCGACCATGAGGGTTTGCCAGCGCAACTTGCCGAGGTCCCGCAACCTCCCTCCCCTACCATTCCCGGAGCCTTGGGCGCGGTCGACTCTTCGGCGTTTCCCACATTCTCTTTTATGGAGGAGGCCAGGCCTCTGTTCTCGTATCCGCCGGCAATGCCCGGACCGGTGCCTGCGACGCAGCCGCCAAGCGGCTTCGGCGTTCCCGGCACAGGGGAAATACTCAGCCTGCCCGAGTCCGGCGCGGGCTCCGCTGTGATGGCTCCCCAGGTACCCGGCGCAGTAACGCATCGCCCTAGCTCGGCCGGCGAGGTGAATTACGATTTCCTTGACCAGATCCGGCCACTTTCATCTGTCGACGCTGTCCCCATCCTGGAGTCGACGGAGGTGCAGCCTCACCTGCCATCGGGCCTGAACCTGTCCTCCTATTCGTTTGACGCGGCCGCGATCCGGCGCGATTTTCCCATCCTTCAGGAGCGCGTTAATGGCCGCCCGTTGGTGTGGCTGGATAATGCCGCCACCACGCAAAAGCCGCAGAGCGTCATCGATCGTCTGAACTACTTCTATAGGCACGAGAATTCCAACGTGCATCGCGCGGCGCACGAGTTGGCGGCGCGCGCCACCGACGCCTACGAGTCGGCCCGCGAGAAGGTCCGCCGCTTCCTCAATGCCTCGGCCGTCCGCGAAGTCATCTTTGTGCGCGGCGCCACCGAAGGCATCAACCTGGTCGCCCAGAGCTGGGGCAGGCGCTACGTCCAGAAAGACGATGAAGTCGTGATCACCTGGCTGGAACACCACGCCAACATCGTGCCCTGGCAGATGCTCTGCGCGGAAAAAGGCGCGCGCCTGCGCGTGGCTCCCGTTGACGACAGCGGTCAGGTGATTCTCGAAGAGTATGAAAAACTCCTGGGACCGAAGACGCGTCTTGTGTCTTTGGCCCAGGTCTCGAATGCTCTCGGCACCGTCACTCCCGCCAGCGCCATGATCGACGCCGCTCACCGGCACGGCGCCAAGGTGCTCGTCGATGGCGCGCAAGCCGTGTCGCACATGCCCATTGATGTGCAGGCGCTGAATTGCGACTTCTTTGTGCTATCCGGACACAAGATGTTTGCTCCCACGGGCATCGGCGCCGTGTACGGCAAGTCGGAGGTTTTGGACACCACGCCTCCCTGGCAAGGCGGGGGCAGCATGATCCAGGATGTCACCTTCGAGAAGACGGTCTACCAGATCCCGCCGCAGCGATTTGAAGCCGGGACCGGCAACATCGCGGACGCCGTGGGGCTTGGCGCAGCGGTTGACTATCTGGAGCGCGTGGGCATGGTCAACGTCAGCCGCCATGAGCATGAGCTCCTGATCTACGCCACCTCCGCGCTCCAACGCATTCCTGGTTTGCGGATCATCGGCACCGCGCCCGACAAGGCCGGTGTTCTCTCCTTCGTGCTCGAGGGCTTTCGCACCGAGGAGGTCGGCGACTTTCTGAATCGCCGCGGCATCGCGGTGCGCGCCGGGCACCACTGCGCCCAGCCCATTCACCGGCGTTTCGGCCTGGAGAGCACCGTGCGTGCTTCCCTGGCTCTTTACAACACCTGCGAGGACATCGACGCCCTGATCGCCGCCTTGTGGGACTTGAGCCAGGGTCGCAACCCCGGACTGATCTGACGGTTCCTGCTGCGCCGCGAACGTACAAACCCCTGGGCTGCCCATTGATCTTCAAGCTTCGACGAACACAGATAGGAAATCCCAGGTAGAAAATTAGCGGGGTTGAAGAATGGTAGGCCCGGGAGGACTCGAACCTCTGACCTCTTCCGTGTCAATTCAGAGGTACAACCTCTACAACCCTTTAGCTGCCTTGCTTTTCCATTTTCACATACCTCAAAAACAGCCCTAAAACAGCCTATTTTTGGTGACGAATTGGTGACGAGTTTTCTGCTTTGTGTCGAAAGGAAACGATTGATGACTGATTGCCGCTCAATGAATGGTGAGTGACATTTTTGAGCTCTGGTCTTAACAAATTTTGGCAAGTCTCGGTCAAGCCGTGCTGCCGGGACGAGCTCAGAGGAACGTAATCGTAAGATTCTAATCCACCTAGCACAATCCGATCGCGTGCGTCACTTGGAACCAAATCTGCTGCACTTCAGGTGTCAGTCTTTCTGGTGGATGCTGTCTGCCAGCTTTCTGGCAGAAACACCAGGAGAGGGGTTACACACTCAAGATGAAGAAGCAAAAGGGTTTCTCACTTATCGAGTTGCTGATCGTGGTGGCGATCATCCTGATCATCGCGGCGATCGCTATTCCTAACCTGCTCCGTTCGCGCATTGCCGC
>Ga0187788_10000115_pt1 | contig 19972 bp, 15 predicted proteins | sample 1015_BV01_MP10_2_FD_133008 | JGI IMG/M metagenome (GOLD analysis project Ga0187788, IMG submission 133008) | Tropical peat soil microbial communities from peatlands in Department of Meta, Colombia - 1015_BV01_MP10_20_MG | ecosystem: Environmental > Terrestrial > Soil > Wetlands > Peat | place...
ACGCGACGTGCCTAAGCCGGTGATTGCGCGCGTACAAGGCTACGCCATCGGCGGCGGCAATGTACTCGCCACGCTGTGCGACTTAACCATCGCCTCGCAAAAAGCCGTGTTCGGCCAGGTGGGACCGAAGGTTGGCTCCGTCGATCCGGGCTTCGGCACGGCCTACCTCGCTCGCGTGGTTGGTGAAAAGAAAGCGCGCGAGATCTGGTATCTGTGCCGCCGCTACACGGCCTCTGAAGCCCTCGCCATGGGCTTGGTCAACAAGGTCGTCCCCCACGAAGAACTCGACGCCGAGGTCGGACACTGGTGCGCTGAGATCATGGAGCGCAGCCCGACCGCGATTGCTATCGCCAAGCGCTCATTTAATGCCGACAGTGAAAGCATCCGCGGCATCTCAGCGATGGGAATGCAGGCGCTCAGTCTCTATTACCAAAGTGAGGAATCGCGTGAAGGCGTGCGTGCGTTCAACGAGAAACGCAAGCCGGATTTCAGGCGCCATACGAAATAGTGAAATGAGTCTCTTTGCGAAACTAACCCTGTTCGGAGTGTCGGCTTGTTGACCATGCTCCTTACGGACGAGCAGCGTGCGTTCCAGCAAGTGGCGCAGCGATTCGCGCGTGAAAAATTGGCGCCGCATTATCAGTTGCGAGAACGGGAGACCATCATCGAGCGCGCCCTCGTGCGTGAGATGGGGTCGCTCGGTCTGATTGGTCCAGATTTGCCGGAGAAATATGGCGGGCTCGGCGCGCGGAGCGAGACCACCGGTCTCATAATTGAGGCGCTCGCTTATGGAGACTTCAATATTGCCTATGTGCAATTGCTCGGCTCGCTGGTCGGCCAGATCTTGGCGCGCCATGCATCAGCTGAACTGGGAGCCGAATGGCTGCCGCGCATCATCGCCGGCGAGAGCCTCATCGCCATCGCTTTGACGGAACCGCGGGGCGGATCGGACGCTGGCAATCTCATGCTGTCCGCGCGGCGCCGAAATGGCGGTTATGTCCTCGCCGGCGAGAAATCTTCCATCAGCATCGCCGACCAAGCGGATGCTGTCTTGGTGTTCGCCCGTACCGGCCGTATCGAGGACGGCCCGCGCGGGGTGAGTGCCTTCCTCGTTCCAATGAATTCGCCGCATGTTCGTACCAGCCGGTTCAACGATCTAGGCAGCAAGGTGGTGGGCCGCGGCTCAATCTTCTTCGACGATGTTGAAGTCCCTCTCAGTCATCGACTGGCGGAGGAGGGCGCTGGCTTTGTTCAAGTCATGCAGGGCTTCGATTTCAGCCGTGCACTGATCGGCCTTCAATGCATCGCCGCGGCGCAGGCTTCACTCGACGAATCCTGGGCTTATGTGGGTGAGCGGCGGAGCTTCGGCGTTCCGCTGGCGCAGCACCAAGGTGTTACTTTTCCTATGGCGGAATGCGAAACCATGGCCGCTGCTGTCCGACAGCTTTGCTATCACACGCTACGATTACGCGACGCCGGCGTACCGCATACAGCCGAGGCTGCGATGTGCAAATGGCTGGGCCCGAAGACCGCGGTCGACGTTATCCACCAGTGCCTACTGACGCATGGCCATTACGGCTGGTCGCTTGATCTACCGCATCAGCAGCGATTGCGGGATGTCATGGGGCTGGAGATCGGCGATGGCACCGCACAGATCATGAAGTTGATCATCGCACGCGAGCGCACCCGCGAGACCGGTACCAAGTCGGCCGACTAGGATACACAAATCTACATTGCCCATTCAGATGCCGCGCAAGCCAAATGGAAGTGGGAATATCGCTTCTAGTGCAAAGGAGACACCCGCGAACGTCCGCTTCCGGGGGGGTGGTTTCAACTGGTCACTGCAACACCGCTTGTAGTCTATCGGCCGGGGTTTCGGATCCCAAGGTCACGCGCGGGCGTTGACCAAAGGCGGACAAGCGTGCGTCTACTCGCGCAGTCTCATTGATCATAATCAAAGACCCGGCTGCGGATTTCAGGTTCCAATAGCGAGTTTCATGCCCGTGGGAGCATTGCGTGATGGATGTAGTGGCGGCCACCAATCCGAGCCCCCCGCCGCAATTTTTGCGCAGCGCAGATCTGCCAACATTTGAAACTCTGAATCATGTCGCGCGTGCAATGACGGCGCGTGTGACACAGGGCGTATCGCCCCATGCTCAGTACGCGGCATGGTTTGATTGGGTGTCGCATCTGTCTCGCGCGCCCGGCCGGCAGTTGGAATTGTCGGTGCAAGCCTTCATTTTCGGCGCGCGTTTGGTCGGCTTGGCAGCCCGAGTTGGCACCGGTGCCAATGGCTCAAATATTCCCTTTCAACCGGAAGCGTACGACCGTCGCTTCGCCGATCCCAGCTGGCAGAAAATGCCTTACCTGTTCTGGCAGCAGGCCTTTCTCGCCCAGGAAGAATGGTGGCGTAGCGCTACTCGCCAGGTGCGCGGACAAACGCCCAAGAATGCAGCTCGCGTGGCCTTTATGGCGCGCCAGTTACTCGACATGTTTTCGCCCTCAAATTTGCCCTGGCTCAATCCGGTAATCATAGAACAGACGCACCAAGAGTTCGGAGCCAATCTGGTGCGCGGCGCGGGCAATTTTGTCGAAGACGTGTATCGCTTGGCCGCGATGGAGCCAACGGGGCCCGAGCAAGGTTTTCGCGTCGGGCAGGATATCGCTGCGACACCGGGCAATGTTATCTACCGCAACAATCTGATCGAGCTAATCCAATACCAGCCGACGACCCCTGAGGTCGTGGCGGAACCGGTGTTGATCGTCCCAGCATGGATAATGAAGTACTATGTGCTCGACTTGCTGCCGGAACATTCTTTAGTTCGCTACCTGGTTGATCGCGGTTTCACCGTTTTTATGATTTCGTGGCGCAATCCGACCGGCGCCGACCGCGACATAACCTTTGATGACTACCGTACCAAGGGATTGATGGCGGCCCTTGATGTCATCAGCACGATCGTGCCCGATCGTAAGGTGCATGCCTGCGGCTATTGCTTGGGCGGTACGCTGCTCGCAATTGCCGCCGCGACCATGGCGCGTGATGGCGACGACCGACTGGCGACGTCAACATTGCTTGCCGCACAAACCGACTTCAGCGAGGCCGGCGACCTGATGTTATTCGTCGACGAAAGCCAGGTCGCGTTTCTAGAAGATATGATGTGGGATCAAGGTGTGCTCGACACGCGCCCGATGGCCGCCGCCTTCAAGGCGCTACGACCAAACGATCTCATCTGGTCCAAGGCGACACGCGAGTATTTGTTCGGCGAGCGCGAGCACAGCACTGACCTCACCGCCTGGAATTCCGACCAAACGCGGCTGACCTACCGTATGCATTCGCAATATCTACGCGGTCTTTTTTTAGAAAATCGCTTGACCGCAGGTCGCTACGCGGTAGACGGAAAGGTCATCGCGCTCAAGGACGTCCGCATACCGATGTTTTCGGTTGCCACTGACAGCGACCATATCGCCCCTTGGAATTCGGTCTACAAGCTTCACCTCTTTACAGACAATGAGCTGACTTTTGTGCTGACCAATGGCGGCCACAACGCTGGGATCGTGTCGGAGCCTGGCCATGCGGCCCGATACTACCATTTCGCAACTCGCCATCCGGGTGATCGTTATGTCGATTCCGCTACCTGGCTGGCCCGCGCTGATCGCACGAATGGGTCGTGGTGGCAGCAATGGTCATCATGGCTTGATCAGCGCAGCGATCCAAAAAAGGTTGAACCGCCCACAATCGGATCGCCAACGGCGGGCTTAGTCCCGCTGTGCCCCGCGCCCGGTACCTATGTTTATCAGCGTTAACATGACGCGCACATAGTTGAGGAGCCGCGACGCGCCCAAAAGGCGCCAAGTGTGAGTTCGGATGCGGCACCACTGTCAGCTGCGGATCATTGCCGCAGCCTTTTCTCCAATCATAATCGCCACCGCATTCGTGTTCCCACCTGTCAGCGTCGGCATGATCGAAGCATCTACGACGCGCAAACTGTCGAGGCCCCGCACACGCAATGTGGTATCAACAACCGCCATTTCGTCCGCGCCCATCCTGCAGGTTCCGACAGGATGATAAACGGTATCCACCCGCTCCCGCAGGACTGCTCGAATCTCGTCATCGTGTCGAATGCCGGCGGTGAACAAGTCGCGCCTTCGAAATGATGCAAGAGCGGGTACGTCCATCAATCGCCGTGTTAGCTTGAATCCGGCCACCATGTCTTCGAGGTCCTGCAGGTCAGCGAGAAAATTCGGATCGATCACAGGGGCTCCAAGCGGATCGGAATCTCGCAATGTGACCACTCCACGGCTGCGCGGCCGCAGCAGACAAACGTGGCACGAAAAGCCGTGTCCCACTCGTAGTTTGCGCGCATGGTCCTCGACCAAGGCAACGACAAAGTGCAATTGCACATCGGGTCGGGGAAGGTCGGGACATGTTTTCAGAAAGCCACCGGCTTCAGCGAAGTTGGTCGCAAACATCCCTCGCCTATTACTTCGGTAGCGTTTGGCCTCCCGCACCAGCTGAATCAGCCCTCCAGCCGATAATCCCAAAAAGTTGAGGCTTCTTGCCTGATAGCCGAAGACGAAATCGGGATGATCCTGCAGGTTACGGCCGACGCCCGGCAGATGAGCAACAACTTCGATGCCGAATTGCCGTAGCGTTTCACCGTCACCGATTCCAGACAGCATCAGAAGGTGAGGTGACTGGATTGCGCCAGCGCTCAGAATGACCTCCCGGCGCGCGCGCAACGAGTGCAGTGTTCCGCCTTGAAGGAATTCGACCCCTGCAGCGCGACTTCCTTCGAACAAAATGCGGCATACACGGGCGTCGCATTCCACGCGAAGATTTGGCCGCTTAGCAATGTGGGGATGAATGTAGGCGCGCGCCGCACTCCAGCGTTCTCCGTTCTTTTGAGTGACCTGATAGATACCGAGGCCTTCCGGTTCCGGAACGTTGAAATCCTCACAAAGAGGAAACTGCGCCTCGCGCGCAGCTTGTATAAATACCTTGTGGATAGGGTTGTCGGTTCGCAGCCGTGCAACCGGTAGCGGTCCATCTTGGCCGTGCCATGCGCTGTCGAAATCCTCATTACATTCGGACTTTCTGAAGAAGGGAAGCACGTCGTCATAAGCCCAGCCCGTGTTCCCGAGCGTTGCCCAGTAATCGTAGTCGGCACGGTGGCCGCGCACATAGATCATTGCATTGATCGCGGAGGAACCTCCCAGCACCTTACCGCGCGGCTGGTATCCGCGGCGGCCGTTTAATCCTGGCTGCGGCTCCGTCTCAAATGCCCAATTGTGGAGCTTTGTCGGCACCATGAACACACCGGCAATCGGAGTATTGACCACCCAGCTGTCACCGCGGTCGCCAGCCTCTATCAGGGCGACGCTCACGCCCTGCTCTTCACTGAGTCGACTCGCGACCACGCAACCACTCGAACCGCCGCCGATGACAAGATAGTCGAACTCGTTCATTGCAGTCGGATTCCTCGTTGCGAGGCGCTAATCGCTACTCAAGATGTCATGTCAGCCAGCGGAGTACGGCGAGCACGCGGTCAAACGATTTGCCGTAGGGCGGTTGCGTCAATGACGCGGCGCTCAGGCGGGGCCGAAAGAAAACGGGCTTGTTCTTGCTGAAGGTGCGAAAGCCCCACTCGCCGTGGTAAACACCCATACCCGAACCGCCGACGCCGCCAAACGGCTGGTTTTCCTGGGCGAAATGCAGGAGACAATCGTTAATCGTGACGCCGCCCGAGACTGTCTCGCGAAGAACCCGGTCCCGAGCCTTCGTCTCCATACCAAACCAATAAAGTGCAAGTGGCCGTTCATGGCTATTCACGAACATGATCGCTTCTTCCGCTCGGTCATAGCCAACGACAGGCAGGATCGGTCCAAAGATTTCTTCCTGACTCAACAGCATTTCCTTTGTAGGCGAGAGAACGAGGCACGGTGGGAATTTTCCCCGCGCTTTCCAGTCGGAAAAGCGATACCCGCCCATTTCGACCTTGGCGCCCTTGGACACTGCATCAGTCAAGAGTCTATCGAGGCGATCGTAGTGTGACTGGGTGATGATCGCGGAATAGTCGGGATTGTCCGGGTCGGACCCGAAGAGCGCCGCAGCAGTTTTAAAGAACAGGTCCGCGAACCGGTCTACGGATTCCTGCGGACACAGCACATAATCGGGGGCGATACAGGTTTGGCCTGCATTGAGGAGCTTCCCGGCGGCGATCCGATGTGCCGCCGTAGCGAGCTCTGCCGACCGATCGATGATGGCCGGAGACTTGCCGCCGAGCTCCAGCGTCACCGGCGTCAGGTTCTTCGCCGCGATCTCGGCCACCAATCGTCCAACACGCGCCGATCCCGTAAAGAACAGGTGATCGAACGGTAGTGACGAAAATGCTGCTGCCACGTCCGGACCTCCCTCAACAACCACGGCTTCTGCTGGATCGAAATAGCGTTTGATCGCGGTGCTGAGGATTGCGGAAAAATGCGGAGTCAGTTCGCTCGGCTTGAGCATGACGCGATTGCCGGCCGCCAGCGCGCCGGTCATTGGCGCGAGCGTCAATTGCAGTGGATAGTTCCACGGGGAGATTATGCCGACGACGCCGAGCGGCTGCGGAATCAGGCGGTTCGATCCGGGCATGAACGGCAATTGCGTCGCGATGCGTTTCGGTCGCATCCAACCATCGAGGCGCCGCGACGCGAGCTTGATGCCGGTTTCGACCATAAGCGTTTCGAGCAAGCGGGTTTCGTGGACAGAGCGATGGCCGAAGTCGGCGTTGATGGCCGCTTCGAAAGCGGCCGTGTTTTCTGTCAGGAGCGCAAGGAGTCGTCGCAAGCGATCCTGCCGTACCGCGGCGGTGACGCTGGCCTCGCTGCGTGACGCTTGGTGCATGACGTCAAACAAACTCGCCATTTCGTTCGCTCGCGGTACCAAAGTCATTGGCCGGCTCATTTCGTTCCTCCGAGCAGACTGTCGTCTCCGGCGAATAGAGCCTCGAGCAGTTTCCTTTCACGCGCGATCACCAAGCCAAGAAATTCATCAGCGCTGCCCATTTTCCGGAATGCCGCATAACCGCGCGCAAGGAAGCTTTGCAGTTCGGTCAAGCCTGCAAGCTGCGCCGGCTTGCGCATCAGGGCCAAGGTGGTGCTGATAAGTGGCTGCCGCGCGAGACGATCCAGTGATTGCCCAAGATCCTGGATCAGAGCAATTTGTCGTTCGCGGTCGTTGCGGCGGCCGACCTTACGATAGGCGCTGCCGTAGGCGGCGGCGTCAAGACCGTTCACCCGCTTACCGAGAGCTCTAACCATGGCCGCATCGAGGTCCTCGGACAGGGCGTCGAGTTCGATGGCGTCGGCCACGGTTTCCAGGCCCGTGGCGGGCAGTAACTTGATCGCGGTCGGCAGGACGCGCCGAACTTCGGCATCGCGCGTGCCGGGGTCATCGGCCCCGTAGATGTCGGTAAGGAAGAAGGTCGCTGCCTCGACAAACTTGGGATTGCTGAGCAAGTTCGCATGGGTCCGGGCAAGGCGCTGGGATTGCCACGCGCGGAAACGCTGTCGCGCTACTGCCGCCTTTGGATCCGACTGGGTTAGGGAGCGCAACCCGCTCACCCGGTCCAATTGGGCGGAAATCCGTTCGGCGATCTGCTGAGTTTCTGACATTCCTCAAAGCGTCCTTTATCCTATGCCTGAAAATGGTCGACCCTACGAACCGCGCGAGCAATGACCCATGTCAAAAAGCGAACGCATGGCTCCTGTCGATACCACCTGGCTGCGGATGGAGCGGTCAACAAATCTCATGGTCATTGTAGGCGTCCTTGTCCTCGAGGGGCCCGTCGATATCGCCCGGCTGGAATCGACGCTTGCGAAGCGGATTCTGGCCATTCCGCGTTTCCGGCAGCGGACGGAGGTGCGGCCGACAGGCTTCTGGTGGAGCGATGACGAGCACTTCGACATTGCGCGCCACGTCAAGCGCATCCGCCTGCCCGGCGCCGGCAACAAGGCCGAGTTGCAGAAGCTTGTGGCCGATCTCGCTTCGACGCCCTTAGACCCGGAACACCCGCGCTGGCAATTCCACCTTGTTGAGGACTATGAGGGCGGGGCGGTGGTCGTTGCGCGCATCCATCATGCTATCGGCGATGGAATTGCCATGATTGGTGTTCTGTTGTCGTTGACGGACGGACACGTCAATCCCGCGCGACGCAAGCAAAAGCCGGTATCGCACAATGACAATCATGGCTTTTGGTCGGACATGGTCGGGCCCATCATAGGTACGGTGGAAGGCGGCTTGCGTATGTCAGTCGAGGCTCTGCGTAGTTCGCTCGAAGCGGCAGCCAGTCCCGCCCAAGTACTGCGCGAAGGGACGGGCGTAGCGTCCGAACTCGCTTATCTTCTTCTGATGCCGAACGATAGTCCGACGCGCTTCAAGGGGGCGCCTTCGGGGAGCAAATGCATTGCATGGTCTGATCCCATTGCGCTTCCTGAAGTCAAGGCCGTAAGCAACACGCTCGGCTGCTCGATCAACGATATGCTCCTCGCGGCGGTGGCCGGCGCCCTGAACGGTTACCTGGCCGACAGGGGCGACGAGACAAAAGGAATAGAGGTTCGCGCGCTGGTGCCGGTCAATCTGCGTCCGCCAGGCAGCGAGCGCGAGCTCGGAAATCATTTTGGTGTTATCGCTGTTGAGATTCCTGTGGGCCTGGAAAATCCGCTTGCCCGCGTAAACGAAATTCATCGCCGCATGGAGGCTCTCAAGAGTTCGTATGAACCGCTCGTGACATTGAAGCTGCTCGAGGCGCTCGGCTACGCGCCGCAAGCGGTTCAGGACGCGGTTTTTGATCTTCTGCTCAGCCGTGCCACGGCGGTGATGACGAACGTGCCCGGTCCACAGACGCCGCTCCATCTTGCCGGCAGCGAGATCAAACAAGTGATGTTCTGGGTTCCGCAGGCAGGCAATATCGGGATGGGGGTTTCGATCCTATCGTTCAATGGCCGCGTGCAGTTCGGCCTCATCACCGACAGGGCACTCGTGCCCGACCCGAAAGCCATCGTTGCCCGTTTCGGGCCGGAATTCGAACAGCTTCTCTATTACGTTCTTCTACACTCGAATAAAGAGGTTCCGTCTGAAGAACCCACGAAAGACCAAAGGCTCCCCGGCCGCCAAGCCAGGCATACCGGTTCGCCTGTCCGCCGCAAAAAAGGCCGGCGGCGTTAATGATTCAAAGCTACCGATGCGGTTCTCGCACAACTTCGGTCTGGACCAAGTCAGCCGAAGTAGCGCGCGACTTCACGATCATGCCCAGTTGATCCAGCGTTTGCTCGAGCTGATGCACGGCGCGCCCGAAACCGCCCGCGCGAGAACGGCGAAGACTGCCGAGCGGGCGCGCCAACATCCGGGTGTTATCGGCGAGCACATTACGATCGATGCCTATTTTGTGGCGGGCAAGGATCGGTTCGAGCTCGTCCATTCTGTGGCGCAGTTCAGCTCGCGTCCTTTGGTAGGCATGCTCCGATAAGCGACGCCGGGCGGCGTAGCTGAAGACATTCGTGAAAAACATCTCGGTGTCGCCGGGTTCGGGTTCGAATACCAGCACATCCGCGTCCGGATAATCGCTGCGGTAACGCTCCATCCCCACTTGCATGCGGGAGTGGATGACCGCCCGGAAGGTCTGCGACAGAACTGTAGGAAGCCCGCATTTGACCAACGAAACAGGCTTGTTGCGTGTCTGCCGGGCAGCTAAGTCGGCATCAAATGGCACCAGGGGGTTGATGCAGAGGAGGAGCTTCGCACCCTCGCGCAGCGCCACTGACGCGTGCAACGTCTTCATCAAGGCGCCGTCGACATAGCTGCGCCCACGGATCTGCACTGGCGAAAACAAGCCCGGCAGTGCGGCGCTCGCCAGCACCGCTTGAGAGATCGGGACGGTGGTCCAACCGTGCGCCCCGAAGGGGACGACTCGCCCTGAGTCCAGATCCGTGGCGATAAGGAAAAGCTTGTGACGCAACCGACGAAAATCATTGGTACGACCTGGCGCCGAAAACAGCCGTGCCAGATATTCGCCGATACCGGCATTGTCGAAGACGCCCGTTGGAAGCACACGCGCGAGCTCCTGGAAGGACGCAAAGAATCCCTGTGACCACGGGGCGCTTATGTACCGCTGCGCGGCGGTCAAGAAGAGCTGAGGCAAAGTCGCGAGACGTTGCAGATACTCGCCGACCGCGGGCCGCAGCAGCAGCTCGGGCTCGAAAGGATCATCGGCCGCCTCGCTCTCGATGAACATGCGATGCATCTCGCGGGGGCTTATCCCATTTGCGAGCCCGGCGGCGACGAAGCTGCCGGAGCTTACACCCACATAAAAATCGCAATCGGTGAAATTTATTCCAACGAGAGCCTCGTCGAGGGCGACGAGCGCGCCAATCTCCCAAATACCCCCGAGCGGGCCGCCGCCCGCCAGGGCAATACCTTGCTTCAGGCGGCCCACGCGCACCTCTTTCTCATCAAGATAATGCCCAATCATACGCGCCGCGATTGCGGCGCGAACTAGTGGGTCGAAGACCTTTGCTCTGATGCCGACGCCGCGAGCTTTTTCGTCGCCAAGGTCAGTTCAGAAACACGCTTGCCGAGAGCATCAATGTCTTTCTTGGTCGGTACGTTCAGGCTGTGCAAAGCCTTCGCCACACGATCCTCGAATACGGTTTCAAGCTTGCCCCATGTGCCTGTCGCCTTCGCACGCACGTCGCCGGCTGTCCGGGCCGCCCGGTGCTGGACCTTCCCACCTTCTCTGACAAGCTCTTCGAAGAATTTGGCGCTGTCGGCTTGCGCCTTGGACGCTGCCTTTATGGCCCGCTTCTGGGCTTTCTCGCCTTCTTTGATAAGGGCATCGAAAACCCGGGTTCCTTCCGCTTGGGCCTTGGAAAAGGCTCCAAGTCCGGCCAGCCAGATCTGAGTGGCCGAATTCTTGATAGAAGCTGCGAGTTGACCATCGGTCTTCGCTTTCATCAGGCGTTTATGCTTCTTACCCATGACACTTTCTCCATTTTTGGCTCGGGTCAGCCGCAACGGTGACCCTTAATCCTGGTGAAACCGCGGCCGAAAATGATCAGACGCTGATTTCCGAGTAGAGCAGACCGGCAAAACAGTCCGTCCGTTCCCCCAACTCTGGTTTCCCAACTACCATCCGGGACGGAAACTTTATTGATAGAGGTCAAAGACTCGTTTTTTTATTCTGTCTTGATTGGCGCAGGCCTGCGAAGAACTTCACGCGGGTCGTTATTTGCATCTCTCATTTCGCAGGCAGGTGAGAAGCAGATGGCCTACTTTGTCACGGGCGGCAGCGGATTCATTGGCAAACGACTGATCCGTGCATTGCTGGAACGGCCGGATGCCCATGTTTACGTCCTGCTGCGTAATCCGTGTGCCGACCGGCTGGCCGAGCTCTTTCGGTTTTGGGGTGCCGCCGCGGCGCGGGTCACGACTATCAAGGGCGACGTGACGGAACGCTATCTCGGCGTCGAAGCCGATCAGCTCGAACAGATCGTCGGCAAAATCGATCATTTCTTTCATCTGGCGGCAATCTACGATCTTGAGGCCGATCCCGAAGCTGAAATGCGGACCAATATCGAGGGAACACGCAACGCGGTCGCGCTTGCCGCGGCGATTGGATCGAAGCGCTTCCATCACATGAGCTCGATTGCAGCCGTCGGTCTCTACCAGGGCGTTTTTCGCGAGGACATGTTCGAGGAAGCGGAAAACCTCGAGCATCCCTACTTCGCCAGCAAGCACGAATCCGAAAAGCTCGTGCGCAACGAATGCCGCATTCCATGGCGCATCTATCGGCCAGGACTCGTTGTCGGCGATTCACGAACAGGCGAAATGGATAAAATCGATGGGCCCTACTATTTCTTCAAGTCGATCCAGAAGATGCGCAAATTGCTGCCGTCCTGGATGCCCAGCATTGGCATTGAGGGTGGGCGCATCAACCTCGTTCCGGTCGATTTTGTCGTCGCCGCCCTTGTCCATCTGGCTCACATGGAGGGTGAAGACGGTCGTTGCTTCCATCTCACGGACCCTCATCCGCACCGTGTCGGTGATATTCTCAATATCTTCGCGCGCGCGGCGCATGCGCCGGACATGACCATTCGCCTCAACGCCGCGCTGCTCCGGCTCATTCCCTCCGGTGTTGTGACGACGTTGATGGCTTTGACGCCGACACGTCGTATTCGAAAGGCCGCAATGAAGGATCTCGGTCTTCCCGAGGATATTCTCAATTTCGTCAACTATCCGACACGCTTCGACAATCGCGAAGCAGCACGGCTGTTGGAGCCGGCTGGAATACGCGTGCCGCCGCTCGAAGACTACGCCTGGCGAATTTGGGATTACTGGGAGCGCCATCTCGATCCCGATTTGCGGATCGATCGAAGCCTGGCTGGGCGCGTAGCTGGCCGGGTCGTCCTGATCACGGGCGGTTCGGCGGGAATCGGCAAGGCGACTGCGTTTCGGCTCGCGGCGGCTGGTGCCAAGACCCTCATCGTCGCCCGGGATCCAGACAAGCTGGAAAAGACCCGACAAGAGGCAGCAGCTCGCGGCTTAAAGCTCATAACCTATTCGGCCGACATCGCCGATCCAACGCAATGCGACGCCGTGATCGAGAGGATTATCGCCGAACACGGTCACGTCGATATTCTCGTCAACAATGCTGGCCGTTCAATCCGTCGCGGCATCGAGAATTCGATCTCCCGTCTGCACGACTTCGAACGCACAATGCAGTTGAATTATTTTGCTTGTCTGCGGGTCACCATGGGCTTCCTTCCGGAAATGGTGCGACGGCGAAACGGCCATGTCATCAATATTTCCTCGATAGGTGTTCTGACCAACGCGCCGCGTTTCTCCGCCTATATCGCATCCAAGGCGGCGCTCGAAGCGTGGACACGCTGCGCGGCATCGGAATTCCTCGATAGCGGCGTTGAGTTCACAACGATCAATATGCCCCTCGTGCGCACGGCAATGAGCGCGCCGACCAGGCTTTACGACAACATTCCAAAACTGGCGCCGGAAGAGGCTGCGGAGTTCGTCGTCGAGGCCGTAGTCAGGCGTCCCGTGCGCATTGCGACGAAGCTTGGCATTTTCGGCCAGATTCTCCACGGGGCGATGCCGCACGTCGCGCAGATCATCATGAATACCGCGTTTCGCATGTTTCCGGATACCCCCGCCGCCACCGGAAAACCGGTCGAAGATGAGATTCCGAACGCTGATCAAGTCGCTTTTACACAGCTGCTGCGTGGCATTCACCTCTGACGGTCGCTTCGATGCGCGAGCTCACTGACCAATATGTCGAGAACGAGCGGCGAGAACAGCTCGGTCACATGGCCGAGCGCAGGCACCATTTTGTCGCGGGCGCTCTCGATCCGTCCGCTGGTCTGGGGTACGACGAAATTGTCAGCCGGACTCCAAATGCACAGGGTCGGGACACCGGGTTCGGACAGCTGCAAATTCTGCATCCATGCACTGCCCGGTTCCATCTCTCGGGCACTCTCGCCTATGCCGTAATGCGCAACCCACGTTCCACGATGGGGAGAAGCAAGTGTAACAAGCTTTGCTATGCGAGCAGGTCCGTGCTTGCGCAAATAGGCCCGCGCAACGAGGCCGCCCATGCTGTGGCCAAGGAGCGAAACCTGGCTGGCTTCGGTGTCGGCGCACAAGGTTTCAATTCGAGCATGCAGTTGATCGGCAAATACGTCGATGCTGCCGAGGGGCGGTTCGAGATTGATGGTTGCGGTGGTAAAGGCATTCGCCCTCAGTTTTCGACGAAGCCACCACCATGCGCCCCGATTACACAAATAGCCGTGAATCAGCAACACTGGAATGGTGCCGGGCGGGGCGCGCCCGGACGCGTCGTCGCCCATCCATACTTGCTCAAAAGGCTGAATAACGACGTAGAGCGCGAGATAAGCCAGCCATTCGCGCAAAAAGATAGAAATGGCAGTCAGCGAGCCGAGCGATGGCCAAGTCGGCGTCCTTGCAGCACGGCGCCGCGTGACCATAAAGCTCGCGACCACGATGCCCGTGTGCAGTGCGAGGAACACACCAATAATACCGAGCGCCGCGGCCTTTGGATATGGAGCGAAGTATTGCGCAAGCGCCGCGACGGCGAATATGGCGTGGATCCTGCGCAACCAGAAAGCAATCATGGCTGTGTACCGTGGCGCGGAGCCGTCTGCAATTTAGAAAGGTCTGTCGGTGTCGCCGAGTCGGAGCGCAAGGTTCGTTTCGCCTCGTGAGTGGAGGAAACAAACAATGAAGCCAGTATGGCTTAAGAGTTACCCAAGGGGTGTCCCCGCAGTGGTAAACGTCGACGAGTACCGTTCGCTTTGCGAGGTATTCGATACAAGCGTCCGCAAGTTCGCAGCGCGACCTGCTTTCGTCAACATGGGAACGGCCATCACATATGCGGAGCTCGATCAGCTCTCCAGCTGGTTCGGTGCGTATTTGCGATCCGTGTTGAAGCTACCGCGTGGCGCGCGCGTGGCGCTCATGATGCCGAATCTGCTCCAGTATCCGGTCGCCATGTTCGGGGCGCTCAGAGCGGGCTACACGGTGGTGAATTGCAACCCGCTCTACAGCCCCAGAGAGCTGGAATATCAGCTCAACGACTCAGGCGCAGAAGCAATCGTCGTCGTGGAGAATTTTGCTCGTGTGCTTGCCCAGATTATCGACAAGACTAAAGTGAAGCACGTAGTTACAACCCAGCTCGGTGATCTCCTCGAATTCCCAAAGCGCCACGTCGTCAATTTTGTCGTGAAACACATCAAGCGGCTGGTGCCGGCTTGGCAACTTTCGAGTGTGGTGCCTTTCCGGCGCGCGTTGGCGCTCGGGCGTGGCCAGGCTTGGGAACCCGATGCAATCGGGCCCAATGATATCGCTTTCCTGCAATATACTGGCGGCACAACCGGTGTGCCTAAGGGTGCGATGCTTACGCACCGCAATCTGGTGGCCAATCTTCAGCAGGCTCACGCATGGCTCAAGAATGTTCTCGAAGAGGGACAAGAGATCGTCATTACTCCGTTGCCTCTCTATCATATCTTCGCGTTGACGGCGAACTGCCTGATCTTCTTAAAGATCGGCGCGACAAACGTGCTCATCACCAATCCGCGCGACATTGCCGGATTCCTTAAGGAGCTCAGCAAGTACCGGTTCACGGTGATCACAGGCGTGAACACGCTTTACAATGCGCTGCTCGATAATCCTGATTTCGCCAAGTTGGACTTCACCGGTCTGCGCATTTCTCTGGCGGGCGGAATGGCCGTGCATCGATCAGTTGCCGAACGCTGGAAGCAGGTCACTGGGAAAGCGATAATCGAAGCCTACGGTCTGACAGAAACTTCTCCGGCGGTTACAGTCAATCCGCTCGATCTCGCGGAATATAATGGGTCGATCGGCTTGCCACTACCATCCACCGAAATCGCTATACGCGACGATGAAGGCAATGATCTTCCCCCTGGGCAGGCCGGAGAACTTTGCGTACGCGGCCCGCAAGTGATGAAAGGCTATTGGCTCCGACCGGACGAGACCGCCAAGGTAATGACATCTGACAAATTTCTGCGAACCGGGGATATCGCACTTGTCGACGAACGCGGCTTCGTTCGCATCGTCGATCGTAAGAAGGACATGATCATTGTTTCGGGGTTCAAGGTGTTCCCCAATGAGATTGAGGATGTCGTGAGTCTGCACCCTGGCGTCCTGGAAGTCGGCGCCGTCGGATTGTCAGATGCGGTCTCCGGCGAGGTCGTCAAGATCGTTGTCGTGCGGCGCGATCCTGACCTCAGCGTTGAAGAGTTGATCGCGCACTGTCGCAAACACCTTACCGGCTATAAGATTCCGCGGTATGTCGAATTCCGCCAGGAACTAGCAAAGACGAACATCGGGAAAATCCTTCGTCGAGCGCTTCGCGAAGATGTGCGGAAAGCAGCGTAGTTGATTCCCTATTCTGCCGGTTACGGCTGGGCAGACTGATCGGGTAGTCTGGAGCTACTTTGTGCCCAACCCGGAAAGCGGACATCGTCAGCGTTTAAATCTGACCGACCTATGCAGACGAAATGACGCCGGCGACGTGCCTCTAAGCTTGCCGCGTGACTGACCGATAAAGTCATCAAATGAGTGGCGGAATGTCCGCTGTTGCCCAAAGCGCATATTTTTTCTTGCACCGCGAATTTCCGCTAAAGCGCACACGACGCCGCCCCGCGCGTTCCGCTTTTACAGTTCAGAAAAATACCTTTAGCATCTGTGAGCACGGTTAGAGAAGTTTGACAGTCTAAGTTATTGAAATTGCTGTGTCGTGGCAACTCCCGGGCCCACCACGCAGTCCCCCGAATTACAATTACGAACCAGTGAATCGTTCAGCCGGTGGCGCGATTTCAGTGACCAAGTCGCGAACGAGCTTCTTGTTGGAGAGTGGCGACAGCGTCATGATACGTGGCTGCAGGCGGGCAGTGCAGGCATAGACGGTCTTGCCGTCGAGCTCGATCATGCATTCCTTGCAGGCATTGGCGTTTATGCAGGAGAAGCGCACGGCGAGCGTCGGGTCGCGGTTGATCCGTATCCAGCGCAACGCATCGAGCACCGACTGGCCTGGCTCAAACGGCACCTCATGGGTCTCCCAACGACCAGCATTAGCGTCGAGACCGCGCCAAATTCTGAGCGTGGCACTTTCGCTCATGATGCCGCCGTCGCGACGGTACTTGCGGCCCCTGACAACTCGACCCGAGCATCCCGCACTCTCACAACCTGGCTGAACGTCCAGTCCGGCGACAGCCGTGGATAATCCTCGCGCTGCTGCGCCCCGCGCGTTTCGGTGCGCGCAAGCGCGGCCTCGGCGACCACGCGAGCCACCAGCAACATGTTGCGCAGGTCGAACCAGTCGATCCGCGACATGTCGAAGCGGTTGCCGTCGCCCGGCGGGGTGTCGCCGAGCTCACTGGTCAGACGGGCGATGGTTTCGAGCGCGGCGGTAAGCTTTTCTTCGCTGCGCAACGCGCCGACATTATCCTGCATCGTTGTCTGAAGGGCTTGCACCACCTCGGCAGTATTGAGATTGCGCATCGGTGCATTCGCTGTGATCAACGCAAGCGCCGCGCGTGCGTTGACAGCGTGATCCGGTGACACACTAAAGCGTCTGGCGTAGGCGGCAGCGCTGCGCCCGGCGCGACGGCCGAACACCAGCGCCTCGGTAATCGCGTTGCCGGAAAGTCGGTTAGCGCCATTAGCGCCGCCGACCGCTTCGCCGGCCGCAAACAGGCCGGGTACCTCCGTTTGCATTCGTGTGTCGGCCACGATGCCGCCCATGTGGTAGTGCGCGATCGGTGCCACCTCGATCGCCATTTTCGTAAGATCAATGCCATTGGCGGCGAGACGGTCAATCACTGGCCCGAAGGATTCGCGTAAAGCGCTCTCTGTGCAGTGTTGGAAACTGAGATACACCCCGCCATGGGGCGAGCCGCGGCCGGCCTCGACCTCCTTGAGAATCGCGTAACTGCCGACGTCTCGTGTAATGACATATCTACCGTCCTCGGCGACGCCGTAGCATTGCGTAAACTCCTCCATATGATTGTTCAGCAGCCGTCCACCGAGCTTGTAGCGGAACGGGTCCCACATGATCGGATCCATGCCGACCAGCCGCGGCGCCAAATGGCCGATGGGAAAGAACTGAACAAATTCCATGTCTACGAGCGAGGCGCCGGCGCGCAGCGCCAGCGCATAGCCGTCGCCGCCCATGTTCGCCGAAGCGCTATTGCGGCGATACAGCCGCGTGAGACCGCCCGTTGCCAGGATGGTTGCTTTAGCGGAGAGAATAACCGGCGCACCCGAGCCGAGGTGTAGCGCCGCGGCACCTATGACCTCGCCCCCGTCGCACAGAAGATCGACAACGCAGAGATCGCTGGCCTTGCGGATGCCTGACGTCTTGTTTACCGCCGTCCGTAGCGTCTTCGAAACCGCTGGCCCTGTGTTGAGGAAATCCACATAGACGCAGCGTGGGCGGTCGTGGCCGGGAGCCATGGTTTGCGTGATGCGCCCATCTTTGCGCGCCCAACCCACGCCCCAATCGTCCATGGCGCGAATGCACTCGGGTCCCTCCTCACACAACAGCTGCGCGAGTGGCTCGTTGCACAGCCCCCGCCCGGAGGCGAGTGTATCTTCGTAATGATGACCCCAATGGTCGGGGGTTTCAGATCCGAGCGCGACGGCAACGGTCATCTGCGCCATCACCGTGGCGCCGCCGCGGCCGATCAGGCTGCGATCAGCGAGAAGCACGCGGCAGCCGCTGCCGGCTGCCTCGATCGCCGCATACATGCCAGCGGCGCCGGACCCAACTACCAGGACGTCTGTTTCGGCTCGCATGGGCTCATGAGGCATGGGCTCACCATGAAATTCGGGTAGCGGCGTATTCAAGCATCATCGATGCTGTCTGTGCCGAAGGCCACCTGTTCCTGGGTCACATTTCGCTATTAGTTCGGGGTTACCCGCTATTGGAACGTCACAGTCGCGGTCGCGCGGTTGACCTTCTCCGGGGGCCACAAAGTGACGGGCCCAGGCGCTGCGCCTGGCCGGGCGATATTGGTGCCTTGGCCGGGTCGATTCAGAATCTGTGCGCCAGCTGCGTTCGACACGCGTACGGAGCCTTCGATAAGAAACACGCCGAGCGCCTGATCGTCGATCGGCCCGGCCCAGAATTCCGTCCCTCGCACGCCGATGGCTGCAACGGGCGTCGTCACTCTGACGTCGGAGCGCGCCAGCTTCGACACTTGCCCGGAGAGAAACCGGAAGGCACCACCCACCCTGAACCTGATCTTTCCGCGTCCTGCACCCGGGTTGAAGACAAATTTATCGAGCGTCAGTTTCGCCTTCTCGCCGAGCGTCAGCCGCGTATTGTCTTTGAAAGTGACCTCCAGCCGCGCCGCTGCACCGGTCGACAAAACCTCGTTAAGGAAGACGGACGCGTTGAGGCCAAGCACCTGTGTGGCGGCGCCACGCGTTCCGCTCGCTTCTCCCTGCACGCGGCTGACTGTGCCAATCGCCTCTTGGGCCGCTACCTGAGCGCCCACGCAGCCAGAAAGAAAAGTCACCGCAATGACGATCACCAAACGAAACATGAGCCTGCCCGTGTGCGATAATGAACCAATTCTGGCACAACTCCGACGCACGCCCCAAGTGACGTGGGAACCGAATAGGTTGGTTGGCGGTTTCAGTTGAATGATCGAAGCGATCATGTACATGGGGATCGGATTTCTGTTTGCAGGCCTCATCGCTGTGGCCGTCATGCCCCTTGTTCACGACCGGGCCGTGCGCCTGACCACACGCCGACTACGAGCCATCCTGCCGCTTTCGACCATGGAGGTTCAAGCTGACAAGGATCTGTTGCGCGCAGAATTTGCTATGTCCGCGTGCCGTTTCGAGATGAGCCTCGGGCATCTTAAGCAAAAGAGCGCCGCCCAAGTTGTCGAATTGGGCAAAAGGGCCGATGCTATCAATCGGCTAAAGATCCAGCGCGACGCGCTTAGAGTCGAGCTTATTACGCTTAAGGCCCAATTCGAGGCGCTCAAGAGGAACCGCTTGCCTTCGGGCGTGGAAGTCAGGGCCAAAGCCAGTGTCATATCACTGATGCGTCAGTGGATCCCGCAAAGAATTTACCACTAGTGACGCAATCTCGGTGGCACCCGCATTCAAGACACCAGGTCACTTCTCTATAGCGGTGGCTACATTCTTTTTTGGCGGCGGCAATGCGACGGTGTCGTCGTATAGAGATTTAATGAGCGAGTTCTCCGACAGGTATTTGTGGTATTGAGTTACGACCGCTTTTGCTTCTTTGAGGGTAGCCAATCGCCACTGAATCTCCAGGTTCTCATTTCCGGCGATGCTTTCTACAATTCTGCGTTCTTCTACGAGCAACTTGAATTCACTTGGCTGCTCGGCATCTTCGGCGCTGCC
>Ga0187788_10000116_pt1 | contig 19962 bp, 17 predicted proteins | sample 1015_BV01_MP10_2_FD_133008 | JGI IMG/M metagenome (GOLD analysis project Ga0187788, IMG submission 133008) | Tropical peat soil microbial communities from peatlands in Department of Meta, Colombia - 1015_BV01_MP10_20_MG | ecosystem: Environmental > Terrestrial > Soil > Wetlands > Peat | place...
ACAGGGCGAGCGCCGACTTGCCCGTGCCTGCCCGCCCGCCGAGCGAGACGATGCCGATCTCGGGGTCGAGCAGCAGCTCCAGCGCTATCCGCTGCTCGGCGCTCCGGCCGCGCAGGCCGAACGCTTCCCGGTCGCCGCGGACCAGCCGCACCGACTTGTCCGGCAGCACCCGTGCCAGCGCGCTGGAGCTGCTGGCCGCCCCCGTGGCCAGCACCAGCCCGGTGTGGCACGGCAGATCCCGGGCGGCGTCCAGGTCGAGCAGCTCGCCTGCGTACAGCGATGCCATCGCCTCGCTGCTGATCTCGAGATCCGCCATCCCGGTCCAGCCGGTGTCCACCGGCAGCCCGGCCTCGTACTCCTCCGCCTCCAGCCCGACCGCGGAGGCCTTGACCCGCATCGGCAGGTCCTTGCTGACCAGGGTGACGGCGCGCCCGTCGGCGGCGAGGCTGCGCGCCACCGCGAGGATCCGGCTGTCGTTGTCGCCGAGCCGGAAGCCGGCCGGCAGGACGGCGGGGTCCGCGTGGTTGAGCTCGACCCGCAGGGTCCCCCCGGCCTCGCCGACCGGGAGCGCGGCGTCCAGACGACCGTGCCGCACCCGCAGGTCGTCGAGCAGGCGCAGCGACTGGCGGGCGTAATAGCCCAGCTCAGGGTGATGCCGCTTGGCCTCGAGCTCCGTGATCACCACCACCGGCACGACCACCTCGTGCTCGGCGAACCGGAACATCGCCCGCGGGTCCGCCAGCAGGACGGAGGTGTCCAGGACGAACGTGCGCCGGCCCCCGCGACGGCGGGGACCGGTAGGTGAGGCCGGCCCGGTGGAAGGTGAGCTCGAACTCCTGCGGCGGGTGCTGGCCATCGTGACTCCCTCGCCCGGGTCGCTACGCGACGTCTCGACGCTACGCGGCTGTTCCACGGTCGCCATGCCGACACGCGTGCGTCAACCCGAAAGGCCCACTCCACACCGATCGGGCGAACCACTCCGCCGCCCTGGTGAGCGCGGGGGTCGCGAAATCGCAACCGACACGACACTCTGGTGTCGTGCGGTATTGATGGAGATGCTGCGTCGGGTGTCCCGAGACGGCCCCACAGCGGCGGAACGAGGTGGACAACGTGGGACGGCTGGGGCGAACCGCCTGGCTGGGCGCCCGAGCGGCGGTGGTGGCCATGCTGGCCGTGGCCGCCGTGGTGCTGGCCGGCTGCGGTTCTCCCACGTACCGCTACGTCTCCAGCCCGGACGACGGCGTGGTCTTCCTCCTCCCCCGCGCCTGGACGTCGCTGGACCTCGCCAAGGTCATCCCGGCCGGCTCCCAGCCCGGCCAGGAGGTCAGCTGGCTGGCCTTCTTCGACGGCGCCAAGCGCCCGGACGCCGCGCATGCCCGGATGGCCGGTGCCGCCGACCCCGTGGTGATGGCCGAGACCTACACGCTGAGCAAGGACGAGGCGGCCGCGGTCACGGACGACCAGCTGCGCAACGCGTTCGGCCCGATCACCGCCGACGCCCAGGCCCAGTCCAAGATCAGCCGAGCGGCCCAGGGGCTGCCCGAGCTCCAGCTCAGGCTGATCAAGGACGAGCAGTTCCACAGCAGGCTTGCCGAAGGTGTTCACGTGGTCTTCGCCGTGGGTCAGGGGCAGGATGAGGTGATCTACGACCAGGTGGGCGTGATCGACCGGAAGACGGCGCAGGCACACTTCCTGGTGGTGAGCTGCCTCGGCGACTGCTACCGGGCCAAACAGGCACAGATCGAGGCCGTGGCCCGATCCTTCACCGTCAAGCACCCCTGAGAGGCGACCCGACGTGAGCGAGCACACTCCCGGGGACGCCCCGGGCCCGGCCGGGTTCCCGGCAGCTCCGGCAGGCCCGGCGGCGACCCTCCAGGCGCCGCCGCCGGTGACCCCGGAGCCCGCCAACGACCCGCGCTTCCCGTGGAAGGCGAAGGGCACCCGCAAGCCGCTGGCGCTGTGGGACCGGACGAAGTTCCTGATGCTCTTCGGCGTCATCTACGGGCTGCTGGTCTGGAACGAGTACCTGCGGATCTCCCCGCTCGGCGGCTGGGGCGACGCCTCCCAGCAGATCGCCGCCTCCCAGCGCTGGCTGCTGGTGCTGATCGCGCTCGAGGCCCTCCGCCAGGTGCACTTCGTGATCTGCGAGGTCAGCGCGCGCTACAACCGGTTCTGGTCCAACCGGGTCTTCGGCAGGTTCAACGCCTGGTCCGCGCGCAGGTTCACGCCCTGGAACCGCTACCGGATCACCCGGGCATTCAAGGTTCTCTTCTGGATCGCCGTGCTCGCCCTGGTCCTCGGCAAGATCACCGGCAGCCCGCCCGTGGTGGCCCTGTTCAAGGCGCCCGCCCTGCTCGTCCAGGCGATGCCGTTCATCCTGCAGATCCTGTTCCTGATGCTGGTGATGGTGCTGCAGTTCGTCGCGCTCTTCTGGTTCCTCTCCCGCGGCGGCGTCGACACCTACTTCCCGGAGGACATCGAAACCCGGTTCTCCGACGTCTGGGGCCAGGACCACGTGCTGGAGCGGGTCAAGGAGAACATCGTCCTGCTGGAGAACCCGGAGGCGATCGAGGCCAAGGGCGGCCACGTTCCATCCGGCATCCTGCTCTGGGGCCCGCCCGGCACCGGGAAGACCCTGATGGCGGAGGCGGTGGCGGGCGAGACCGGCAAGCCGTACGTCTTCGTCGATCCCGGCGCCTTCCAGAACATGTTCTTCGGGGTCGGCATCCTCAAGGTCAAGGCCCTGTTCCGCAAGCTGCGCAAGCTCGCCCTGCGCTACGGCGGAGTGATCGTCTTCTTCGACGAGGCGGACTCGCTGGGCAGCCGCGGCGGCATGATCACCGGTCAGCCCGGACAGGCCAGCACACCCGCGCCGTGGGCCACCACCGGCTGCCACGGCTTCGCGCACCTGTCCGAGCACACCCGCTCGCTGCTGGCCGCCCAGTCCCTGCACCGCGAGCAGCCGGAGGAGAGCCGGCGCTCCCGCTTCGTGGTGGGCGGCATGAACGGCGGCATGGGCGGCGGCGGGATGGGCACCCTGCAGGCCCTGCTGACCGAACTGTCGGGGTTGAAGAAGCCCCGCGGCTTCCTCAACCGGGTGGTGCGTCGCGCGATGGGGATGCGGCCGAAGCCGCCGCCGAAGTACCGGATCCTCGTGATGATGGCCAGCAACCTGCCCGAGGCCTTGGATCCGGCGCTGCTGCGCCCCGGCCGGATCGACCGGATCTACAAGGTCGGCTACCCGAGCAAGGCCGGGCGCGTGCGCACCTACGAGGGCTATCTCGCGAAGGTCACCCACGAGCTGACCCCGGAGCAGGTCGACAAGCTGGCCACGATCACCCCGTACGCCACCGGAGCCACGATCAAGGACCTGGTGAACGAGGCGCTGATCAACGCGATCCGGGAGGGCCGCGACGTCGTCATCTGGCGCGACGTGATCCGGGCCAAGCACCTCAAGGACCTCGGTCCCGGCGAGGACGTCGAGTACATCGAGCGCGAGCGGCACGCCGTGGCCGTTCACGAGGCCTGCCACGCCGCCCTGGCCTGGAGGACCCGCCGGCACCTCGAGATCGACATCGCCACGATCGAGAAGGGCAGCGACTACCTCGGCATGGTCGCCTCGATCCCGCCCGAGGACCAGTTCACCCGCTGGCGCAACGAGTTCGAGAGCGACATCCTGGTCAGCCTCGCGTCGCTGGCCGGGGAGCGGCTGTTCTACGGCGGCGACAACTCCTCCGGCGTCTCCGGCGACCTGGACTCGGCGACCTCGGTGGCCGCGCTGATGGAGGCCCACTGGGGGATGGGCGCGGGCATCTCCTCGCTGCCCGCGCTGAATCGGCTGGGCATCGGCAGCGGGCTGCCGGAGGAGCGGCCGAAGCGCGGCGGCGGCGGCGGCATCGGCTTCGGCTCGGACCTGAAGTCCAAGCGGGACGAGCAGGCCGGCGGGGTGCTCGGCCAGCGGGTCGAGCAGAACCTGGTCCGGCTGCTCGACGAGGCCGAGCGGATCCTGCGGGAGAACCGGGGCCGGGTGCTGGCGCTCGCCCACGCGCTGGAGACGCACAAGACGCTGACCGGCGAGGACGTCATCGCCGTCCTCGAGGGCAACCTCGGTCCCCTGGTAGACGGGCGCCCCTACGCCGATCCCGGCTTCATCGCCGAGCTCGAGGCCTACCACGAGGTGGCGGTCCAGGCGCACCGCGATCACGCGGCGGTGACGATCCCGCTGCCGGTCGCCCCGTCGCTCGCGGACACCGTGGTCCCCGGCGAGCTGGTGTCCGGGACCGCTCCGCTGGCGTGGGCCCTGTCGGGGCACGCGGGCAACGGGTCGGCCTCGTCCGTCACCGAGACCGCGGCGCCGGAGGGCGGCCAGGCCGCGCCGAACGGCTCACCGAACGGTCAGGCGGAGCGGCCCGCTCCGGCCGAGGAGCCGGCCGAGCGGCCCCAGGACTGAGGGCGGAGCGCCGACCGCTGCCGGCCGCGGCCGGCGGCGATGCCCACGGCGTGACACCGTGGGCCTGCTATGCCCACGGTGTCACGCCGTGGGCGTCAGAGAGTTGGGGTCAGACGCCGTACCGGCGCTCGCGCTGGGCGTAGGACCGCAGCGCGCGCAGGAAGTCGACCTTGCGGAAGTCCGGCCACAGGGCCTCGCAGAAGTAGAACTCGCTGTGCGCGCTCTGCCAGAGCAGGAAGCCGGACAGCCGCTGCTCGCCGGAGGTCCGGATCACCAGGTCGGGGTCGGGCTGGCCGCGGGTGTACAGGTGTTGGGCGATGTGCTCGACGTCGACGATCTCCGCCAGCTCCTCGATCGAGGTGCCGCGGGCCGCGTGCTCCTGCAGCAGCGAGCGCACCGCATCGGTGATCTCCCGCCGTCCGCCGTACCCGACGGCGCAGTTGACGTGCGGGCCGGCGACGTCACGGGTGAGGCTCTCGTACTCCTTCAGCCGGCGGGCCATCTCGGCGGGCAGCAGGTCCAGCGCCCCGACCGGGTTCACCCGCCACCTGCCGGTTCCGGCGATCCTCCCGACCGCGTCCTCGATGATCTCCAGCAGCGGGGCGAGCTCACCGGGCGGGCGGGTGAGGTTGTCGGTGGACAGCAGCCACAGGGTGACCCGCTGCACGCCCACCTCCTCGCACCAGCCGAGGAACTGAAGGATCTTCGCCGCCCCGGCCCGGTGCCCCTCGCTGGTGTCCGTGCCGTAGGCCCGGGCCCAGCGGCGGTTCCCGTCCAGGATCACGCCGACGTGGCGGGGGATATCGGTTCGGGAGAGGCCGGCGGCCAGGCGTCGCTCGTAGGTGCGGTACAGCAGATCGCGCATCCCCATGCACGCCACTCCTCGTTCCCGGCCCCGAGCCGGCCGCCCGGCGTACGCCGGGTGGCCCGTACCACGGTAGCGCCGCGCGCCCGGTGGGGCTGCGCGCGCTCACAGCCTGCCGGGCCGGGTCAGGGCTAGGGTGGTGCCGTGACGGATGCCCCGGACGGCTCCGCCCAGGAGGCCCGGCTGACGCAGCGCCTGGAGCAGCGCCTGGAGCAGCGCCTGGACGTCGTCCGGCAGACCGTCAGGCCGAAGCTGCGCGGTTGGGTGCACACCTTCACCTTCCCGCTGTCGGTCGCGGCGGGGATCGTGCTGGTCTGGCTGTCACCCTCCCCGCGCGCCCGGGGCTCAACCGCGGTGTTCGCGATCACGGCCTCGCTGCTGTTCGGGATCTCGGCGCTCTACCACCGCGTCCGGTGGTCCGGGTGGAGGCACGGGGTGCTCAAGCGGCTGGACCACGCGAACATCTTCCTGATCATCGCGGGCACCTACACGCCGTTCAGCGTGCTGCTGCTGCCGCCGGGGGCGGCGCGAACGCTGCTGTGGATCGTCTGGACGGGGGCGCTGGCCGGGGTCGCCTTCCGCGTGCTGTGGGTGGGCGCGCCGCGCTGGCTCTACGTGCCGGTCTACGTGGCCCTCGGCTGGGTGGCTGTGGTCTACCTGCCCTCGTTCCTGCGCGGCGGCGGGGCCGCGGTGTTCGCTCTGGCCCTGGTCGGCGGGGGCCTGTACACCCTGGGCGGAGTCGTCTACGCGATCCGCCGCCCCAACCCCAGCCCGCGCTGGTTCGGCTTCCACGAGGTGTTCCACGTGCTGACCGTGGCGGCGTTCGCCAGCCACTACGTGGGCCTGTCGCTGGCCGCCTACGGCGCCCAGTCGTAGCGCTCAGCCGGCCCTCGGAACGCTCAGGCCTCGCCGGGCGGGCCGGTATCCCGCACCCGCTCCACCTCGGCCACCGCGGTGCGCAGGTCGGCCAGCCAGGTCTGGGCGTTCCTCGCCACCAGCCGCACGCACCAGGCCAGCGCGTGCGCGCGGGACCTGGCCACGCCGGCGTCGACGAGCAGGTCGAGCACCTGCCGCTCCGGCTGCCGCAGCCGGGTCATCACCGGGATCGCGAGATTGGTGAACAGCTCGCTCTCCCCGGCGCAGACCACCCCCCAGGCCACCTTGCGGCCGAACCGGTGCTCCGCCTCGCGGGCGATCCCGATCCGGCGCTCCCGGGTGTCCTCGCGGAACCGCGCGATCCGCCCGGCCACCGCCTGGGCCCGCTCCGCCGCGGTGACCTCACCGGTCACCTCGGGCGCGGGCAGGGTGAGGACGACGGTGATCTCCTCACGGTCCACGCTCACCTCGGGCGCGGTCTCGGTCCATTCCGCCGGTAGCCGCTCCGCGAACCACGCGGAGACAGTCGCTGTATCGTTAGTCATGCAAGCATGATTACACGCTTACAGGCCCAATGGCACTGTCGTTCACCGCGGGCGAACCGGGGATCTGCGGCGTGGCTGTGCACGTCATGCGCACGGCGCGAGACCGTGCGCTTCCCACGCGCACGGTGTGACTTCGTGCCCACGAGCCGGGATCGCGAAGCCCGCCTCTCGATCGCGGGCCGTCGCGGCCGGAATGGGCCCGCGGGTCAGGAAGGTGGCCTCGGGACAAGGGGGGCGCCGGACCTCGGGGCTCAGCGCTGGGGCTGGGCAGCCACGGCCGGGGCCAGGACCGAGGCGCAGGCCGCGGCCACGGCGGGCAGGATGTCGGCGCAGTGCGGCAGGGTGGGCTGGCTGAACTCGACCGGTGCCACCACCCACGAGGTGCCGGCGCTCGGCGGGGCCAGGACGTACTCCCCTGCGCTGCGGCAGTGCAGGCCCAGCGCCGAGTACGGCCAGGGACGCCGGTCGGTGATCTCGGTCATCAGCCGCGCGCCGGTGCGCACCCAGATCAGCAGCCGGCCGCCGATCGTGGTGGCCACCGGTCCCAGGCGGTACCCGGTCAGCTTGACTCGTTCCAGAGCCTCTTCGGCGGCAGCCGCGGGGACGTCGAGGACGTCGAACCCCTGGCCGGTGGGCAGCAGCACCGGAGCGTGCGGGCCGTGCCGCCACCACCGGCGGATCGTGTTCTCGTCCCGGGTGGCGGCCAGGTGGGCGTGCTCGCTGGCGGGATGCGGGGCGGCGCTCAGGCAGTCGGTCCGGCCGCAGCGCCGCCCCCGGCGTCCCTGATCGCAACCGGGCACCACCGACCAGCCGAGACCCAGGGCATATGACTGGGCGGCCTCCAGCGGCCGGGACCGAATCGTGCTCCGGGTCAGCAACACGTCCGGTCGCTCCCTTCGGGCCACTCGACGACACCGGTGCCTGCTCCGCGACGCCGCCGGTGTGCGAACGCCCGGGGCGGGGGGAAGGACCTAGGATGCGCCGGTCTACGGCAGAGTGCAATATCCCACTCTGCCCATACGATACCTCGCCTGGATGGCTGAGGGTATTCGTTCCTGGACTGTGAGTAACGTGTCGGCGAACGTCGCAGTCAGTGGCGGAAGCGCACGGTCCGAGTACACTGCGCGCCGAGGACGCGTCCACGTCGCGGCTCGGGGGAGGAGGGGCGAGTGGCCGCCGCTGTGGGGCCGACAGTTCGCCGCCGCCGACTCGGGGCAGAACTTCGGCGCTTGCGCGAGCGCGCGGGCCTCACACTGGCCGACGCAGCCGGCCATCTGGACACCTCCGACTCCACGCTCAGCAGGGTGGAGAACGGTCGTGGCACGCTGCGCCGGACCGACGTCCAGGCCATGTTGGACCTGTACGACGTCAGAGAGGAGTCGCTGCGGGAGAGCCTGCTCAGGCTGACCCGGGACGTGCGGCGCAAGGGCTGGTGGCAGGACTACCGGGACGTCATCTCCGAGCCGTACGGGGATTACATCAGCCTGGAGATGGATGCCGCCTCGCAACGGCTGCACACCATCGAGCTGGTCCCCGGGCTGCTGCAGACCCAGCAGTACACGCGATCGCTGGCCGAGGCCTGGCTGGTCTGGACCACTCCTGAAGAGATCGAGAACTTCGTCACGGTGCGCCTCCAGCGCCAGCAGGTGCTCGACCGCGACGACCCGCTCGAGCTGTGGGCGGTGATGAACGAAACAGCACTCCATCAGATGGTCGGGGGCCGCGAGGTGATGCGAGAGCAACTCGAGCACCTGCTGGCGTCGGCGCGCCGACCCAATCTCACCATCCAAGTACTGCCCTGGGCGGCCGGTGCGCACGCCGTGATGGACCAGCCGTTCGTGATCCTCGGGTTCCGGCAACCCACCGACCCCGACGTCGTATGCCTGGATCACCTGACGAGCACGCTGTACCTGGAACGGGACGACGAGGTCGGTATGTACACCCGCATCTTCGACCACCTGCGGTCCTCGGCACTGTCGCCGCGCGACACCGCGTCGATGATCGCCAACCGGATCAAGGAGTTGTGATGTCCGACATGCCAGAGTCCACCGAGCTCTCACGCGCGCAGTGGCGCAAGAGCGTGCGCAGCAGCGGGGGCAACAACTGCGTCGAGGTGGCCTTCCTGAGCCGCGGCCGGGTCGCGGTCCGCGACTCCAAGCACCCCAGCGGGCCGAACCTCCTCTTCAGCCCGGGTGAGTGGGAGGCGTTCATCGGCGGGGCCAAGGACGGCGAGTTCGACCTGGCCTGAGCCACCGGCCGACCGGGTCTGGTCACCCGGCAGTGGACCGCAGTCGCCGGCTCCGCCTCAGGGCGGGGCCGGCGACTCGCGTCCGGGCCGGGACCCGATCGCCGCGGCCAGCGCCGGCACGTCGGTGACCGGCGCGTCGCAGACGAAGCCCCGGCACACGTAGGCGGCGGGCATCCCGTCCAGCGGACGCCGTCCGGCGAGCAGGGGGACGCCGTCGGCGTCCGGCTCCCCGACGCTGATCACGCATCCCGGGGCGGTGCCGGCGAGCGCCGCCGCATGCAGCGCCCGGCGGGCCGCGCCGTCCGGACCGGCCACCGCCACCTCGCGCGGGCCGTCCGCCAGCGCCTCGGCGACCGCCAGCGCCCAGCCGAAGGACTGCGGCGCGCGGGCGGCGTACTCCCCCGCCACGGCCAGCCCCGCCTCGGCGGCCTCCCGGTGCCGGGCCGATCCGGTCAGCGCGGCGTAGCCCAGCAGCGCACCCGCCGCGGCGGAACGGCCCGAGGGATAGGCGTTGTCGCCCGGCTCCTCCGGACGGCGGACCGCCTGCAGCGGCGCGTCGGTGCCGTCCGCGGGGGTGTCGAAGAAGTCCACGCCCTGCCGGAACGCCGCCAGGACCACCTCCAGCAGCTCACCGGCGGCGTGCAGCCAGTGCGCGCCGCCGGTCGCCGCGTGCAGCGCGAGCAGGCCCTCGGCGAGATCCCCGTAGTCCTCGAGCACGCCCGCCGCCTCGCCGGCCACGCCGTCCCGGCTGACCCGGCGCAGGCGGGCGCCGGAGCCCTCGACGGCGCCGCCCTCGGAGCCGGCCGGCGCCACCAGGTGGACGCGCAGCAGCAGGTCGGCGACCTGCCGCGCCGCCTCGAGGAGATCGGGACGACCGAGCAGGGCTCCGGTCTCGGCCAGCGCGGCGATCGCCAGGCCGTTCCACGCGGTCACCACCTTGTCGTCCCGGCCCGGCTGCGGCCGCGCCTCGCGGGCCGCGGCCAGCCGGCCACGGACCGCCCGCCACCGCTCGGCCTGCGCGGGATCGGCCCACACGTCCCGGTCCAGCTGGAGGGTGGACGCGCCGTGCTCGAAGGTGCCCCCCCGGGTCACCCGCAGCAGCCCGGCCGCCCAGGCGCCGTCCTCGCCGCCGAGCAGTTCCTCCAGCTGCGCCGACGTCCAGACGTAGGTGTAGCCCTCGACGCCGTGCGTGGCGCCGTCCGGACCCGGCACCGCAGTGTCGGCGTCCAGGGACGACGCCATCCCGCCGGAGGGGGTGCGCAGCCCCGCCAGCATCCAGTCGCAGGTCTCCGCGGCGATCCGGGCGCCGGTGGGCTCCCCGGTCAGCCGCCACCAGTGCAGGTACACCCGGGCCAGCAGGGCGTTGTCGTAGAGCATCTTCTCGAAGTGCGGCACCACCCAGGCCCGGTCCACGGAGTAGCGGGCGAACCCCCCGGCCACCTGGTCGTACATCCCGCTGCCGGCCATCGCGTGCAACGTCCGCGAGGCGATCCCGATCGCCAGCTCGCCGCTGCCGGCGCCGTCGCTGCTGCCGCCGTCCGGCCCGGGCCCCGGTCGGCCACCAGCGTCCAGGCGCAGCCGGGCGGCGTGCCGGAGCAGGAACTCGCAGACCATCGACGACGAGAACTTCGGCGCGTGGCCGAACCCCCCGTGCTCGCGATCCTCGACCCGGGCCAGCGCCCGCACGGCCGCCTCCAGCGAGCCGGCGTCCGGTGGGCCCTCACCGGGGGGCAGCCCCTGCCCGGCCAGCGCCTCGGCGATCTGCCGGCCGGCGGCCTCCACCTCGCTGCGCCGCTCCTGCCATGCCTGGGAGACCGCGGCCAGCACCTGGCGGAAGGCCGGCATCTGGTGGCGCGGCCGGGGCGGGAAGTAGGTGCCCGCGTAGAACGGGCGCCCCTCCGGGGTGAGGAACACGGTCATCGGCCACCCGCCCTGACCGGTCAGCGCCTGGGTGGCCGCCATGTACACGGCGTCGACGTCGGGCCGCTCCTCGCGGTCGACCTTGACGTTGACGAATCCGGCGTTCATGTCCTGCGCGGTCACCGGGTCCTCGAAGGACTCGTGCGCCATCACGTGGCACCAGTGGCAGGCGGCGTACCCCACCGACAGCAGCACCGGCACCCCGCGGCTCCGGGCCTGCTCGAAGGCCTCCTCGCCCCAGGCGTACCAGTCCACCGGGTTGTCCGCGTGCTGCAGCAGGTACGGGCTGGTGGAGCCGGCGAGGCGGTTCGGCACCCTTCCATCCTGGGGGCTGCCGGCGGACCTGGCGAATCCCCCGCGCCATCCGATCGGACCTGGCCCGTCATGCTCCCCGGGGCCACCGCGGTGCGAGCCGACACGCCATGCGGACGGTGGCCCGACGGAGCATGACGGGGACGGCGTTCGGACAGCGTCCGGACGGCGTCCGGACGGCGGCTCGCGTCCCGCCCACCACGCCTCTAGGCAGGCGGCAGGACGACGCCGAACCCGGCCACCGCCAGCCGCAGCAGCACCTGCCCCGGCGCCAGCAGGTCGTGGATCTTGGCCGCGGACAGCAGTTCGAGCTCGGCCAGGCGCACCCGGTACGCCGCCGGGCCGGCGGCCCGGGCCCGCTGCAACTCCCGGGTGTTGAGCCAGACCTTCGCCCGCGCCTCGCGCAGGAAGCGCCGCGAGGACATCTGGTTCAGCGGGGTGAGCAGCCGGTCGAGCAGGGCACGGCCGCCGGCCGCGGCCAGCAACTCGTCGTCCTCGGCGGCCACCCGGGCACCGAGCACCCCGTCGATGCGCACGTGGTCCCGTCGCCGCCGGGCCAGCACGGCGGGATCCGCGAAGTCCTCGTCGCTGATCACCGCGAGCAGTGCCTGCGGGAGGTCGTAGTTGATGTGCGCGTTGATCCCGAGCAGGACGTGGCGCAGCTGCGGGAGCCCGGCGGGGGCGGCGAAGGCCAGCCGCCACGGGCGGGACGGTTCGGCCGGGTCGCGCAGGTGCGCCTCCAGGGCGTCGAGGTAGAGGTCGGCGAAGGCGACGTCCCAGCGCTCCACCCACCCCGGGTCCTCGAAGCGGCCGGCGGCGATGGCACCGCCGACCGCCTGCGTCGTCCGGTAGTAGGTGGCCAGGAAGTGCCGCAGCGGGCTGCGCCGGGCTTCGAGCGGTTCCAGCGACCGGCGCATCCGGGCCAGCACGTCGTCCAAGGTCACCGGCTGATCGTGACGGCTGCCGGGGCGCGACAGGCCACTCACACGCCGTGCCCGGTCAGGTTCGGCCGCAGACGGCCGGATCAGCCGGTGGGCGGGTCGTCCGGGCGATCCGGCGATGCCTCCTGGGAGCCGCTTCCGGACTCCTCGGCACCGCCGTCCGGCCCGGGCGAATACCGGACCTTGCGCAGGTGGTAGACCATGCTGCGGATCAGCAGCACGGTGGCCAGCGCGAGCGCGAAGATCACGAAGAACCCGAGCAGGCCGGGCCCGACCCGAGTGAAGTCGGGGGTGCCCATCTCACACCCCGACCCGGTCCCGCACGCCGGAGAACAGGTCGTCCTCGGGAAGCTCGGTGGGCACCAGGGACCTGGCCAGCTCGTAGTCCTCGGTCGGCCAGATCCGGTACTGCATCTCGTAGGGGACGGCGAAGAACGAGCTGTCGGGATCGATCTGGGTGGCGTGCGCGCGCAGCGCCCGGTCCCGCACCTCGAAGTAGTCCGCGCAGGCCACCCGGGTCGTGGTGGGCCGATCCTCGCGCTCGTCCCAGTGCTCCAGCCACTGCCCGTACGGGGACTCCAGCCCCGCGGCGAGCAGCGCCTCGTGGAAGGCGATCACCCGGGCCCGGGAGAACGCCCGGTCGTAGTACAGCTTCAGCGGCTGCCACGGCTGACCGTGACCGGGGTAGCGGTCCGGGTCGCCCGCCGCCTCGAAGGCCTCCACGGAGATGTTGTGGCACATGATGTGGTCCGGGTGCGGGTACCCGCCGTCCTCGTCGTAGGTGGTCATCACGTGCGGCCGGAAGGCGCGGACCAGGCGGACCAGCGGGGCGGCCGCCACGGTCAGCGGCTCCAGGGCGAAGCAGCCCTCGGGCAGCGGCGGCCGGGGGTCCCCCTCGGGCAGCCCGGAGTCAACGAACCCCAGCCACTCGTGCCGTACGCCGAGGATCCTCGCCGCGTCGGCCATCTCCTGCCGCCGCACCTCCGCGATGTCCCGGAGCACGACCGGGTCGTCCTTGAGCTTGCCGTTGAGGATGTCGCCCCGCTCTCCCCCGGTGCAGCTGACCACCATCACGTCGACGCCCTCGGCCCGGTACCGGGCCAGCGTCGCCGCCCCCTTGCTCGACTCGTCGTCAGGGTGGGCGTGTACGGCCATCAGCCTGAGCCCATCGGCCACGCCATGTCCTCCTTCAGCTCTTCCCTGGGCCTCTTCCCTGGGCCGCCGGCACCCCGCGGCGCCGGCCGGGCCCGGTGTCCCGCCGCGACCGCCGATCCCGGGTCCGTGCCGGGCGGGGCCACCGCCCCGGGGCCGCGATCGCCGTCCCCGGCCCCGGTGCGTGCGCCGGTCCCGGACCCACGCTCGCCGGCGTGCTGAGACAATCATGGCCGACGCCCTGGCGGCACGTGCGCCGACCCCGGAGAGGACCACGATGAGCCAGCCGGTCCGGCCCCCGGAGGGGCGGTACGGGCCGGCACGGCAGCCGCTCGGCCGGCGCCGGCGCACGCTCCTGGTGGTCGCGGCGCTGGCCGGCGGGGTCGCGCTGGCGGCCTGGTTCGCCGTCTCGGCCACCGACCAGCCGGTGCACTGGCAGGACGTCTCCTCCGTGGTGCACCCGGACGGCACGGTCAGCCTCACCTTCGACGTACGGATGGCGCCCGGCAGGGCGGCGGTGTGCACCGTGCACGCGCTGAGCCGGTCCGGCTCCGAGGTGGGACGGCGTGATGTACCCGTCGGACCCTCCACCACGGACGTGACCCGGGTCGAGGCGGTCGTGCGCACCAGCGAGCCCGCGGTCTCGGCCCAGGTCAAGGCCTGTGCCCCGGGCCCCGGCTGAAAAGCACACGTGGGCAGCGGCCTCCCCTCTTGCTACCCTTGACGCTTCACTCACCCGCCGCTGGGCCCCACCGACGGGGCCGGATCCGGCGCATCACACCTGCTGAGCGCCCCCTCCACACCAACGACCGGCCCGGGGCGGGACGGTCTGTGCACCAACGACGAACGGGAGTCTTTCGTGGCCGACAGCAGCAGCGGCGGCACCTGGTTGACCCAGGAGGCCTACGACCGGCTGAAGGCCGAACTGGAGTACCTCTCGGGCGAGGGTCGCATAGAGATCGCCAAGAAGATCGAGGCGGCACGCGAGGAGGGGGACCTGCGCGAGAACGGTGGCTACCACGCGGCCAAGGAGGAGCAGGGCAAGCAGGAGGCCCGGATCCGCCAGCTACGCCAACTCCTCGCCGACGCGACCGTCGGCGAGGCGCCCGACTCGCAGGAGGGTGGCATCGCCCCCGGCATGGTGGTCACGGTGACCCTCGCCGGAGACGAGATGACCTTCCTGCTGGGCAGCCGCGAGGTCTCCGGGGACACCGACATCGAGGTCTACAGCGAGGCCAGCCCGCTCGGGTCGGCGATCCTCGGCCGCGCGGTCGGCGACACCGCCTCCTACACCGCCCCGAACGGCCGGGAGATCCAGGTCTCGATCCTGGACGCCAAGCCCTTCGCCGGCTGAGCCGGCACGCCTCCCCGTCCCCGCCCGCCGGATCACCCCGGCGGGCGGGCGGATGTCAAGCCCTTGACGCCGCGATCCGGGCACCCGCACGCTCCCAGGAAGCGACCAGCGGGAGGCGGGCCCATGACCTCGGCGGCGTTACCAGTCGACCTGATCGAACATTCCACCGAAGCGGCGCTCGAGGAGAAGGCCAAGCTGCGCAAGCACTTCGGCCGCTTCGACATCTTCTTCTTCCTGGTCTGCACCCTGGTCGGGCTGGACACCCTGGGCGCGGTGTCGAACTTCGGGGCGCAGGCCTTCGTCTGGCTGATCTTCCTGGCGTTCTTCTTCTTCCTGCCCTACGCGCTGCTCACCGCCGAACTCGGCGCCTCCTTCCGGGAGGAGGGCGGATCCTACATCTGGACCAAGCTCAGCCTCGGGCGCTTCGTCGCCGGGGTGAACTCGGTGCTGTACTGGCTGTCCAACCCGATCTGGCTCGGCGGTGCGCTGACGATCACCGCGCTGGCGGCCTTCAACGACTTCTTCTTCAAGCTCAACGACGTCGGCAGCTACGTCTTCGCGCTGGTGTTCATCTGGTTCGCCACGTGGGCGGCGATCCTATCCTTCGGGGTCGGCAAGTGGATCCCGACGATCGGGGCCTGGGTCCGGATCCTGCTGCTCGGTGGGTTCACCTTCACGGTGGTGATCTACGCCATCCAGCAGGGCGTGCACGGGGTCTCCGCCGGGGAGTTCTCCCCCACCTTCGCGATCTTCATCGCGGCGGTGCCGGTGCTGTTCTTCAACTACGTCGGCTTCGAACTGCCCAACGCCGCCGGCGACGAGATGAAGGACCCCCAGAAGGACGTCCCCTACACGGTGGTCCGGGCCATGGCGGTCTCGGTGCTCTGCTACGGGCTGCCGATCCTGGCGATCCTCCTGGTCCTGCCGGCCAGCCAGATCACCAGCCTGGACGGCTTCATCAGCGCGATCAAGACGGTGTTCACCGTGTACGGCGGGACCGTCACCACGGCCGCGGACGGCACGGTGACCGCCACCCTCACCGGCGCCGGGGCGTTCCTCGGCAAGGTCGCCGCCGCCGGGTTCATCTGGGCGCTGCTGTCCAGCGGCACGACCTGGATCATGGGCGCGGACCGGGCCCAGGCCGTGGCGGCCTACGACGGCGCCGGCCCGCGCTGGCTCGGCGTCTTCTCCAAGCGCTGGGGCACCCCGATCGCGGTCAACCTGCTCTCCGGTGCCATCTCCACGGTGATCTTCATCGCGGCCTACGCGCTGACCTCGGGCAACGCGGCCAAGTACTTCACCGCGACGCTGGGACTGGCCATCTCGACCACGACGCTGTCCTACCTGTCGATCTTCCCGGCCCTCTACATCCTGCGCCGCAACCACTCGCACGTGCCCCGGCCGTACCGGATCCCGGGCGGGAACGCCGTGGCCCTCGTGATCAGCGCGCTGACCTGGCTGTGGGCGCTGCTGGCCACGCTGTCGCTGCTCTGGCCCGGGTTCGCCACCTCGCTGCACCCGGGCGACTGGGACGCCTCGCTGCCGGAGGAGTTCGCCGGCCAGCGGTTCCAGTACGAGGTGTCCCAGCTGATCCCGCTGGCGCTGTTCGTCGGGCTCGGCGTGCTGTTCTACGTCCTCGGGACGCCGACCCGCCGCCGGCAGGTCGACATCTCGCTGATCGACGAGCAGCCGATCGAGGCCGCCGAGCCCAGGACGGGGTGAGCGGACGGGCACGGGTGGCCGGGGTCAGCTCGGCAGCACCGTGTAGCCGGCGCCGGCCAGGGCGGCCAGCAGCTCCCGGCGGTGCTGCGGGCCCTGGGTCTCCAGCCGGAGCACCACCTCGACCCGGTCCACCGGGGTGTCCGGCGCCGTGCGGACGTGCTGGACCTCCAGCACGTTCGCCTCGGCGGCGGCGAGCACGGCGAGCAGCCCGGCCAGCGAACCGGGCCGGTCCGGCAGGTGCAGCCGCACCTGCAGGTACCGGCCGGCCGCGGCCATGCCGTGCCCGATCACCCGCATCATCAGCAGCGGGTCGATGTTCCCGCCGGACAGCACCGCAACCACCGGCGGGATGAACGTGTTGCGGTCGTCGAGCAGGGCCGCGACCGCGGCCGCACCGGCCGGCTCGACCACCAGCTTGGCCCGTTCCAGCAGCAGCAGCAGGGCACGCGAGATGAGCTCCTCGCTGACCGTGACCACGCTCAGCCCCAGGGAGCGGATCACCGCGAACGGCACGTCGCCCGGCCGGCCGACCGCGATCCCGTCCGCCATCGTGGCCATCGTGGCCAGGCTGGTCGGTGCACCGGCGGCCAGCGACGGCGGGTACGCCGCCGCACCCTCGGCCTGGACGCCGACCACGTCGACCGCCGGATGCCGGTCGGCCACCGCGGCCCCGATCCCGGCGAGCAGCCCGCCGCCGCCGGTGCTGACCAGCACCGTGCGCACGTCCGGGCACTGCTGCAGGATCTCCAGGCCGACGCTGCCCTGGCCGGCCACGATGTCCGGATGGTCGAACGGGTGGATCAGCACCGCGCCCTCGCGCTCGGCGAACTCCCGGGCCGCGACCAGCGCGTCGTCCACGGTGTGGCCGGCGAAGCTGACCTGAGCGTCGTAGCCGCGGGTGGCCTCCAGCTTCGGCAGCGGCGCCCCGGCGGGCATGAACACCCGTGCCTTGATCCCCAGGATCCGGGCCGCCAGGGCAACCCCCTGGGCGTGGTTGCCCGCGCTGGCCGCCACCACGCCGGCCGCCCGCTCCGCGGCGGACAGCCGGACCATCCGGGTGTACGCGCCACGGATCTTGAAGGACCCCGCGCGCTGCAGGTTCTCGCACTTCAGGTGCACCGGGCCGGCCACCCGGGCGGAGAGCACCCCGCTCGGCTCCAGCGGGGTGCAGCGGACCACGCCGGCCAGCAACTGGTACGCCGCCCGGACGTCGCCGGCGGTGACCGGGGCGGTCACCGGGACGGGGTGGTGACGGGACCGGGACGGTCGGCCAGCGGGGAGTCCACCTCGGCGACCGGACCCCCGGCGTCCGGCTCGGCGGCCGGCGGCTCGCCCGGGGGCGGCTCGTCGGCGTCCTTGTCCCCGGCGGCCTCGCTCCGGAGGTAGGCCACCACCACGTTCGCCACGGCGACGGTCGGGACCGCGAACAGCGCGCCGACGATCCCGGCCAGCAGCACCCCGGCGCCGATCGCCAGGATCACCGCGAGCGGGTGCACCGCCACCGCCCGCCCGAGCAGGAAGGGCTGCAGGACGTGCGCCTCGATCTGCTGCACCAGGATCACCGCGGCCAGCATCAGCAACGCGGTCAGCGGGCCCTGGTCGACCAGGGCGACCAGCACGGCCACCGACCCGGACACCAGCGCCCCGACGATCGGCACGAAGGCGCCCAGGAAGACCAGCACGCCCAGGGGCACCGCGAGCGGCACGTGCAGCAGGTAGGCGGCCAGCATCACCCCCAGGCCGTCGACCAGGGCGACCAGCAGCGTGGCCCGGACGAAGGAGGTCAGGGTGGCCCACGCGCGCCGGCCGGCGCCGTCCACCCGGGGGCGGGCCGAGCGCGGGAAGAGCCGGACCACCCAGGCCCAGATGCCGTTCCCGTCGGCCAGGAAGAAGTAACCGCTGAACAGCACCACGAAGAACGCGGTGAGCACGTGGCCCGCGGTCGCGGTGACGTGCATCGCCCCGCTGACCAGCTGGCTGCTGTTCCCGCGCAGGTTCGCCGTCGCCTGGTCCACCAGGCGGGTGACCTGGTCGGTGGACAGGTGCAGCGGCGAGCGGGCCAGTTGCCGCTGCAGCTCCCGCAGCCCCTCCGTCGACTCCTCGCGCAGGGTGGGGAACCCCTCGGCGACCTGCTGACCGATCAGCCCGATCAGGCCGCCCACGATCGCCAGCGCGATCAGCAGGGTGATCAGCGAGGCGGGCCCGCGAGGCAGCCAGCGCCGCTCCCCCGGCCCGGTGAGCAGGTCGGCCAGCGGGCGCACCAGGGCGACCAGGAGGAGCGCGACCAGCACAGGCACGATCAGCAGCTGGAACACGGCCAGCAGCCGGACCAGAAAGTAGATCAGGAGGCCCAGGACCAGCAGCCGCCAGCTCCAGGCGGCGAGCACGCGCAGCCCGGCCGGAACCTCGGCGTCCCCCCTCGGGGCCCGGCCGGCCGCGGGCTCCCTCGGCTCGCCGGGGGGGCCGGAGCGTCGGGCGGGAGCCGGCGGGCGGCCGTCGGCGCTGTCGGTCCGGTCCCCGACGGGCGGGACGGCGCGCCGCGCCGTCCGCTCCTCGGCCCGCCGGCGCAGGGCCTCACGCCCCCTGGCCCACCTGCTGCCCGGGCCGCTCACCCGATCGGTCATGGCCCAATCCTCCCCTGGAAGCCTCCGCCCGCAGCACGGGCCCGCACCGGGTCACGGCCGGGCGCCGAGGCGGACCCCGACCAGGCCGGTGACCGCGAGCCGGGCTGCCGCGGCCGGAGCCACCCGCGCCAGCAGGCCGGCCGCGAACAGCACGTACCGGGCGTCGACCGCCAGCCGGGCCCGCTCAGGTACCGACCAGCCGCCGCCGTGGTCCCTGACCAGGGGCTGCAGCACCGTCGCACGAACGTCATCGGCATTGTGCCTCAGCACACCCCCGCTGCCCACGACCAGCCGGATCCGGCGCAGCGGCCGGGGCGCGGACGCGGGTGAGTCCGGCCGGCCGTGCCGGCGGGCGGCCACCGTGACGGCCAGCCGGGCCAGCAGCGCGTCGTCGTCCGGGGAGTCGGGCAGGTACCCGACGTCGTCCGCCACCCGCCGGGCGTACCCCGCCAGGCGCTCCGCCTCCGGGACCTCGAGCAGCCCCTCCGCCAGCGCGGCCTCGACCACGCCAGGAGCGCCCCAGCGCACCCCCAGGTCCGCCTCGACGGTGCGGGCCCGCCACAGGGTGGCCACGGCGTCCCGGGGCGGTCCGGCGTCCTCCCCGTGCGGCGTGACCACCGAGTACACGTCGGTGGTGGCCCCGCCCACGTCCACAACCAGCACGTCACCGGCCCCGGGCACGCCGTCCTCCGGTGCGCCGTCCGCCAGCACCTCGACCCCGGTGAGGACGGCGTCCGGCGTCGGTGCCTGGACCATCCGGGCGAACGTCGGTCCCCGGGACAGGTGCTTGCCGCCGATCACGTGCTTGAGGAACACCTCGCGGATGGCGGCCCGGGCCGGCAGCGGCTCCAGCGCCCCGATCCGGGGCAGCACGTTGGCCGTGACCAGCACCGACCGGCCGCGGCGCCGCAACTCCTCCGCGGCCTCCTCGGCGACCTCCCGGTTGCCGGCGA
>Ga0187788_10000117_pt1 | contig 19902 bp, 12 predicted proteins | sample 1015_BV01_MP10_2_FD_133008 | JGI IMG/M metagenome (GOLD analysis project Ga0187788, IMG submission 133008) | Tropical peat soil microbial communities from peatlands in Department of Meta, Colombia - 1015_BV01_MP10_20_MG | ecosystem: Environmental > Terrestrial > Soil > Wetlands > Peat | place...
TGCGGGCAGGACGGTTGGCAATTGTCGCCTTGACGCTCTATGCCCTCCTGCCCGTGGTTCGCAACACCTACACCGGCATTACCGGCGTTGATCCCGGGGTGAGGTACGCGGCCAATGCCATGGGCTTGACCAGCGCCCAGTTGCTTTGGCGAGTGGAGTTGCCCCTCTCAGGGCCAGTGATTATTGCTGGCATCCGGGTAGCCACGGTAATTGCGGTGGGGGTGGCCACCATCGCGGCGGCGGTCGGCGCCGGCGGCCTGGGAGAATTCATCTTTCGCGGGCTTTCCATGGTGGACAATAACGTGATCCTGGCCGGGGCCATCCCGGCTGCGTTGCTGGCCCTGCTGGCCGATGCAGCGCTCGGGGGATTGCAGCGTGTCCTGCTTCGCCATCGCCACGGGCGCCAATGACGCGGCGGGCCCTTCTGGCGGCGCTGTCGTTGTTTTTCGCTGGCTGCCGGCCGCGTTCCCGGCAGGTCACAATTGGTTCCAAGAACTTCACCGAACAGCTGATCCTCGGCGAGTTGCTGGCACAATACCTGGAGAAGGCCGCCAGCCTGCCGGTCGAGCGGCGCTTCTATCTGGCGGGCACGTACATCTGCCATCAAGCCTTGCTGGCGCGAAGAATCGATCTCTACGTGGAATACACAGGCACCGCCCTGACTGCGATCTTGAAATCGGCGCAGCGCGGCGATTCGCAAGCCGTGTATCAGGCGGTCAAGTCGGAGTATCAACGCCGTTGGCGGCTCGAGGTCATGCCGCCGCTGGGCTTCAACAACAGCTTCGCCATCGTGATGCGGGGTCCTGAGGCCCGGCAAATGAATGTGAAAACGCTCTCCGACGTCGCGCCCCACGCTCCCCAGCTACGAATGGGCATTGGCTACGAATTTCTGGAGCGTGAGGACGGCTACCCGGGCCTGGTAGCGGCGTATGGTCTGCGATTCGCTGAAGCCCCGCGGGTGATGGATCTCGGACTGCTCTATCGAGCTCTGGAAAACCGCCAGGTGGATGTTGTGGCCGGATCGAACACCGATGGCCTGATCGCTGCTCTCGACCTGGTCGTGTTGCAGGATGACCGCCGCTATTTTCCGCCCTACGATGCCGTGCCTATCGTGCGGCCGGAGACCCTGCAGCTCTTTCCTCCGATAAAGAGGTGCCTGCAGGGAATGGCAGGACAGATTACTGCCGAAGAAATGCGCCGGCTGAACTACGCCGTTGATGGCCGCAAGGTGGACCCGGTCACGGTCGCGAGAGAGTTCCTTGAGAAGAAGCAGTACTTTCAATCCCCCGCTTAGGCCAAGAGGACCAGGGCGACGCGCTAGTCCTGCCTAAGCCACGGAAGTACTTGGCTGGCTTGCCCTGGCGAAAGCCCGCAAGGCAGACGCTTCGTCCTCGCTGATGTCGAGGATGGTAAATAACTTCGTGATCTGAAAGAGCTCCCGGACCTGGGGGCTGGGACTGGTGAGCCTGAGTTCCCCTCCTTGATTGCGGGTGGAGGTAAAGGCGCTGATGATATCGCCCACGCCCGAGCTGTCGATGTAGGTGACGTCCTTCAAGTTCAAGAGAATCTTTCGTTTGCCCTCTCTCAGCAGATTGGGCACGACATCTCGGAGCGAGGTGCCGCTGCCGGGACCGAACGCGATGGCCTCGCCCAGGCTGACGCGTCCGCCGAGGTCCAGGATCGTTACACCGTTACTCTCTCTCACTTTGTATTCCATCTTCTGCCTCCACCGTGCCGAGGGCCGGCCTGCGGGGGAAAATCATAGGCCCACAAGGCGCTCAAGTCAAAGGTGGCGGGTAGGAACACAATCAGGCTGGCCGGGAGCATTCGCCTCTCCAGAAGCCAGTTTTGGGCGAGAGTTTCCGTGGAATATCTCTTGACAAGAGCCCTGTGCAAGCATATCTGAAGCTACGCAATGCATGCGGTTTAGCACGGTGGTGGGTTACCTGGCAGTCGAATCGCTGTTCTCGTCAGGAGGAGCAATGACTTGGACCCAGGTGTACGACCCTTTCGGACATTGGTGGCTATCCACCCTGGTAGCTGCGCTACCTATTATTGTTCTGTTTACCATGCTGGCCGGTTTGCGCATACGCCCGCATTGGTGCGCGATGGCGGGCGCGCTCACCGCCATCCTGGTGGCGATGATCTTCTTTCACATGCCTCTGGCGCTGGCGGGCATGAGTTTCTTCTACGGCGTCGCCTTCGGGGTGCTCAAGATCGCGTGGATCGTGCTGGCGGCGGTCTACCTCTACGACATATCCGTACACACCGGGCAGTTTGAGATCATGAAGGAGTCGGTGGCGGGAATCACCGCGGACCGCCGCCTGCAGCTGCTGCTGGTGGCGTTCTGTTTCGGCGCCTTCATTGAAGGAGCCGCCGGATTTGGCGCCCCCGTGGCCATTGCCGGCGCATTCATGATCGGGCTTGGCTTCAAGCCGTTTCACTCCGCCGCGCTGAACCTGATCGCCAACACCGCCCCGGTTGCCTGGGGCGCCATTGGCACTCCCGTGCACACACTGGCCGCGGTCACCGCGCTGCCGGAATCCGATCTGAACGCGATGATCGGACGCATCCTGCCCTTCACCGCAGTAATCGTGCCGTTCTGGCTGGTGCGGGCGATGGTGGGCTGGTCGGAAACCTTTGAAGTGCTGCCAGCAATTCTGGTCGTGGGTATCTCATTCGCCCTGACACAATTCTTCTGGTCCAACCACGTGGACAGCAACCTGGTGGACATTGCGGGTGGCGTGGTCTCGCTGGTTGCCACCGTTGTCTTCCTGCATTTCTGGAAACCGAAACGCATCTGGCGATTCGACCATGATGATGGCGGCCCCGGCGCTCCCGATAAGGAAATCAAGGACGATGAAGGGCCGACCTGGGAGGTCCCGGGAACGCCTGCCAAGATTCACCACTACAGCGGAGGGCAGATAGCCAAGGCCTGGATGCCCTTTGCCATACTCTCTTTGTTCGTACTGCTGTGGGGGCTCCCCCGCATCAAGCTGGCCATGAACAAGGCGACCACGCCGGCCTTCACCGTCATGCTTCCCGATGGAAAGAAACGGCCTGGCCCGCCGGGATGGAACGTGCCGTACCTGCATGGCGCTGTCTCGCGCGCAGCGCCCGTGGTGAGCAAGCCGACGCCCGAGGCGGCGCGCTACGATTTCAACTGGCTTTCGGCGACGGGAACAGGTTGCTTCCTGGCGGCCATCGTATCCGGGCTGCTGCTGGGTCTGGGGCCGGGCGAGTTGGTGAAGATCTTCTGGACCACCCTCAAGCGCATGAAGCTGGCGGTGGTTGCCATCTCGTTCATGCTGGGTTTGGGCTTTGTTACCCGCTACTCGGGCCTGGATGCGGTTCTGGGCCTGGCCTTCACCCGGACGGGTTGGTTCTTTCCTTTCTTCGGCACGTTCCTCGGGTGGCTGGGCGTGGCGTTGACGGGAAGCGATACCTCGTCCAACGCGCTGTTTGGCAGCTTGCAGGTAATTACCGCCAAGCAGCTCAATCTCGATCCCGTGCTGATGGCGGCGGCCAACAGCGCCGGCGGCGTGATGGGAAAAATGGTGGACGCGCAATCGATCGTGGTAGCCACCTCCGCTACCAACCAGGTGGGCAACGAGGGCGTGATCTTCCGCTTCGTGGTCTGGCACTCGATTGCGCTGGGTGCGATCGTCGGCGTGATCGTGATGGCCTATGCTTACGTAGTGCCACATCTCGTACCGCACGGCCTGACGTTTGTGAAGTAATGAAAACTCGAGGACGGGTTGAGGTGACCTTAAACGGCCGACAACACTAAGAGTCGGGAGTCAGGACAGGTCAAAACGGGAATGCGTCGACCGGACAAAGCCAAAGCTGCGGCCGCCGGCTGCGCTACGATGTATTGTTTGCGCTGCCTGCCGCGAGAGCGGCGGTAGTTTTCCAGGAGGACCAGCCATGATCCAGGCCGAAGTGCTGCAGCAGTTCTCCGAGCTGTTTGGCAAGAAGAGAGTCAACGGCCGCGAAGTGAGCGTCGAGGATACGATCGCGACCCTCACCCGGGAGCTGCGCGGGGACATTGCGGAGGTGCTCAGCGCGCGACGGGAGCTGCTGGCGGCGCCGGCGCCGGTGCGCCTCAAGTATGCCTGGCCGAAATGGGAGGAGTCTTACGACGATCCTGTTACCGGCAAGCCGTGGACCTTCCGGCAGGTGGTGCAGGGCATGATCGACAACTTCCTAGGACGGGAAAGCCAATACCGGTGGCGTTTGAATGACGAAGTGCCGATTCCGGCCGATGCGGATCCCCTGCAAAATCCCGGACTGGAGCTGACAGGCCCTTGGGCGCCGCTCGATATGGCGTTCAACGCGCTGAACAGTCCCGCGGCGGTCAACATGCCCGACTGGGAAGATGCTTCGCCCCCGCACTTCCGCCCCAACGGCGCGCCCGAAGATCAGCCGATCGGGGTGTACGCGGCACTGCAGAATGCGCTGGAAATCCACCAGGGCCACTGGCAGGACCGGCCGTATGAAGTCGCGAAAAAAGGTCAGAAACGCACATACCGGATCAACAAGCCTCCGGCGCAATGGCCGACCCGATTCAACCGGCCGCCGGGCATGCACGTCAAGTACGATCAGATTGAAGTGGACGGACAACCGGTGCCGGGCATGATCGCGGTGACAGTGCTGTGGACGTTCCTTCTTTACGACGCGCTGAAGCGCAGCGGTCGCGGCGTGTACTTCTACATTCCCAAACTGCAGACACCGCGCGAAGCGTTCGTGTTGGAGAAGCTGCTCTCACGGATCGAATCCATCGTCGGCCTGGCGCTCGGGACGCTGAAGATCAAGGTTCTTTATGAAGAGGGAAATGCCGGGCGCAGACTTCCGGCGATCGCTTGGACGCTGCGGCGGCGGCTGCTGGGAACCAATGTCGGCCGCTGGGATTACCTGGGTAGCGTTATCGAGATGTGGAAGGGCGATCCCCAGGGCGTGTTCCCCGACCCGCAGACGGTCGGCATGGCCACGCCGACTATGATCGCCTACCAGCGCTACAATTCGCTGATGATGCTGATGGCGGGCATGAAGCAGGGCGAGTTAACCCAGGCGGCGCCTATAGGCGGCATGGCAGCGGTGATGATTTACCAACCCAGCGATCCCTATGGCCGCTCGCGCTATAACCCGCTGGCGCTACGCGCCGTGGTGATTGACAAGCTGCGCGAGCGCCTGCTGGGACTGACGTTCGTTCCGGAAGGGGCGCACCTCGGGCAGCCGACACTGGAAGAGATTCTCGCCGGCAAAGTCAAGGGCCGTCTGTATGACGCGTACAGGCAGAGCTGGGTGGCGAGTCCGGAGCCGGCGTATGTGGCGGCCGGCAATGAGCCGATGCGACTCTCGGTGGCGCAACTTCAGGGGCGCCTGGAGGCAAAGCTGGAGACCGCGGACGTGAAAGGCAAGCCGGTGCCGACGGTGTTGAGCGGGCTCAGTGACGCCGAGCACAGCCTCCTGCAGTCGCGCGGGCTGCTGAACGCGCAAGGGAAGATCACGCCAACTGTGGTCAGCAAGGAAATGATAGACACCCCGGAAAAAATCTTTTCGCCACAACGTTGGGACGAGATTTACAGCGTGCCGAAAGGCGATGTGACGATCGAACACATCCAGCACGCCTTCTACATGGCTGCCAATTACGGCTTCCAGATTTTGAACGGCAACTTCGCAGCTGCCATAGACGACTACGAGCTGAAACTGCGTTTCATGAATGATTTGGCAACGTACCGCATTAATGTCTCCTGGCTGTGGCAACTGGCGGCGCACCAGGCAGCCATCACCAAGGATGGCGTGTTCAAGCGCTCCACCCTCACCGAAGACGGGGTCGAGCTGGCGAAGGACGCTGAACCGGTGAAGGCGGGCACCCCGTTCACCCGCGAGATGTTCGACCGGGTGTGGAATTACCACAACGAGTGGACCGCGGAATTTTTCGCCGAAATGGACCGGCGTCACGATCCTGGGCGCTTCGACCGCTCCAAAGCTCCGGTGATCATGGAGCTGCTGCAGCGGCAGTTGCTCTCGCCGCGTTACATCCAGCACAGCGCGCGCGTGCTGTTCGAGGTGGGCAAGGCGAACGCACCGGAGCGCGCGCAGATCCTTGACGCAGTATTTGATCTGTCGCGGGAAGAGGTCGTGCAGCGCGTGCAGGCTGGAAAAATGTCCAAGGTAGCGCTCGAGGCGCACGATTACATTTTCGACATTTTCCCCGCGGTGAAGGAGGCTGCTCCATTGCAGATAAGCGCGGATTGAGGAGCAGCGCTGGAAACTGGTGACGAGGAAGACAAGCGTAAGCCGACTGTTGTTTAGGGAGTCGAGAACCAATTCCCGGAATGTGATCCATGAACCCCCCAATCCTCAGCGAGCTCAGGCGGGTGGTGGGCGACGAGGGCCTCATCACCGAGCCGGAGCAGTTGCGCACCTATGAATGCGACGGGCTCACGAACTTCCGGGTGATGCCGGCGGCAGTGGTCTTGCCTACCTCGGCCGAGCAGGTGCAAGCCGTCGTACGTCTGTGCCAGAAAGAGAAGATTCCCTTTGTCGCCCGGGGTTCGGGAACCGGCCTGTCCGGCGGTGCGCTGCCCATTGAAAACGGCATCGTGATCAGCCTGGCGCGGATGACACGCATCCTCGAGGTGGATTACCCAAACGCCCGGGTGGTGGTCGAACCCGGCGTCATCAATAGCAGCGTCTCCCAGGAGGTAGCCACCGCCGGCTTCTTTTACGCGCCCGATCCCTCCTCGCAGCAAGTGTGCAGCATTGGGGGAAATGTGGCGGAAAATTCAGGTGGCGCACACTGCCTCAAGTACGGATTCACCACTACGCACGTTGTAGGTATGGAAGTCGTATTGCCGGATGGCTCCCTGGTTCACTTGGGAGGGAAGGCGCTGGATCATCCCGGGTATGACTTGCCGGGAGTATTCGTGGGATCGGAAGGCACGCTGGGCATAGCGACCAAGGTCATTCTTCGCATTGTGAAGCGCCCGGAAACGATCCGCACGTTGCTGGCGGCTTTTGATACGACTCGCCAGGCGGGCGCTGCGGTGAGCGGAATCATCGCTGGACAGATTCTGCCCGCCGCCATCGAGATGATGGACAACCTGGCGATCCAGGCCGCTGAAGCTTCGGTGCATGCCAATTACCCCAGCTGCGGGGGCCTGCTGCTGGTGGAGTTGGACGGCGTAGCGGCTGAAGTTGAGTCTCTGATGTCTCAGGTGAAGGAGATCTGCACTGCCAATGGCGCGTGGGAGATCCGGGTGGCGCAATCCGACGCCGAACGCGCGGTCATCTGGAAGGGGCGGAAAGCTGCGTTTGCCGCCATGGGCCGCATCTCGCCGAACTACATTGTGCAGGATGGAGTGATTCCCCGCACGGCCCTGCCCAAGGTCTTGGACGAAATTGAGAGGATGAGCGCAGCCGTGGGTTTGCGGGTAGCCAATGTCTTTCATGCGGGCGACGGCAATCTCCATCCTCTTGTGCTCTACGACCGCCGCATTCCCGGGCAGGAACAGCTGGCGGAGAAGCTCTCGGGCGACATTCTTCGGCTGTGCATCCAGGCCGGCGGTTCCATCACCGGCGAGCACGGGGTGGGAGAAGAGAAGAAAGGCTTCATGGCGGAGATGTTTTCCGAGCCGGATCTTGAAACCATGCAGCGAGTGCGCTGCGCTTTCGATCCGGAGTTGCTCTCCAACCCGACCAAGGTCTTTCCCCGGCCTCGCTTGTGCGCAGAGAAAACCGGGCCCTATGAGCCGCATCCCCTCGAGGTGGCAGGAGTCGCGGAATACTTCTGATCCATCGGAGTTATGACTCCAACTGCTCCCATGACGCAAAAAGCTTTTGACCTGACGGGCGAGATAGGCAGTATCGTGGGTGCGGATCACGTGCGCGGAGCGGGAGCACAGGAGGCGATTGATGGCGTGACCGCGGGCGCCGTGGTCGAGCCGGGCACTCCTGCCGAGGTTGCCCAGGTCTTGCGGTTGGCGGACCGCGCTGGCATCAGCGTAGTTCCCCGCGGCGGAAGCACTAAGCTGGGCTGGGGAAATCCGCCTCGCCATGCCGGCCTGGTGGTCTCCACCGCCCGCCTGAACCGCGTGCTGGAGCATGCCTGGGCCGACATGACAGTGACGGTCGAGGCGGGTTGCCGAGTTGCGGATCTGCAGCAGACACTGGCGCAACACGGCCAGCGGCTGGCGCTCGACCCGTTGTGGCCGGAGCAGGCGACCATCGGAGGCATTCTGGCTACCAACGACAGCGGCGCCTTGCGCCTGCGCTTTGGCTCACTGCGCGATCTGGTGATTGGCATCACTCTGGCCTTGGCAGATGGAACGCTTGCTCGCAGCGGCGGCAAAGTGGTGAAGAATGTTGCGGGATATGATCTGCCCAAGCTGGCTACGGGCTCACTGGGCACGCTGGGTGTGATTACGGAGGCCGTGTTTCGCTTGCATCCGCTTCCGCGGCAGTCGCGGGTCCTGAGCTTCGAGTTTTCGGAGCCTGGCGCTCTGGCTGCGCTGCTGCTCAAGGTGCTCGACTCCCAACTGGTCTGCTCGGCAATACAATTGCGCGCCGCCTCAAGCGAAAAAGCCCATCTGGAAGTGGGATTCGAAGGCACAGCAGAAGGCATCGCTGCGCAGATCGCGGGGCTGGCAAAAATGACTCGGCTGGAGCCAAGAGCAGAGGTTGGCCCTCAAGCGTGGAAAGAGACCCACGCCCCAGGCTTCTGGCAGGTTGGCAGCCCCGCTGTGGTCGCCAAGTTCAGCGTGCTGCCGGCGGAGCTCAGCAACCTTCTGGAATGGCTGAGGTCGGCGGAACAATCAACGCATGTCAGGTGGCAGATGGTGGCTCAGGGAGTAGGCATCGGATGGTTGCGGCTCGAATCGACGGCGGAGAATCTCGCCGCTGCCGTAACGGAGGTGCGCCGCCAGCTCGTTGCTCTGCAGGGCAACCTGGTCGTGCTTGCCTGCCCCGCGCAGATGAAATCCGCCATCGACGTCTGGGGACCTCCAGGCGACTCCCTCGAGCTGATGCGCCGGATCAAGAAACAACTGGATCCAGGCGGCATCCTGAATCCCGGCCGCTTTGTGGGAGGCATCTGATGGCGGCCCCCGCATCGATTCCGCCGCCCACGCCTCCCGACCGCGAAGTGGTCAGGAAGTCTTCCTTCGACGATCACAATCCTCCCGCCCAGAAGCTGATCGACGAGTGCGTGCATTGCGGCTTCTGCCTGCCGACCTGTCCGACCTACGCCCTTTGGCGCGAGGAGATGGACTCCCCCCGCGGGCGTATCTACCTGATGAAGATGGCAAGTGAAGGCAAGGTGGAGATCAACCACACCTTCGTGCGCCACCTCGACCAATGTTTGAGCTGTATGGCCTGCATGACAGCGTGCCCGTCCGGCGTGCAGTACGACAAGATCGTAACCGCCACGCGCGCGCAGATCGAAAGGCATTATCACCGCCCATGGACGGAGCGTCTGAAGCGCCAGATGATTTTCTCGATCTTTCCCCGGCCCAGGCTTCTGCGCGGGTTGCTCCTTCCTTTATGGCTGTACCAGAGGTCCGGGCTGCGTTGGCTGGCATACCGATCGGGATTGATGAAGCTCTTGCCGAAGAGCATGCAAGGGATGGAGGAGCTGCTCCCCAGAGTTTCCTTGCGCACCCTGGGTGAAAGCCTGCCGGCGAGCGTGTCCGCAGTGGGTCCCGTGCGGGCCCGAGTGGGCTTGCTCGTGGGTTGCGTGCAGAGTGTGATTTTCCCCGGCGTCAATGCAGCGACTGCGCGCGTTCTGGCCGCCGAGGGCTGCGAGGTTGTGATTCCCCAGGAGCAGGGATGTTGCGGCGCTCTGATGACGCACGCGGGCGAGGAGAAGCACTCCCTGGAGAGCGCACGCCGCTTGATCGACGTCTTCGAACGCGCCAATGTTCAGACCGTGATCGTCAATGCTGCCGGTTGCGGCTCGAACCTGAAGGACTACGGACACCTGCTGCGCGATGATCCCGCGTACGCGGATCGCGCCCGGGAGTTTGCCGCGAGGTGCAAAGACATCTGTGAGTTTCTAGCAGGATTGGAGCCAAGAGCCAAGCGGCATCCGCTCTCGCTGCGCGTGGCTTATCATGACGCCTGCCACATCCAGCACGCGCAGCGGGTTCAGGTGCAGCCGCGCAGTCTGCTGCAAACGATTCCGCAAGTCAGCGTCAATGAAATACCCGAGTCCGCTCTGTGTTGCGGCTCGGCCGGTATCTATAACCTGGTAGAGCCGGATACAGCGAAGCAGCTTGGCGAGCGCAAGGCTCGGAATGCCGCTTCCACCAAGCCCGACGTGATCGCCACCGGGAACCCGGGCTGCATGTTGCAGTTGCGCAGTGCGCTCGAACGGCTGGGCGAGAGTCTACCCGTGGTTCATCCCGTCGAAATCCTGGACTCCTCGATTCGAGGCGGGGGGAATCCATTTCTGCCAAGCCATGGGCGCGGGCCTGATGCATAACCTGACCCAGAGGCTGTAACCGGAATTCGTTGGCGTAATTTGAGTCTGCTTCCCCTTGGCATCCAGAACGGTTTGCTGAAGATAGCGCGGGGCCGAATCGTTGCCAGGCCGAGCTCTACTGCACGGCAAAGATCAGATCATCGTGATCATTGAATGAGCCGGTCGTACACGAGGACGCTCTTCCCTGGTAGCGGAATTGCGCGCGAACCGCTTGCAGGCTGCCGGTGGGAAGCGTGAACGTGGCGGACAAGTTTTGTGCGCCGGCCTTGGTAGGCACAATCGTGCCGATGAAGACCCAGGAAGGACTGTTGGCGTTGGCAGCATAGTAGAGGTCCAGAGAGTCGGAGGTGAAGCCGCTCCACGCCCAAACGGTTGCCGTGACCGTCGCGCTGGCGCCATGGGTCAGAGGGCCGCCCTTGGTGGAAGCAATCACGAGGCGGTCGTTGGACTCGTCGGAATGAAACAGTCCGGCGCTGCCATCGGCACAGGACCCGCCGATGGTGTTCGGCTGATGGGATTCCGCGCCGCCCGACATGTTGCCCCGCCCCAGCAGCAGCGTGGGGCCCGAGTCGCACGAGCTACCGACGATCGCGCACTGCGGCGCCCTGAGCGTGGAGTTGTACACCGCGGTTTGCGGTGCGGCGGTGGAATTCACGGTCAGAGCGATACTGATGCTGTGGCTCAGTAGGCCAGAGGTTCCGGTCACGGTAATGTTGGTGGTTCCCACGGCCGCCGCGGCGGAAGCGGTCAGGGTTAGCGTCGAGTTCGCGCTGCCGTTGGCCGGCGGAGTGATCGGGTTGCTCGAGAAACCTGCCGTCACGCCACTGGGCAGGCCGCTGGCGCTCAGCGTGGTTGCGCCATTGAAACCGTTCTGGCTGGAAATGGTGATGGTGCTGCTGCCGTTGTTGCCTTGCGTTACCGTCACCGAAGCGGGCGAGGCGCCGACGGTGAAATCTGGCGTCGCAGGGGCATTCACTGTGAGCGAAAGAGTGGTGTTTGCGACCAGGCTGCCGGAGGTCCCGGTAATGGTTACGGTCACGGTTCCAGTAGTAGCCGAGGCGCTCGCCGTCAGCGTGAGCACGCTGGTGCTGGACGTGCTGGTTGGATTAAAAGATGCGGTCACACCGTTGGGCACGCCGGAGGCCCGCAGACTCACCGCGCCGGCGAATCCATTCTGGCCATTGACGGTGATAGTCGTCGTGCCTCCCACGGCGCCTTGCGTGATGGTCAGACTGCCGGGTGAATCGGAGAGGGTGAAGCTTCGCGAGGCCGATCCCGCCAGCGCGTCGATCAGGTTCTGCCCATTCGGACTCCCCCACCCGGTCACCAGGTCATAGCCGACTACGGCGTTGTAGGATTTCCCCCTGCCATTGTTGTTATTCCCACTGGTGATGTCGTGGAAGTCGCTGTTGTAGCTTGCGCTCCGCGCGATGGGGTAGATGGCGGGGTTGAGGAAACCCAGAACCGGGTTGCCGTTAGCCACCGCCTGCTGATTGACGAGGGCGAGATAGGCGGCCCAGCGCGGCGCGGCAAAGCTCGTACCACCCCAGTCTCCGGCGCAGGAGCCTTGGTTGCAGACGTAGTTATCGAAGTTGGCTTCCGCCGCCACATCCGGAATATTGCGTTTGGTGGCGGAAGCTCCATTGGACGAATTGGCAACCCCGAGCTGCCAGCTGGGAATGGCGTAGCCATTGTCGCTCGGGCCTCCGCCACTGTCGGCCCACGCCGTTTCCGATTGCCAGGGGCCTCCGCTGCCGGTCGTGACCAGGTCGGTGCCGCCGACCGCGACCACGTAAGGGTCTTGTGCGGGATAGCTGAAGTCGAAGTTGTTCGATCCCGTGTAGGCTCCAGAGTCTCCGGAGGCGACGAACAGATTCTGTCCCTGAGCGGCAAATTCCTGGAATATGGGATCGTTCGCACCAGGATCAGCCGGAGTCCATCCCCACGAGCAGCTCAGTTGCTTGGCAATGTTCTCCGTGGCCATTCGGTTGAACAGGTCCACGTCCCCCACGCCTATAAACGTGTTGCCAGGGGCAATATAGACGCGAACCTGGGAAAGGCCGGGAGCCATGCCGATGGCTTGGACGATGTCCAGCACCTGCTCCGCGTCGTTGCCGTCCGACGCCGCACTGGCGCCGTCGATCAGCACGTTGTTGATGGGGACGCTGTAGGCCTGTCCGACGAAGGTCGCGGTTACGTCGCTGAGGTTATAGCCGTCAAACTCTACCAGCCCAACCGCCTGGCCGGCGCCGGTAAGCGCACTGCCGCCGTAGTAGGCTGCTCGCATGTCACTGGCAAGAAATGTGCCCCCGGGGCCCGAGCCGGCGTTGGGATGTATCGCCTGTCCTGTCAGGGCGCGCCTTAGCTTGGGGCGCGGGATGGAGAAATTGTTCAGACCGGCGATGTGCGCCACCGGCACGCTCAACTCGAGCGAGGGCTCGCGATCCGGAGAGTAGAAAAAGCGGTTCTCCGTGGGATGCCGGTAGGAAGCCATCACCACATGAAAGGCCCGTTCCACCTGGGCCACAGTGCCGCTCAGATCCACGAGCAGGCGATTGGGAGGGGTACCCATTACGGTGAAACCGTTTGCGGTGGCAAAATCGATCACCGCCTGGTAATCCTCTGCCGTGGGGCCAAACTGTTCGGTGAACTCGGCCACGCTCAGGAAGTGGTGGTAATCGGGGCTGGAGGGATCGTACAGCCGGGACAACAGGGCGGTCAGCTCGGCCTGATTGCGCAGCGGCAGCATGATCGCCACGTTCATGCGCTGGCTGGATGACAGCAGACCAATGGGCAACGCCTGCCCGTTGGCGACCGCCGGGCGAACGTGATTGTGCAATACCTGTGCCGGCTGCTGAGCTTGTCCTGTGAAGGGGAACAACAGCAAGCCTACGGCGCTAACGAATGTGATCACTCCCGGCAGAAGGGGGGCACTCTTGCTCACGGCCTTATCCTCTCGATTTTTCCTGAGCGTGCCGCTCGAACCTTCGAGATCGAACCTGGGACAGGCGCGGCGCGTCCAGGGTCCCAGAACTTCTCTTATTCCCCCATGTGTGTGCGCATTCTACACCCAGTTCGTTCCGCCAGGCGTACCAGGTGCATCGTCCTAAGTCGTAGTCAGAATGCGTAGCCGGGGGGAGTATTCCTGGCAGGCAGGGGGCGGGAGTTGGTCGGCGGCGGGTCGGCCTAAGATTTGCTCTGATTCGTGGGGCCTAGGAAGAGATCGAGTCGACGACTTCCTTTGTGGTCACAATGGCGCCGCAGTAACTTGGAAGATTGGTGACGAGAGCAGCGTGCATGTGCTGATCCGAATAATCCGCGATCGCGTCTTTCACCACCGTGACCTCGTAGCCAAGCTCAGCGGCAAAGCGAACCGTTGACTCTACGCACGTATGTGCTATGAGCCCGATGACGATCAGCTTGTGGATGCCGTGGTTCTTGAGCAGCAAATCCAGATCCGTGTTGGCAAAGCCACTGGAGCACCAGTGCTCGAGGGCCACGACATCGCCCGGCTGAGGTTTGAACTCAGTGCGGATCTCGCCTCCCCACGTGCCGTCTTCGAAGGTCTTTCGTGACCAAGCTGCCTTCTGAATAGGAGCAATGTACTTCCAGGTCTCGTAGTCGCCTGGACGATAGCGATGATGCAGGGCGTAGAAGATGCGAAGCTCCGCCTTCCGTGCAGCATTCAGTACTTGCGACATATTGGGAACACAGTTATTCGCTTCTGCAACAGTCTTGATGCGATCCCACAGTTTGCCTCCCTCGGAAATGAAATCGTTGTACGGATCGATGACGAGAAGTGCGGTCATCTCCTTTTCGTATGTCACGTATGGCAAGCTCCCTTTAATCCAGGCGGTCATCCGAAATCGATGGTCAGATCCGTCAAATGCGGGCCTCAATCAGAAGTCAGACCTGGCGCGCGGAACTCATTCGAGGCAGTACGGCCCAAGTGAAATGGCTGGCGTCCCCGACGGGATTTGAACCCGTGTTACCGCCGTGAAAGGGCGATGTCCTAGGCCGGGCTAGACGACGGGGACGTTCTGAAAGGAAAGGGATTGCGCCTCTCGTGCGCACTCCGGGCAGGCAGCAATGCGTGCAACCAGCCTCATGCATTGTAGCAGACTCGCTCTCCCGAAGTTGCAATCTCCCCAGCCTGCCCTCATTATTAGTGGCCCGAATTTCCTCGCTGGAGGCCGGTAATGACAAGAAAGTGCCTGGTGGTGGTGATGCTCCTGGCCGCGCAGGTGCCTGCGTTTGCCCAGAAGAAGGAAGAGGATCGGTTGAAAGAATCGGCGACCGTGATGAAGGAAATCCTGGGAATGCCGGAAAGCATCCCCAGGGATCTGCTGAACCGATCCTATTGCGTGATTGTATTTCCGTCCGTGAAAAAAGCGGCATTCATTGTTGGCGCCAGCTACGGCCGCGGAGTCATAACGTGCCGGAAGGGAAAGGATTTCAACGGGGGCTGGAGCGCTCCCGCCATGTTTGCCCTGGAGGGAGGGAGTTTCGGTTTGCAGATCGGGGGCGAGGCGACAGATTTCGTCATTCTGGTCATGAACGAACGCGGCGCCAACTCGGTGATGTCCAGCAACGTCAAGCTGGGAGCCGATGCTTCCGCTGCTGCCGGGCCTAAGGGACGGGATGCCTCCGCCGCCACGGACGTTGTCATGAAAGCCGAAATGCTTTCCTACTCCCGTGCGCAGGGAGTGTTTGCCGGGGTGTCGCTGGAGGGATCAACGCTGCGTTCCGATGATGGCGCCAACAAGACCCTCTATGGAAAAGACTTGAGCGCCAAGCAAATTGTTCGCGAAGGTGAAGTCAAGGCTCCGCCTGCCAGTGCGGCTCTGCTGGGCGAGCTGATGAAGGCCTCGCCGAAACACGTGTCATCCTGACCAGGGAAGCGGGGAATGTTTCTCGATCGCCAGTTCAGAGACTGCAGTTTGAAGAACAAAAAGGGGACGGCTGCGACCGTCCCTTGATTTCCGCCGATAGACGTCGACTTAGCCGCCGCTCTTCTGCACTTCCACGTTCGACACGAAGATCGCCTTGCCCTGCGGTGTCTGCTGCACCATGCCGGTGACCGTTACCTGCTTGCCCATCTGCGCAGCAAAGGCGTCGCGGATGTTGGTCTGGCCATCGCGCCGGGGATGATGTTCCTCCGGCATCACCAGGTAGAGCTCCTTGCTCGCTGTCAGGATCCCGATCGGCTGGCCGTTGCGGGCGCATTTGCCGCCACAATCGGCGTGTTTGGGTCCGGTCTTGCCGATCTGCAGATAACACGAGACGTCCACTACTTCGCCGCTGATCGTCTCCGGCTTGCCCTTGTTGAGCCATGCTTTCTGTTCGTCGGTGGCTGCCGCCTCCTTGCTCGTGTCCGTCCATTTGGCGGAATCCGTGGTGCCAAACTGCTTCGGCGCTTCTTGCTTGGTTTCTGCGGGTTTGCTGTCCTGTGTCTTCGCGGTCTGTGCCCACAACCAAACGCCGCACGCGACGACTGCGATTGCAATCGCTGACAGAGCTCTCTTCATCGTCCTTTCCTCCATAAGCAGTTGGCTCGGCAGAGGCTGGGATTGGGGGTGCCGGAACGCCATCCTCAGCGCGCCATGCATTATAGCTGCCCGTCCGAATCCCTACCGGAACATGGTTCCCCGCCAGCCACCGATCATCTAATGTTTCTGTGTTAGCCTGTAGCATGTCCGGCTCTGCGTGCGTTGCCAAGGTGCGCTCGCGGAAGGGATAAGACATTGATTAATCAGCTTTTAGGCAAAGTTTTCGGCACCAAGAACGAGCGCGAGATCAAGCGCTTGCAGCCGCGCGTGTCAGAGGTCAGCGTGCTGGAGCCGGCGATGAAAAAGCTCTCCGATGCCGAGCTGCGCGCCAGAACGGACGAGTTTCGTAAACGCATCGCCGCCCACCTGGAGGGCCTGGAGGACGAAGAGGAGCGCTCCCCGGCGTTGAAGGAGATTCTCGACCAGATCCTGCCCGAGGCATTTGCGGTGGTGCGGGAAGCCGGTCGCCGTGTCCTCAACATGCGCCACTTCGATGTGCAGTTGATCGGCGGGATGGTCCTGCACCAGGGCAAGATCGCGGAAATGAAGACCGGTGAGGGCAAGACGCTGGTGGCGACCCTCCCCGTCTATCTGAACGCCCTCGCCGGCCGCGGGGTTCACGTGGTCACGGTAAATGACTACCTGGCCAAGCGCGACTCCGAGTGGATGGGCAAGATCTACAACTTCCTGGGCCTGACCGTGGGCGTGATCGTTCACGACCTGGACGACAATCAGCGGCGCGAGGCCTACCTGGCCGACGTCACCTACGGCACCAACAACGAGTTCGGCTTCGACTACCTGCGCGACAATATGAAGTTTGAGTTGTCGGAGTGTGTGCAGCGCGGCCACAACTTCGCCATCGTCGACGAAGTGGACTCCATCCTCATCGACGAAGCCAGAACCCCGCTGATCATCAGCGGTGCCAGCGAGGAATCCACCGACAAGTACTACCGGGTGAACAAGATCATTCCCAAGCTCACCAGAGGCGAGGAAATCGACGGTCCACCGGGAGAGGGAAAGATCTATAGCGGCGACTACACGGTGGACGAGAAGCACAAGACCATCACGGTCACGGATCAGGGTTGGGAGAAAGTCGAGCCCTTGCTGGGAATCGGCAACATCGCCGATCCGGAAAATTGGGACCTCAAGCATCACGTAGAAACCGCTGTCAAAGCCCACGCCTTATACAAACGCGACGTGGAATACGTAGTCAAAGACGGCGGCGTCATCATCGTGGACGAATTTACGGGGCGCCTGATGCCCGGCCGCCGCTGGTCGGATGGACTTCACCAGGCGGTGGAGGCCAAGGAGAACGTCAAGGTCGAGCGCGAAAACCAGACGCTGGCCACCATCACCTTCCAGAACTACTTCCGCATGTACAAGAAGCTGGCGGGCATGACCGGCACGGCGGAGACCGAAGCAGCTGAGTTCGACAAGATCTACAAGCTGGAAGTGGTCGTCATTCCTACCAACCGCCCGCTACTGCGGATTGAGAATTCCGACATCGTGTATCGCACCGAGCGCGAAAAATATTTCGCGGTAGCCGATGAGATCAAGAGGTTGCATGACACCGGCCAGCCCATCCTCGTGGGCACTACCTCCATTGAAAAGTCGGAGCGGCTGGCTGAGTTGCTGCAGAAAAAGGGAATCAAGCGCGTGGTTTTGAATGCCAAATACCACGAGCAGGAAGCTGAGATCGTGGCTCAAGCCGGCCGTGAGGGCGCGGTTACCATTGCCACCAACATGGCCGGCCGCGGAACCGACATTCTGCTGGGTGGCAATCCGGAATTCATGGCTAAGCAGGAACTGGTGAAAGTCGGCATCGCACGGGCCAAGCAACAGGCAGGCGGTGAAGTCGAGGCTCGCGATACGGAGAACACCACCGTCTGGTACTACCAGGGAAATGAGTACGAATGCCCAGCCGATCTGTGGCATCAAGCGCTGGAGAAACACAGGTCACAGACCGATCAAGAGCACGACGAGGTGGTGGCGGTAGGGGGCCTGCACATTTTGGGTACGGAGCGCCACGAAGCCCGCCGCATCGACAATCAGCTTCGCGGACGCGCCGGCCGCCAGGGCGATCCCGGTTCTTCCCGGTTCTACTTGTCGTTGGAAGACGACCTGATGCGCATCTTCGCCAAGGAATGGGTTTCCACCCTGCTGCAGCGGCTGGGTATGGAAGAAGGCATTCCCATCGAGTCTGGGCTGATCACCCGCCGCATCGAGGCGGCGCAGAAAGCGGTGGAGGCCCAGAACTTCGAGGCCCGCAAGCACCTGCTGGAATACGACGACGTCATGAACAAGCAGCGCGAGGCTGTCTATAGCTTGCGCCGCCAGCTGCTCGAAGGTGTGGACCAGAAGGAATTGATCCTGGAAGACTACGTCGCCGACATCCTCAGCGACCTCATGGATCGCTACTGCGCCCGCGAAGTTCATCCCGAAGACTGGGACACCAAGGGCCTGAAGGACGCAATCTTCACCCGCTTTGGAGTGGACATTCTGGCCGAAGGCGTTAAGCCGGAGACACTGAACCGCCAAGAGCTGGGTGACGGCGTCTTCGACAAGCTGAAGGAGCGCTATGACGCCAAGGAGAAGCTGATTGGCCCCACCGAGATGCGGCGCCACGAGCGCATGATCATGCTGAGCGTGCTCGATTCGCAGTGGAAAGATCACCTGCTCAACATGGATCACTTGAAGGAGGGCATCGGGCTGCGTGGCTACGGGCAGCACGATCCCCTGGTGGAATACAAGCGCGAGTCCTTCGACATGTTCGAGGCCATGATGAAACGCTTCGAAGAGGACACGACACGCTACCTGTACCTGATGCAGGTGATCGGGCCTGCCGGGGTCGAGGTGGCCGTCGGTGGACCGCCCCCAGAACAGGTGCCCGACCTGAGCCCGCGCGAAATGCAGGGTGGTGACGGGCGCCGTCCGCGGCCGCTGGCCACCAGCGTGGATGAGATCGAAGAGGCTTTCCTGCGGCGCAAGAGGCGCGAATTGGAGGAAGCCCGGATGGCGGGCGCCGGCGACATGCGCCAGGTCCAGCAGGTTGTTCGCGGCAGTGCCAAAATCGGGCGCAATGACCCCTGCCCCTGCGGCTCCGGCAAGAAATACAAGAAGTGCTGCGGGCAGAGCGCCTGATCCGGACTGCGAGAGAGCCAATGGGTTCAAAGGCGCGGTTTCGGGCGTGCCCGGGCACGACGCCCGCCTGATCAGAGGCGTGGTATGGCGGCGAAAGTCATTTCTTCTGCTTCGCTGCGCGTCTGCTTCTGCCAGTCCAAGAACAACTCCGCGTAGCTCTTGGTGATGTAGTGCTCGCGAGAGACGTGAAGCTGGCGGGCAATGTGATCGATCCACTCGGGCGCGCCTTCGATCTCGCAGAAATTACCGATGGGAGTCTGGTCGAGCACCACGTTGCCCTCGCCGTCGGTCCACTCGCTGCGGAACTTTTCATAGCGAAAGGTTGGGGCGTACCCCAGGGCAAGCAGGACGGCATTCATCCGCTCTCCATCCCCGACCAGGGTCTCGATTTCCACGCGCGTCTTGTGGCTGCCGCCGGCCTCCGCTTTGCCCTTGAAGGTCAGCAGCCAGCTGTCTCCGTATCTCCGCAAGCGCAGCAAGGCGCCCGCACGCCGCAGTTCTCCGGCGCGATCGTAGAGCGTGTTCATCTCATTCCTGGGAGGCGTGCGCTCCCGGAACTTAAGCTCCGCGAGGCGAGCCTCCAGCCGCGACGGGTTGGTGACACGAAATTTTATTTCGACTTCTTTGTGCTCAGGCACCCGGGAAGTATAAGGTATCTCCCGCATCTGCAGATCATCTCCCCCTAGTGTCACATTTGCAGGAGCGGACAAACGGAATGCGCACCCA
>Ga0187788_10000118_pt1 | contig 19843 bp, 18 predicted proteins | sample 1015_BV01_MP10_2_FD_133008 | JGI IMG/M metagenome (GOLD analysis project Ga0187788, IMG submission 133008) | Tropical peat soil microbial communities from peatlands in Department of Meta, Colombia - 1015_BV01_MP10_20_MG | ecosystem: Environmental > Terrestrial > Soil > Wetlands > Peat | place...
CGATTCCCGTCCAGTCTGAAAATGAACTCGCAGTAACGATCAGCAAAAACTAGACGGCCGATGAAGGATCTCAAAGAAAAAACGATCCGTGGTGGCTTCGCGAGACTTTCGGCTCAGGCAGCCAATTTCGTCATAAGCATGGGCTCTCTGATGGTGATGGCGAGGACCCTCGGGCCACAGGAATACGGGCTAGTCGGCATGGTCACCGGTTTTACAGGCATCCTAGCGCTATTCCGCGATTTCGGGCTTTCCGCTGCTGCCGTTCAGCGGACAAGCATCAGTGACGAAGAGGCCTCCACTATGTTCTGGATAAACATGCTGATCGGCGCAGGCCTGACTCTTTTGGCCATTGCCATAGCACCCGTCATCGCCGCCTTTTATCACGATTCTCGCCTTGTCGCAGTGACGGTGGCTACGGCGTTCGGATTCCTTTTCAATGCCGCTGGCGTACAGCATGGTGTACATCTACAGCGCCACATGCGCTTCACTGCTTTGGCATTTATATATACAGTCGGCGGGATAGCGAGCGCCGCCATTGGCATCACCGCTGCCTTCACGGGATTCGGCTACTGGGCTCTCGTGGCAAATAGTCTCAGTGGGCCGCTCGCGATAACTGCTGGTTGCTGGATCGCCGCATCCTGGATTCCAGGGCGACCGCACAGGTTAGCCGGTGTCAGTTCGATGATGCGTTTTGGCGGCACCCTTACGTTGAATGGGCTGGTGGCCTACGTAGCTTACAACCTGGATAAGATTCTGCTCGGCCGTTTTTGGGGCGCCGATGCATTAGGAATCTATGGAAGGGCTTATGGGCTAATCAATATTCCAACCGGTAACTTGAACGCAGCAGCAGGCGAGGTAACGTTTTCAGCGTTGTCTCGACTCCAAGACCAGCCTAGCCGGCTGAGAAACTATTTTCTCAAGTCCTACTCCCTTGTTCTGGCGCTTACCCTCCCGATCACTGTTGCTTTTGCTCTCTTCGCAGACGATGTGATCGTTGTTATCTTGGGACCGAAGTGGAATGCCGCGGCACCTATTCTTCGATTGCTAGCGCCGACGATCCTGGTTTTTGCGGTCATCAATCCCTTGGGTTGGCTGATGTACTCAGTCGGGTTAGTGGAACGAAGTTTGAAGATTGCCCTCGCTTTCGCACCGCTTATTATAATCGGTTATTTCATCGGCCTGCCGCATGGGCCGAAGGGAGTGGCACTAGCCTACTCGGCAGTGATGATGGTCTGGCTTTTTCCTCATATTGCGTTGTGCGTGCGTCGCACGGCCGTCTCCTTCTCGGACATTCTGGTGACAAGCGCCCGGCCTTTGGCGTGCGCTTTCGCTGCCGGCGCATTCGCGCTCGGAGCTCGCTTGGCTTACGGTCAATGGCTGCCCCCGTTCCCGCGCCTTGCTCTGGAAAGCACGGTTCTGCTCGCGACGTTTTCGGTGATGCTTCTATTTGTGGCGGGGCAGAAGTCGCTTTACCTGGAATTGCTGCGTGGACTAAGGGCTTCCCAAATTAAAGAAGAACGCCTGGCCTCGGTTTAATTCCTGTTAACTTGACTGCCGTATCGCCGTGCTTACATCAATACAAGCTTTTGGAAATAGCACAAGGCACCTGCAAGATTCGTGCCTTTCGGGCTGAAAGACCATTCTGCCTTCCGACAGGAGTTCTCATGTTGACGTGTACCGGGGCTGTGTACCCAGACCACCCAGGAGCTAATGACTTCTACCTCAAACCAGGATCAGCGTGAGTGCCAGTGACTCCGTGTGGAGGCAGGTCATTTGCTTGTACCTCACTTGATGGGCTCCGTGCCTTGCACGAGCCTAGTCGTCCGCGATCCGATAGGAAGACAAACCACAGGAATTGTTATGAATATATTACTTACTGGACATAAGGGCTACATTGGTGCAGTTGCGGGACCTCTTTTGCGTTCGGCTGGCCATGATGTCACTGGCGTCGATAGCGACTTCTTTGCTGGTTGTGATTTCGGCAAGCATGTAGATGAGATTCCAGAAATCTGCAAAGACATCCGCGACGTAACAAAGGCTGACCTCGATGGTTTTGACGCTGTGGTTCACCTCGCCGCCCTGTCGAATGATCCACTAGGCAATCTGGATTGCGACCTCACTTACAGCATTAATCATCGGGCTTCAGTCCGATTGGCCGAGTTGGCTAAGCAATCAGGCGTGAAACGCTTTGTCTTTTCGTCATCATGCAGCACTTATGGTGCTGCTGGTAACGACTTCCTCGATGAGACTGCAGCGCTCAATCCGGTGACTGCTTATGGCGCGTCCAAGGTTGTGGTTGAACGTGACATAGCTCGACTAGCAGATCGGAGTTTCAGCCCGACCTATTTGAGAAATGCGACAGCATATGGCGTTTCTCCACGTTTGCGATTAGATCTTGTATTGAACGATCTTGTCGCGGCAGCAGTTACAACGGGACGAGTGTACATCAAGAGCGATGGTACGCCTTGGCGTCCAATTGTACACATTCGCGATATCACGGCGGCAATTCTGAGCGTGCTCGAGGCTCCAACAGAGATGATTCATAATGCCACCTTTAACGTAGGCCAGACAGAAGAGAACTACCGTATCAGCGAATTAGCAGAAATCGTGGCGGAAACCGTTTCGGGTTGCCGCATTGAGTATGCCCCGGACGGTGGGCCGGACAAGCGTTGTTACCGCGTCAATTGTGACAAAATCAAAACCACCGTTCAGACCTTCCGTCCACAGTGGACGGCCCGAAAAGGTGCACAGGAACTATATGACGCCTATCGTGCTGCCGGACTTACTCGCGAGGACGTGGAGGACGGCCGCTATTTCCGCATACGCAGAATTCACCGACTGCTGAAATCGGGGCAGTTGGATGCTTCTCTTCGCTGGAGCGTCGCTGCTCCGGTAGCCCTCCAATAACAGACCGGAACGCATGTAATCAAGGAAAGGGGATATGCGCAGATGATCTTCACAGAGGCAAAGCTGAAAGGTGCGTTTGTGATTGATGTTGAGCGTCGACAGGACTCGCGTGGTTTCTTCGCCCGGGCATTCTGTCAGCACGAGTTTGCAGCGCACGGTCTAAGAACAACCATCGCTCAGGCCAACATTGCGTTTAACCATAAGAAAGGGACTCTGCGCGGCATGCATTTTCAATTTCCGCCCACTGCAGAGACCAAGTTGGTGCGCTGTACTCGTGGTGCCATTTTGGACATTATCGTAGATCTGCGTCCGGAAAGCTCTACCTACCTGGAGCATATCGCCGTGGAATTAACGGAAGACAACAATCGTGCCCTATACGTGCCGGAGCGGTTTGCACATGGATACCAAGTGCTGTGTGACGAAACCGAAACTAGTTACCAGGTAGGCGAGTTTTATGCTCCAGGCTGCGAGGGCGGGCTGCTGTATTGCGATCATCGGTTAGGACTCGAATGGCCCCTACCGATCAGCGTCATCTCGGAAAAGGATCAACAGTGGAAGCTGCTCGACGAGCAGCAAGAACAGCTGTGGCAGCGGATGTCTAGAGAGGACGAAGCGGGAACAGGGCACTCTAATCACCGAGTGAGGACTTCACATGATTATTGTTGATAACGCATTGAAAGAGCGAGAAGCGCAGGGTCGCCCTATTCGTGTAGCTCTAATTGGGGCCGGGTTCATGTCCCAGGGTCTAGCGAATCACATTGTTAATACAACCGCCGGGATGAGACTGGTGGGTGTCTACAACCGCCAGCCACAACGTGCATTCGACCTTTGCCGGTATGCTGGCGTCAGCGAGGTAGTCGCTCCCACAACCCAAGGCGAAGCCGATCTTGCCATGCTAGAAGGAAAGGTGGTAGCCACCGATAATGCTTCCTTGCTGGCATGCTCGATGGAAGTAGACGTGCTAGTGGATGTGACGGGCTCCGTGGAATTCGGCACTCGTGTCGCGTTGGAGGCGTTCGGTCACGGTAAGGACGTCGTGCTGTTAAACGCAGAGATTGATGCCACTGTTGGTCCCATTCTGCAGAGGTATGCGGAAAAGCATGGCGTCATCATGTCGGCATGCGATGGAGATGAGCCGGGGCTGCAGATGAACTTGTTCCGGTGGGTTAAGGGACTGGGGCTCACGCCCCGGGTGGTAGGCAACATTAAGGGGCTTCAAGACCCTTATCGTAATCCGACTACCCAGAAGGGCTTCGCAGACAAATGGGGACAAAATCCAGCGATGGTGACCAGCTTTGCTGATGGTTCCAAGATCAGCTTCGAGCAATCGATCGTGGCTAATGCAACTGGTTTCGTGGTGAGATCTCGAGGTATGTCGAGAGGTATGGAATACAAAGACGACGTGATGAAGATCGGCAAGATCTACAACATCGAGGAACTCCGAAAATTGGGGGGCGTTGTGGATTATGTTGTCGGTACCCCTCTTACAAAAATCTATGTTCTTGCGGAGCACTCCGACCCAAAACAACAGCATTACCTGAACTTGTACAAAATGGGCGATGGTCCACTGTACTCATTCTTCTTACCTTATCACTTGGTGCATTTCGAAGTACCTGCCGCCATCGCACGTGTGGTGCTCTTTCGGGACGAACTGGCCAAGCCTCTTGGAGGCCCTGTTGTGGAGGTTTGCGCAGTGGCCAAGCGCGATCTGAACGCAGGAGAGTCTCTTGACGATTACGGAATGTATATGACTTATGGAGAAGCCGTGAACGCGGATGAAATGTGCCGCAATCGGTATTTACCCGAGGGGTTGGTCGAAGGCTGCGTGTTGACACGAGACATACCGAGAGATGCTGTCGTCACGTACAATGACGTTATACTTCCTCCTAACCGCATTGCGGATCGCCTTCGCGCCGAACAATACCGCGTCTTCCGCGGCGAAACATGGTTGGAAGAATTAGTTTCCGCGCACGCCTAACCCCACCTAAGCAAAACCTACAAAGTGGAGAATTGATTTATGAAAGTAGTTCTATTCTGTGGCGGGCTCGGAATGCGGATACGCGATGCCGAAGACACTCCCAAGCCAATGGTCCATATTGGATATCGGCCCATCTTGTGGCATGTCATGAAGTACTATGCATACTTCGGACATAAAGATTTCATTCTGTGCTTAGGGTACCGCTCTGAAGCAATCAAGAATTACTTCCTCAACTACAACGAATGCGTTTCGAATGACTTTGTTCTGTCTGGAGGTGGAAAGAAGCTAGAGTTGATCAGTAGTGACATCGACGACTGGCGTATCACGTTCGCAGACACCGGGATCACTTCCAACATCGGCCAACGGCTGAAGGCTGTGGAGAAGTACCTTCAGGGGGAAGATGAGTTCCTCGCCAACTACAGTGATGGATTAACCGATCTGCCCCTTCCGCAGCAGTTGGAACACTTTCGCCAACAAGGAAAAATCGCTAGCTTCCTCTGCGTACGGCCCAATCTCAGCTACCACTTGGTGGCAGTCCCGGAAGGAAACGGCGGTCTTGTTTCGGGCATCCATGCCATTAACAATGGCACAGTGCGGATCAATGGAGGATTTTTCATTTTCAAGAGGAAGATTTTTGATTACATCGGCGATAAAGAGGAGCTTGTAGTCGAGCCTTTCCACAGGCTCCTCAAAGAACAGCAACTCATTGGTTACTGCTATGATGGTTTCTGGGCAAGTATGGACACGTTTAAAGACAAGCAGCAGCTAGAAAGCTTGTATGCCGGCGGCGTTGCCCCCTGGGAATTGTGGAAAGCAAACGGCAATGGCCGGCACTGAAGTTTGAGCCGAAGAGTATATGCGTTCTTTAAACCTAATCCGGGACGAAACCACTCCTTTCGACGTACTCTGTATAGGAGCACATTCCGACGACATAGAAATCGGTTGTGGTGGAACAATCCTGCAGCTCGCCCAGCAGCATCCTAACTGTGTTTTCCACTGGGTAGTATTCAGTGCTATAGGTGTCCGCGCAGCTGAGGCTGGACATGCGGCTGAGCTTTTCGCCGGCCCGGGGCTGAAGAAACCGTTTCTGAAAAGTTTCAAGGACGGCTTTATGCCTTTCGCAGGTGCGGAGGTGAAGACGATCTTCGAAAGCGAGCTGAAGCAGCTTTCGCCGAGCTTGATTTTTACTCATAATCGCAAAGACGCTCACCAGGATCATCGCCTGTTGGCTGAACTGACGTGGAATACATTTCGGGACCATCTGATCCTGGAATATGAAATTCCCAAATACGACGGGGACTTGGGCCAGCCAAATGTGTTTGTCGCCCTCGAGGCTTCGGTCTGCGAAAAAAAAGTTGCTAACCTCATGGAGGTCTTCCAGTCTCAGCATGTGAAGCACTGGTTTCGGCGAGATACATTCCTTTCCCTGATGCGGTTGCGCGGAATGGAATGCAATGCTCCTGGCGGCCACGCGGAAGCCTTTTATTGCCGAAAATTGCTTCTGTGAGGATCTGAAAGAGAGCGGTCAGACCAAAGACTTTCCTTCGCCAACGTTCTGAGTAGCCTTCAATTCCAACTGGCAAGTGACTTAGAGCGGCGCAGCTGTTATTTGCAGCCGAATGCGCCATCCCGCGAGAAATCCGAGTTAGCTGGTTGCTCATTGCACTAGCCCACAGGCGCTGCTTCGATTTATAGACGTCTTTCCGCAATACCTGAAAGGATTGAATATGATCATCACTCGCACCCCGCTCCGCATCTCATTCTTCGGTGGCGGTACTGATTACCCGGTCTGGTACCGTGAGCATGGAGGAGCCGTATTGGCAACTACCATCGACAAATGTTGTTACATCACTTGTCGATGGTTGCCCCCGTTCTTCGAATATCACAGCCGGATCTCATACTCAAAGGTGGAAAACGTCGGCACTAATTGTGCTATTGAGCATTCCTCGGTACGCGGCTGCCTCCAACTGTTGGAGATCGATGATGGTATCGAAATCCATCACGTCGCCGATCTCCCGGCCAGGACCGGGTTGGGAACCAGCTCGGCGTTTACGGTCGGTCTTTTACTCGCCCTATATGCATTGAAGAACCAGATGCGCGACAAACATCGGCTCGCTGCGGACGCGATTCGTGTGGAACAAGAGCTGCTTAGAGAAGCTGTGGGTGCGCAGGATCAGGTGAGTGCAGCCTACGGAGGCTTCAATCGCATTAACTTCCAAACGGATGGCGCAATTGAAGTAAAGCCGATATTTACGACGCCGGGCAGATTGGCGGAACTCGAGCAGCACCTCGCGCTCTATTTCACAGGTTTCGCCCGCACTGCTTCGGAAATTGCCAAAGAACAGATTCGAATGACGCCTCATCGCACTAAAGAATTGGAGACGATGTATCGCATGGTCAGTGAGGCTGAAGCCATCATCACGAATCCAAGTTGTCCAATCAATGAATTTGGCAGGATGTTGCATGAAAATTGGAAACTCAAGCGGACACTGACCCGCAACATCACAACCTGCTGCATCGATGATATCTATGACGCAGGACTTAGCGCGGGAGCACTTGGTGGCAAGCTTCTGGGTGCCGGTGGCGGCGGTTTTATGTTGTTTTTTGTTCCGCCGGAGCGACGGCGAGAGCTAAGGATGAAATTGCAAAAGCTCTTGTGCATTCCATTCACGTTTTCTAATAAAGGCAGCCAAGTAGTCGTCTACGAGCCTGAAGAGGTGTATGACAGGTCACTCTCGGATGAGCGTGGTTCCGTATATGGCACGTCGAATGGCAATGGTGCTCCGGCGCTTAATCCCGCTAGTTCCGCGGAGTCCGCCTTTGCGTAGCAGAAGATTCAAAAACAGTGAATAGACGCGAATTCCAGGTTGGTCAGCTATGATTTTCCATGGTGCACCTCCCGAAAGCTTCCACGCAGTGCAAAAATCTTAGATGAGGCGAAAAATGCCGAGGGTGAAAACTGCGCTCGTGACCGGCGCGGAGGGATTTATCGGTTCACATCTCGTCGAATTCCTCCTGGAAAAGGGCTGGTACGTGATTGGCGCATACCGCTTACACGGGTCAAATTCCTTCCCGAAATCCCGGAACTTGCGCTTCGTTCAGTGTGATCTCCAGAATTCACAACGGGTCACGCTGCTCTTCAACGACTACAAGCCGACACACGTTTTCCATTTGGGAGCACAAAGCTTACCCACGGTGTCCTGGCAAGATCCTGTCGGGACTTTCGAATCCAATATCATGGGATCGTTGTACCTGTTCGAAGCGATACGGTATATGAAGCGGCCGCCGGTGGTTGTGTCGGCTTGCTCGAGTGCGGAATACGGGCATGTTTCAGCATCCGCGATGCCCGTTACCGAGGATCAGCCACTTCGGCCACTGCACCCATACGGGATCAGTAAGGTCTGTTTGGACCTGCTGGCACGAGAGTATTTCATGGACTACAAGATTCCGACTGTCAACCTACGGGTTTTTAACACGACCGGTCCAGGGAAGACTAATGATGCGCCCTCAGATTTCGTGCGGCAGCTAATCCGGATCAAAAAGGGATTACAGCAGCCCGTAATCGAAGTTGGAAACCTCACTCCGCGCCGGGCTTTTCTCAATGTAAAGGACACAGTGCGCGGCTTTTATCTTGCCGCTTTGAAGGGAAAACGAGGTGAGGTCTACAACCTCTGCGCAACGACGACGTACCAGATTGGTGAGCTCCTACGGACCGCAATTCGCCTCTCCGGCATCAAAGCGCGGGTCCAGCCGGCGCGGCATTTGATGCGTCCCTCTGATGAGAAGATCATTTGGGGCAGCACGGATAGACTGCGCAAGGACACCGGTTGGAAGCCGCTGCTCTCAATCGAGGAGACGCTGGGTTCTATGCTTTCCTACTGGGACAAGATGATGTAGCGTCTGGTCACACAAGTCCAAGCTCGTGCTGACCACCACTAGATGCGGCGGGCATGGCGTGCCCGCCGGGCGAAGCGAAGAACGGCATGGCTATCCCCGGAAGAAAAGCCAAGAAATACGCGGGCGGTCCTCAGTCGGAGCAGAGCAGAAAGGCTGTTTTGCTGATCGGCGGCTTGGGAACTCGCTTGCGCTCAGTGTTGCCATCGACGCCCAAAGCTCTAGCCTGGATTGGAGACAAGTCGGTACTGGAATTATTGGTTCAGCAGTTGCGCAATCAGGGTTTCCGGCGGCTTGTGATGTGTTCGGGATACCTTGCAGACCAGATTGAAAGCAGGTTTGGTGATGGGCGTGCGTGGGACGTGGTGATTGAGTACTCCCGCGAAACAGAACCGCTGGGTACCGGAGGTGCAGTCAAATTGGCTCAGACCCTTGTTCAGGATGCGCCTGAGTTTCTGGTCATGAACGGCGACTCGTTTCTGGAAATCGAGTTCGCCAAGCTCATTGATTTCCACTCGGAGCGAAGGGCCCTTGCCAGTATGGCGGTTGTCCCGGTGCATAACGCATCTCGCTATGGAACGGTCCAGGTCGGCTTGAGCAACCAGGTAGCCGCCTTCGCTGAGAAAACTGGCGTAGACGCTCCCGGAATGGTAAACGCGGGCGTGTACGTCTTCGATTGTACTATTTTCAACTATATCCCCGAAGGTCCGTCGAGTCTGGAGAGGGACGTGTTTCCTCGCATTCTAGATCGGGGAGTGTACGCTCTTGAGCAGCACGGGATGTTTATCGATATCGGAACTCCCGATGACTACGCCCGCGCACAGGCACTTTGCGAACGACTCAACACCGCAGCTTCGTGGAAACAAGACAGGCCCGCGAGGTGAACAGTCCATGACACCGAAGAATGATTTCCGGCAAACTGTCCGTCGGTCGATCGAAGCATCAATCACCGTTAAGCAGCAACTGCTCAGCAGTGCTGAGGTCATATCGACAGTGGCTAAGGTTAGTGAGGTCTTGACGGACGCGCTACAGCGAGGAAACAAACCGTTGCTGTTCGGGAACGGGGGCAGTGCGGCGGATGCTCAGCATATTGCGGCAGAATTCGTTGGTCGCTTCGCGTTCGACCGGCCCGCCCTTCCCGCCTTAGCTCTGTCCGTGAACTCCTCCTGTCTTACTGCTATTGGAAACGACTATGGGTTCGAGTCTGCATTTGCTCGGCAGATTCAGGCCCTAGGGCATGCGGGAGACGTTGCTATCGGCATTTCGACCAGCGGCAACTCGCCAAACGTTGTGTGTGCGGTAGAGATGGCTAGGAAAATGGGCCTCTATACGGTTGCGCTGACCGGAGCGAGCGGGGGCAAACTCAGGGACGTGGTGGATTACTGTATCTGTGTTCCATCCAAGGAAACCCCGCGGATCCAGGAGTGCCATATCCTGATCGGACACATCATTTCCGACCTCGTGGAACAAACAATTTTCCATGAACAAAGCGGTATCCGGGCATTGAAAGGACCTTCATCGGCCGAAGAGAAGAGTCTTGCTTCAGCATAGAGACGGCCACTGAGCTTGGATTGTTGCCAAACGACTTCTTCCTGTGACAACGCCTCAGATAATCGGCGCGATACCAAAGGAGCGTTAAAGCGGTACCGTAACACAACACGAACACAAACTCATGTGTGCACCTGCGAGAGTACTGATCGAGCGTTACCGGTGTCCGGAAGCATTGTTGAGCTTCGTTTTGCGAGATGGACAACCCGAAGCTGCAGGTTTTTTCCAGTTCGGTCCCAGCGTGACTTGTTATGGGCGAACGCAGCGTCGCGATAACAAGTCTGAACTTGGACCGTTTCTCTATGATGCAGAGGTCGATATCCTACTGAGTCATTCGGAAGTCTGCCTTCCTTTCGATCCCACAGAGATCGTCGACAATCTTCGCTTAGAACGTTACCCCGGCGGTTTAGATTCACGGATTCGCGCGCGTGCCAAGAAGATTTACTACTTCTTGCGTCCCATCCTGCACTCTTCGGTGCGCAAGGATTTCCAGAGACTTCAATTGAAGGGCTGGAGGAAACTGGTGTTTCCCGGATGGCCAGTAGATCGGACTGTTGAAAACATCTGTGAACGCTTGTTGTTGCTGGCCCTTAAGGCGTCGGGTGTTGATCGGATTCCCTTCATTTGGTTCTGGCCCGAAGCAGCGAGCAGTTGTGTTGTCCTGACACACGATGTGGAGACCGAGGCTGGACGGAACGCCTGTATCGACCTGATGGACATAGACGATTCATTCGGAATGAAGGCATCTTTTCAAATCGTCCCAGAGCGACGCTATCCAGTTTCGTCTCAGTTTCTTGCCACAATTCGTGACCGGGGATTTGAGATTGCCATCCAGGATCTTAATCACGACGGCCGCCTGTATCATGATCGAAAGGAATTTCTGAGGCGCGTAAGGCTTATCAATCAATATGCGCGAGAATTTGGCGCGAGTGGATTTCGAGCCGGTTCTCTCTACAGGAAACCCGATTGGTACGACGCCTTCGAGCTTTCGTTTGATATGTCGATTCCCAATACCGCGCGGCTCGATCCCCAGCGCGGCGGCTGTTGTACAGTTATGCCGTACTTCATTGGAAAGATCCTCGAACTTCCCCTGACCACAACCCAAGACTACATGCTTCTCCACCTTCTCCACGAACGCTCGATCGGACTTTGGAAGACGCAAATCGACTTGATCGCCGCAAAAAACGGCCTCATCAGCTTGATTGTTCATCCTGACTACACGATCGTGGATGGGTTCAGCTCCATCTACAAAGACCTACTGAAACACCTGCAAGAGTTGCAGGCCACAAGAGGGATCTGGGTGACGCTACCTTCCGAGGTAGACCGCTGGTGGCGGCAACGAAGCAAAATGCAGCTTACACGAGTTGGAGGAGAGTGGCGTATAGAAGGCGAAGGAGCAGAGCGTGCTGTTTTAGCGTTCGCGACGAACGCGGGGGGCAAGCTGGTCTACGAGGTGAAGCCCAAGTACGCTTCGGTCACCACCGCAACGAATTGATTGCCTTTCCCGGCATCCGAAGCTCCGACCGTTCTGCCTTTTTGAATTGCCATTCCGTTTGCGGCCAGGCCAAGATGATCTATGTCATAAACCCCCTTCAAGATCGCCGTTGGGATGAATTGGTTGATCGACATCCCCAGGCATCGGTCTTTCATCAAAGGGGTTGGCTCGAAGCATTGATTCGCACGTACCGATATGAGCCCTTTGCGCTGACCACCACGCCGCCCGGCGAATCACTACGTAACGGTATTGTTCTGTGCCGCATCGAGAGTTGGCTCACAGGTGCTCGACTGGTATCGCTGCCATTCGCGGATCATTGTGAGGTCCTTGCGAGCGATCTGAGTGACTACAAACATTTCATCGGATGGCTTATCGCAGAATGTGATCGGCGAGGATATCGGTATGTTGAGCTACGGTCGCTGTCAGTTCCTCAAGCTGCCCAGAATTATTTGAGATGTGATCGCTCATATTGCTTTCACGAACTTGATCTTACGCCTAGCGTGGAACAACTATTTCGGAGTCTGCATAGAGATTCAATCCAAAGACGTATTAGACGTGCAGAGAACGCACAGCTCTCGTATGAGCAAGGCCGATCAGAACGGCTAGTGAGTGAATTTTATCGCCTGATGGTAATGACGAGGAGACGTCACTATCTACCTCCGCAGCCGCGAATCTGGTTCAACAACCTAATCGAATGCATGGGCAGAAGAGCTGAACTCAAGGTCGTGCGAAACAATGGTGTTGCCATCGCTGCGATGCTGACACTGCAGCACCGGTCATGCATTGTGTATAAGTATGGATGTTCCGACGAGAAGTTCCACCAGTTGGGTGGCATGCCGTTTCTCTTCTGGCGCCTCATCAAAGAAAGTAAGGCATCGGGAGTCGAGAGGATTGATCTCGGACGTTCGGACCTGGACACCCCCGGGCTAATTGCGTTCAAGGATAGGTTCGGTGGCATCAGAAGACCCCTCACCTACTATAGGTATGCGCAATCGAGCAGCCTTTCAGTGGTCGGAAGAACCGGCAAGCGTGCCATGAAGCAGCTCTTTTCTGTGCTGCCGCGTGATGTCTTGCCCATCGTAGGGAAACTCTTGTATAGGCATATGGGCTGATCGGTTCTTATTCCGTAAGATTCGAGGTGTTAGAAACAATGACCTGGACAAGACCAATTTTCGAAGAAATCGTTCTCTTCTGCGAGATCAATTCTTACGCAAGCGCGACGTTGTAATAGCAGTCGATGCACGTAAGAATCCTCGGTTCGGCAGCCGGAGGAGGATTTCCGCAGTGGAATTGTGCCTGTTCGAACTGCCGGCTTGTCCGCGGCGGCCAGTTCCCAGGAAAGCCTCGCTCACAGACACAGATAGCGATCAGTAATGACGGCCGCTCTTGGTTCTTACTGGGAGCGTCGCCGGACCTGCGATTTCAGATCGAAGCATGCTCGACATTGCATCCTAAGGGCGGATCGCGCTCTTCACCTGTCAGTGGTGTGGTGCTCGCGAGTGCAGATCTTGACCATGTTCTGGGCCTGTTGTTGCTGCGCGAACTGCAACCGTTGAGTGTCTATGCAACCGGCTCCATTCTTTGCGTAATTCGCGGTCAAAACAGCATGTTCGGTATGCTCAATCGCGTGGTCGACCAGGTGCGATGGAGAAAGATGAACATCGGCGAGGACTCTCCTCTTTGCACGCCGTCTGGCGATTACACTGGAATCTGCTGCACTCCGCTCTCACTTTCTTCGCAGCATCCCGCTTACGTTTTGGAGCCTTCTTCGTTGATACCAGAAGAAGCGGTGGTTGGCTTGATTGTGACTTCCGACTCAGGCCGCCGTTTGGCGTATCTGCCAAGTGTGGCACACATTTCGGCAGAAGTTCGACGGTGGCTTGAAAGCGTGGACCTGCTGCTCTTCGACGGAACTTTTTACAGCGATGATGAGCTAACTCGTGTGGATGGTTCAGCCCGACGAGCGCACGAAATGGGTCACATCCCAGTGAGCGGTGAAGACGGTAGCCTCCGACAATTATCGGCCATCCGGGTCCCACGCAGACTATATATCCACATCAACAACACCAATCCAGTGCTCAACGAAGAGGGCCCAGAATACCGCGCAGTGCGGGAGGCGGGGTGGGAAGTCGCGGAGGATGGGTGGCAGACCACGCTGTAGAAATGCACTCTGCGGTGCGCCTGTCTTTTGAGCAATTGCGTGCGGCATTGCTGCGGGTCGGAGAAGAACGTTACCATCACCAGCATCCCTTTCATCTATTGATGCATCAGGGCAGGCTAAGTCGCGGCCAGTTGCAGGCCTGGGCGCTAAACCGCTACTACTACCAGAGCGCGATCCCTATCAAGGATGCAATCATTCTTTCCCGAAGCGAAGACCTGCTGTTTCGACGATCCTGGCGGCGAAGAGTGATTGATCACGACGGAGAGACGACAAGCGAAGGGGGCGTCGTGCGTTGGCTGAGGTTGGCAGAGGCAACGGGACTCAACACCGAACAAGTAGCCAGTGGGAGAGAAGTACTCCCCGCCACCCGCTATGCGGTCAACGAATATCTGAATCTCGTGCGGACCGGTTCCCTGCTGGAAGCGGTGGCACTCTCGCTGACTGAGCTATTCTCTCATGACCTAATCTCCTTGCGGATCAAGAAATTACGAGAGCACTACCCATGGCTCTCCGGTGGCCTGGATTACTTCGAGATGAGGCTATGTCAAGCGCCTGAGGACGCTGCATTCGCTTTGAACTTCGTTTACGAGCACTCTGAGACGCCTGAGAGCCAGGAAAGGGTGATCCAGGCACTGCGCAACAAATGCGACATCTTGTGGGCCCAGTTGGATGCCCTGTACTTTGCCTATGTGCAGCCCGGATGGCCTCCGCCGGGCGCGTTCCAAATGCAACAATGAACTTGCCGTACATCTTGGATTCCAGCAGACCGAAGTTAGCCGCCGGATGCCGCTGGGGCGGCACCGAAGAATCGCCAGTAGTGTTGTTTCCTGAAGGCGCAATTCGCGTCCGTGGAACTGGGCGGAAGATCCTGGAATTGTGCGATGGCACGCGCAGCTTCTCGGAACTAGTAGGGCGACTTCAACAGCTATACACAAATGCCAGTCCGTCGCAGATCCGTGAAGACGCGGCTTTGTTCCTTCAACAACTGCACGAGAAGCGGATCCTGGATTATTGATGATTCAAAATCCGTTGGCCCTCATCGCCGAAATTACCCATCGTTGTCCGCTCCACTGTGTATATTGTTCAAATCCACTGCAAATGGCAGCTGCCAAGTCGGAGTTGACAAGCCAGGACTGGCAGCGAGTCTTTACGGAGAGCGCTCGATTGAATGTGCTGCACTTGCACTTGACGGGCGGTGAACCATTGGTTCGCACAGACCTGGCACAATTGATTGCCGGGGCGCACTGCGTGGGCCTTTACACGAATCTGATCACTTCTGGAATCGGCCTCTCGCGGGCACGCTTGAAGGACCTGGTGGACGCTGGACTTGATCACGTTCAGCTCAGTTTTCAGGATTCGAAACCAGGACAGGCTAATCGAATCGCCGGAACAAAATCACACGCCCATAAGGTGGAATTGGCAGGTTGGATCAGGGAACATCAAATTGCCTTCACTGTCAATCTGGTCGTGCATCGACAGAATCTTGATCATCTGGAGGAGATGATCGCATTTCTTGAAAGCTTGAATCCGCACCGCATCGAGATCGCCCATGTGCAGTATTACGGATGGGCACTGAAGAACCGCAGCACCCTAATGCCCACGCGTAAGCAAATAGAGCGTACGGTTAAAATTGTTGCCTCGGCGCAAACCCGCTTGAGGGGCAAAGTTCGTATCGACGCAGTATCGCCAGACTATTACGCTCGATACCCAAAAGCATGCATGGGGGGATGGGGAAGACAGTCGATATTGGTTAATCCTGCGGGTTTCGCTTTACCTTGTCACGCAGCTGGCGTAATTCCCGGACTTATATTCGATAATGTAAGGAAACGTCCTCTTGAGTGGATCTGGCATAAGTCAGCCACATTTCAGAGATTCCGCGGAGAAGCTTGGATGCCTGAGCCGTGTCGCAGTTGCGAGCGGCGAACTGAGGATTTTGGCGGCTGCCGCTGCCAGGCATTCCTGCTTACCGGAGATGCAAGTGCGACTGACCCCGTCTGCTCTCTTTCACCGACACATTCTTTAATTCAAGAAACGATCCACAATTCTTCAGTCGACAACGGCGGAGAGGAGGGACTGATAAATTGGCAGTATCGCTCCAACCCCGCATAATGTCGAGCCGTTCCTGCCCAAGTTCCCACGAAGCAACATCTAAATAGGCGCTCGAAGATCGGCGCTTCAAAAAGAATCATGAAGCATGCTCTGATCCTCTGCTTTTTTCTTTGTGCCCCGGTCTTAGGTCAAACCAACACGGGCGAACTCCGCCTCACTATCCTGGACCCCTCCAGCCATGGTGTTCAAAGCTCTGTGGAATTAACTTGCGAGGCCAATCAGCTGCAGCAAACCTATGCGAGCGACGATTTTGGTCATATCACTGCAAAGTCGCTACCTTTTGGTATCTACGTTTTACGGATCGCCCGACCCGGCTTCGCGCCATACGGCAGTACTATAGAGATTCGGTCGGTAGTTCCCAAAGAACTTACGGTTCAGCTCAGGCTTCACACCGAGAACGTGACCATAGAGGTCTCCGATGATGAGACCCTGGTTGATCCATATCGCACGGGCACGACTTACCGCATTGGGACTGCAGAAATTAAGAACCGAGTAGGCTCCGTACCTGGGCGGGCCGTTGTTGATTTGATAAATTCTGAACCAGGTTGGCTTTATGAAGGAAACTCGGTTCTTCATCCGAGGGGTTCGGAGCACGACACTCAGTTTGTAGTCAACGGTGTTCCCCTTCTAGACAATCGTTCGCCCAGTTTTGGACCTGAAATAGATGCCGACGATATTCAATCCATGAATGTCTTTACAGCCAATTATCCCGCTGAGTACGGACGTAAGATGGGTGGCGTTGTAGAGGTCGAAACAGCGCGCAGCACTCTGCCCGGATTTCACGGCACGCTTATAACGTCGAGTGGGAGTTATTCTTCGTTTGATGGGTATTTTCTTTCACAATATGCACGGGGCAAGAATACATTGACGGCGAGCATCGATGGAGCAGCCACACATCACTACTTAAATCCTCCAGTCGTACAAAACTACAGAAATGCGGGGACAACTACTAACTACTCCATCCGTTACGAGCGCGACCTTACGGATAAAGATCGACTCAGCTTCATCACTCGTCACGCTAAGGTCAGCTTCGAGGTACCCAACGAGCAAGTACAACAAGCCGCGGGGCAACGCCAAAATCGAACCATTCTCGAGACGATGGGAATCGCATCTTATCAGCACATTGTTTCCAATGACGTGCTTGTAGATGTGCGGACCATGGCAAGGGGCTGCTCCACAAGCCTGACGTCTAATCCAGCCTCGACGCCAATTGTCGCCTCCCAAGATAGGAGTTTGGCAGAAGCATACGTTAAGAGTGCAGTTTCTGTACACCAGCGACGGAATGAATGGAAGGTCGGATTTGAAGTAGACTCAACTCACCTGCGCGAAAATTTCAGCTACTACATCACCGATTTGTCACAATTTGACCCTGGTACATCGCCCAGCTCTCCCTTGTTCCGCCAGCAAAAGTGGGACCTCGAACAATCTGCCTTCGTGCAGGACCAAGTCCGTCTAGGTCTCTGGACGTTGAGCTTAGGGGTTCGCTGGGACCATTACCAACTTCTAGTGAACCAAAATGCTTTTTCACCGCGGCTTGGCGTGAGTCGCTATTTTCAGCATCAGAACTTGGTACTCCACGCTGCGTATGACAAAGTTTTTCAAACCCCTTCTTTCGAAAACATCCTACTGTCTAGCTCGTCAAACGTGTCCGTGGTGAATAGTAAGAATTTCCTGCAAATCCCTGTTAGACCGTCTTTGGGAAACTTCTTTGAAATTGGAGCGACGAAGAGTTTCTTCAACCACCTGAAGCTTACTGTAAACGCTTTCGACCGCCGTCTGACCAACTATGCAGACGATCACCAACTGCTAAATACGGCAATAAGCTTCCCAATCGCCTTTGCTAAAGGAAATATATATGGCGGTGAAGCAAAGGTGGAAGTGCCGCGATGGGGACGTCTCAACGGCTTCATCAGCTACTCCTATATGGTCGCCTCAGCGTATTTCCCAGTGACGGGTGGGCTTTTCCTCGGCCAGGATGTGCCGAGCACTTTAGCGACGGGAAGCCGCTTTTGGGCCTCGCAAGATCAACGTAATACAGTGCATGGGCGCTTTATTTGTCAAATGACAACACGATTGTGGTCTGGGATCGGGGGCGACTTTGGCAGCGGCCTACCCGTCGAGTTTAACGGCAACTTGCAAGATGCAATACAGCAATATGGTCGGGAAGTTGTTGATCGCGTGGACCTCGGCCATGGCCGGGTGAGGCAATCTCTCGCCATTACTGCATCGCTGGGAGCCGATATCTGGAGGGGCGAAAAACTAAACGTCCGTCTTCAAGCAGACGGATCAGACTTGAACAACAGGCTGAATGTCATCAATTTCTCAGGTTTGTTTTCAGGCAACGCAATCGCCCCCCAGCGTAGCTACGCGATCCGCTTAACCTCAACTTTCTAGTCGCAATTCCAGGACCGTCGATTCACCGCAGAGGTTCCCGGGAACACTTTCCGGACTCACCTGATTCTGAAGTACAAGATTCCGAAGTATGAGGGGGGCGTGGGACAACCAAAGCCGCCACTCACGAGGAAACATCCGTGGGAATTTATATGAACACAAGACAGACGTACAAGCGGATACACGCGGAATATAGTTACACCAGTCGTGTTATAGGGGAAGGATTACTCCTTGGAGCGGGTATCACCTTCGCTATGTACTTCCTGATTTGGTTTGTCTTTTTCAAGCAATAGATAATAAGCAGGAGTGAATGGAGCGTATTTTCTGTTAAGCGCTGGTTTGCACCAGATACGTCTCTTCCCTCATGCGGTTGTGGAGAAAGGAACGCAACTCTTCCAAGGGCTGCGTCGCACTTTTGCTGCTGCGAACTGCTGCTGTCAGATGAAATCTGAAAGAAGAGAACAATCCACGCGAAGGCCTCAGCCTACCGGGCGAGGCCCCTCGGCTTCATGAGGACGCCGTTTCACGAAATAGGATGACGTCCAATGTCGAGTAATAGCTTCTCAAGTTCCTCAATCTCAGTTCGAATTCCATTGTGCGTCTTCCACCATCGGTCAGGATCGAATTCCGAGTAGCGAGCGGTCCGAACCGTGACTCTCGTGTGGTGACCTTTCATCGAACGATAAATCACTCGGCGAAGACGACGTGAGTGATCTGACAAGCTTACGACTACCACTGATTGGAATTGGCGCTGGTCGCACCAAGCAATGAGGGCTGGACCTGCGTCCTCGGTTCCGGCTACATACCGCGGGATCTGTTCAATCGTTTCGACGCCCAGTTCCCGGAGTTCTCGGATGGATCGTGCGGCTGCGTCCTCGTAGGGGACTCCCCGGCGAATAAACTCGCGGTCAACTGAGTCCGGAGGGTCGGCGAAAACTGCGACCCGTTTGGCCACTCCGCTGTGAGCAAGATCGGCCGCTTCAAGCACCCCGGCGCCGTCGGCGTCGAGTGCCACGACAATGACATCAGCATGCTCAGCGGGCTCATCGACAACGAGCGCCCACCCAAGAGAGCGAAGAATCGGTTCTCGAATGGCGGGTACACCAGTGCTGCCCGCACACACTAGCACGGCCACTAACAGGATCACAACCCATCGTTTCCTAGGAGCGATCACGGTTCTTAGGATATCGGAATTTCCTCGCCTCGAAACAGCAGTGCCGACATCACGAATGTAGCGCTACCACAAAGACGAGACTCCGATAGGTTCGGACTTTCAACACCCCGCAGCGTGAGGCCCAGGCACACGCTGCCAGGGAGACAGCCTTATGTGCGGCATAGTGGGATACGTTGGCAAGAAGCG
>Ga0187788_10000119_pt1 | contig 19800 bp, 21 predicted proteins | sample 1015_BV01_MP10_2_FD_133008 | JGI IMG/M metagenome (GOLD analysis project Ga0187788, IMG submission 133008) | Tropical peat soil microbial communities from peatlands in Department of Meta, Colombia - 1015_BV01_MP10_20_MG | ecosystem: Environmental > Terrestrial > Soil > Wetlands > Peat | place...
ATCGACACCTTCGACCAGCGGCTGATGGGCTTGGCGAGACCCCTGGTCCCACCCGGCAATTCGATTCCCGTCTGCGACCCGAACCCATAGGCCCGGATATAACGATCCAGGCGGTCCTCACCCAGGCGCATTCCCAGCTTGATGGCCCCCACGTCGCTGGACTTGGCGAGAATCTGCGAGACCGTCAGCAGTCCCAGGCGCTCGTGATCGCGGATTCTCATCCCACCCACAATGATCGACCCCATCTGGCAGTCAATCACCTCATCGGGGGTTGTCAGCTTTTCTTCCAACGCGGCCGAGATGGTCACCAGCTTGAACACCGAACCCGGCTCGTACACGTCACTCACCGCGTGATTTTTCAGCGCAGCGGGCGAGACCTTTCTAGCGTTGGGATTAAAGGTTGGCCGGTTCGCCAGCGCCAGTATCTCCCCGGTTCGGGGATTCTCCACCACCACCGTACCCGCCTCGGCTCTGGTCTCCGCCATCGCCGTCTCGAGTTCGCGCTCGGCGATGTACTGGATCTTCTCGTCGATGGTAAGGACGATGCTCTCACCCGCCTCCGGCTGACGTTCCACCCTGCCGAACTTTCGACGTCGGGCATCCATGGAGACCACCATGGTTCCGGGCCGTCCACGCAGCTGGCTATCCGCAGCATGCTCGATACCGCCCAGACCCTCGTCGTCCAACCCCACGTAGCCCAGGACCTGGGAAGCCATCTCCCCCTTGGGGTAGTAGCGCTTCGATTCGGGCGTAAAGTAGATGCCGCGGAGATTCAGAGCGTGCACGCGATTGCTGACCTCTGGATCCAGCTTGCGAGCTACCCAGGCAAAACTATGGGATGACTTGAAGCGCTCCAGCAGCTCGTCCGCGTCCACGTTCAGGATCTTGGCCAGAAGACGCGCAGCCATTGCCTGATCGGGAATTTCGCTGGGAACGGCGAAGACTGAATCTACGTTGACCGACATGGCCAGCTCGTGGCCGTTGCGGTCGTAGATGATTCCGCGGCGCGCGGAAAGCTCTACGGTACGCTGCTGTTGGCGCTGCGCCCGTTGCACGAACTCGCCGTAGTCAACGACTTGCAGCTGGACCAAGCGGAAAACGACCAATACAAGCCACAGTAATAGAGCGGAGCCGAGGAAGTAGAGACGCCTGCTTGCGCCGTCCTGAAGAGAGGAACTGACCGCTGCCATCGCCGCCCCGCGAGAACTGGGGCTTTTGCCCTGCCCCGGCTCGGCTGGAAGAAGCTTCCGCACTGCCGCAAAGATTACGCCACCCAGATAGAGAGATGGCGGCTGCCAGCCGCCATCTCCGTCAGCACCGACAGGGCGCTGACTGCTTGGTTGGTCCGCAAGCACGTGCAATCCAGACTGCGTTTGCGCCTGTTGAATGCCGTGCTACGGGCCGTTTCGCCCGCCGGACCAAGCTTGAGAAATCTGCACGGGCAACTGCCCGCAATCGCACGCTCGAAAATATCGCCTAGGGCGTGGCAGAAATCACCACTACATGCGCAGCCCTCGCCATGATTTGCCCGGAGTTCTCCCCGGCGCCGGGCTCCAGCCGTAAGACCTGGCCAGCCTGCGGAACCTGCAGCCCCATCTGGTGGGCTATGGCGTCGATTCTCTCCGGATCGCGCAGCCGGGCCTCCTCCAGGCGAAGCTGCCGGTTGCCTTCCACCAGCATGTCCCGCTGTGCCTTCATCGCCTCGATGCGATAGCCGTATTCGATCGCCGTAAAGTGCTGCCAGGCATAAATCATCACCATGGCAAACATCACGCCCAGAGCCACGGTCAGCATGCGCAATTCCCGTTTGCGATGCGGATCATCCACCTTGACCAAGCGCGAGTTGTCGATGGTCTTGGGGAAATAGATCTCAGGCGTGCCGTACCAGGAGCGCCGTGAGGATGCGTAGATCTGTTGGTTGCGAGTCGAGCCTGCCAGCGCTCCCGCCCCCATCTATGCCACTCCAACCAGTTCGGCGTTGGCCTGAGCCATTTCATACAGGAAGCCAGGCATCAGCTCCACCGTCGGCTCCTCCACCGGAAGTGCAGCCGCCACCCCCGCTGATCGCGCGTGGCGCTCGGCCCGAACTACTGCATCGAACAGCTCGTCAATCGTCGTGCCCTGAAACATTGCAACCACCTCCAGGTCCCAATTCCTACCCGCAGAACCCACCACTAAAGCCTTCCCGGGCGGCATCGTGAAAGGAAGGATTGTTCTTCATTCGCCCTGTTTTCTGAGAGGCGATGCCGCCCAGGAACTCTGAGGCGCTTCGCGGGCTCTTTCAGCCACGCTGCTGCCTTCTTTCAACTGCACGTGCAGGCCGCCTGCTCCCCGCTGTGGCGCGTCCTGCTTCAATCCGTTCCGCCGCCCGTAGCTTGGCGCTGCGACTTCTCGGGTTGCGGCTTATTTCTTCTGCGCTTGCGGTGACCGGCTTCTTCGTCAATGACCGGTATATCCCCGCCTGCACTCCGCTGCGGATCGCGTCCTTTACGATCCGATCTTCCAGTGAGTGAAAGCTGATCACCACCAGCCTCCCATTCGGCTTGAGCACCTCGGGCGCGCGCTCGAGCATCGCCTTGAGGTCCTCCAATTCGCGGTTTACGTAAATTCGGATTGCCTGGAACGTTCGCGTCGCTGGATGAATGCGCTCAGATTTCATTGGCCGGGCCACGGCCGATATCACCTCCACCAATTGCTTGGTGTTGCGAATCGGCCGCGACCGGACAATGGCTCTGGCGATTCTCCGCGACCTCCTTTCCTCACCGAATTCGTAAATCACGTCGGCGAGCTCGCGCTCGTCGAGCCGATTTACCACTTGTTCAGCGGTTATCAGGGACCCTGGATCCATCCGCATATCCAGAGGCCCTTCCGCCTGAAAACTGAAGCCGCGGCTCGCGTCTGCCAATTGCGGCGAGCTCACACCCAGGTCAGCCAGCAGCCCATCTACCTCGTTATTGCCCACCAGTTCTGGCAATCTGACGAATGACCCCACCTCCAACCGTATCGCGGGCCAATCGTCTTCCCTCCCTGCCGGCGGCTCGCTCAGCTTCCGGCGCGCTCGTTCTACGGCTGCCGGATCCTTGTCGATTCCGATCAGCCGCCCCTCGCGCCCCAATCGGCTGGCGATTTCCAAGCTGTGACCGCCCAGGCCCAGCGTGGCGTCTACATAGGTCCCGCCCCGCTGGACGGCTAAGAATTCGATCGCTTCCTGTAAAAGAACTGGGACGTGGCTGAATTCCGCTGCTGCCATCCCTTGCTCAGCCCGTCTGCCCCTGGGGGCCGTCCTAGATACCTAGATCGTCCAGCGCCTTCTGATCTTCGGCGGTGAAGCCCTGCTCCACCTCTGCCTTTACAGCTTCCATGCTCTGGACTTCGAGATGGTTCAGGTAGCCCATCACCGCCACATCACCCTTCAGTTGCGCCGACTCCCTCAACAACTGGGGAAGCAACAGCCGCCCCTGACCGTCCATCTCCGCCACTTGCCCGTAGTAGTTCGTTACCGTGAGGAACTTCTTCTTCGAGGGATTGAAGTTGGAGAGCGCTGCCAGTTTGCGCTCGATCGCATCCCACTCCTCGAAGGGATATATGTGAGCAACCTTCCCATCCTGCGAGGTGATGTAAAATCGCACTCCGTACTTTTCGTCGATCACCCGCTTGAAGTCGGCGGGGACCTTTAATCGCCCCTTTTCGTCCACGCGGGTTGGGTGATTGCCGCGAAACATAGCTTCTGATCCGGCGTTTCGGGTGCTTGCTTCTTATCCTGGCGGCCATCAGACCGGCCAAGGAGGCCAAAGTGGCGACAATTTCGGTGGAATCTTCCAAGTCTTTCGGGCTGATTTCGGGTGTCTTTGTACTCATTCCACCTTCGCCCAGGCTCGCTCCACTTTTGCAAGAGGAGTAGCCTACGTCATCCACTTTTGACCACTTTTGACCACATCCTACGCCTAAACTGCATGGTGTCAATAAGTTTTTTGCAGGTCTGCATGCTCTAGAGGACATGACCTCGCAAACCGCCAGAGCTAGTGGGAATCAAGAACGATAGCCACGACAGGTTGCGTTTACTGGCATGGTTCGCGACCTAGAACCGGCTCATTCAGCAAGATTTGCGCCGGCATCCCATGCTGGAAGGCGGGCGGGGGGATTCTCACCAACAATCACGGTCAGCAAATCGCCCGCGAGACAGGCAGCCGAGGTCAGTCGCGGCGCACCTTCGTCACTTTCATCGCGCACGAAATTTGAGCTACATTGCGGGCATGGCCAGCCAGATCACCTGCGGCATCTGTGAACTACCCGAAGAGAAATGCCTTTGCGAGAAATACTGCTCGCTCTGCCTTGGGTATCACCAGGTGCGGCTGTGCAACGACCAGCGGTACTACTGCCTGGAATGTCGGGAAGCCTGCGACATGCTGGCAGTGGGCGCGGTAGGCAGGAGCTGATCGCGCGCGCTATCATCGATCCTATCAAGCACCGGATTCGATGAACCGCCGCACTCCACTGCTAACCACGCCTGACCTCCAGATCAGCCGTTTCGATCATCCCCCCGGTTTCGAACATCGTGATCCCGGAGACGAGGTCTGTGACAGCTACGAGGTCAGCTTCGTCGAGCGGGGCGGATTTCACGTTGTTGCCGGCGGACGAACCTGGCAGCCCGCAGCGGGAGACATGTTTCTCACTTCCCCGGGGCTTCGCTACCGCTGCTACCACGCCGAGGCCTTCCCCGGCGACGTCTGTCTCACTATCTCCTACCGAGACGCACTGAAGCCCAGTCGCGAACCGGCGCTGACTTCATTCGCCGGGCGGCCGCCGATCGTCACCGCGCCTGGGATATCTGCATTGGCGTCTCGCCACCGCCCTGGCTGCTCCAGAGTTTGCCATGACTGCGGAGACGATCGCGCTCGACGTCCTGGCTGCTCTCGCCGCACCCCGAGGGGCTCACCGCCGCTACCGCTATGCGCAGTTGGTCTGGTACGGGGAGAGAATTCAGGCAGCCAAGGAAATTCTCACCAGACGTGCAACCAGGAACATACGCTTTCGCAGCTGGCGCGCTCGGTGGGGATGAGCACGTTTTGTTTTGCGCGCGTTTTCGCGGAAATGATCGGGGTTCCGCCTCACCGGTACCTCGTTCGCCTCCGCCTCCAGGCGGCTGCTCAAAGATTGCGGGAAGGGGCTTCGGTTACCGAGACATGCTATGCCGTTGGCTTCCGCAACCTCAGCCACTTTATCCGCTGTTTCCGCCGGCGATTTGGCGTTCCGCCCTCACGCTATCGCCAGAAACCCGTCAACTGATCCCTCATCCCGCAAAGAGCAAGGAAGCGCAAGCTACACTGTCTCCGACAGTGCAGATTGGACGCGGAGGTGTTGCATGCGTCTTCTGCTGATCACGGTGGTTCTTGCGGGCCTCGCTCTGATGATGAGAGATCTGAGCCCAGTGCTGATTGCGGGCAACGCCGCTCCCAGACCGTCAACTCTTACCAGCGCGGAGCGGGAGTCTCTGCTGAAGAGTCGCGAAGCCGTCTGGCGGGCGTGGTTCGCCAATGATCGCGCATCGCTGGAGTCGGCTCTGCCGCCGGAAACGATTGCCATCAATAATGGCGAACTGGCCTGGCAAAATCGCTCCGAGGTCATCGAGAGCGCCGAGCAGTTTGTGAGTTCGGGCGGCCAGTTGGTCCGTCTGTCGTTCCCTCGGACGGAGATCCAGCGGTATGACGACGTTGCGATTCTCTACAGCAAGTTTGAATTCGAAACCGATGTTCACGGCCGGCGCAATGTGCAATCCGGACGCGCCACGGAGGTCTTCTTGCTCCGCGATGGACGCTGGCTGAATCCAGGCTGGCACCTGGATTCTGGAAAATGACCGGCGCGAGTAGCGCTGCGGCAGGATGGAAGCCGCCGGCGATCCGCTTTCAGCCAGTCACGACTGGTTGCTGGGGCGAACTGGCAGAGCTCTTCGGTCCGCGTGGCGGCTGTGGCGGCTGCTGGTGCACCTGGTGGCGCCTGGCGCCTGCCGAGTGGAAAAAGAATAAAGGCGAAGGAAACCGCAGAACGCTCCGCCAGATCGTCGATGGCGGCCGTCCCGCCGGCATTCTGGGATCACAGGGTGGAAGCCCAATCGCCTGGTGCGCCTTGGCTCCTCGGCAGGACTATCCCCGGCTGGCCGCTTCGCGCATTTTAAGGCCGGTGGACGAGCAGCCGGTCTGGTCGATCACCTGCTTTTTGGTTGCCAAGGGATGTCGACGCCAGGGCCTCACCGTGGAACTGCTCAAAGCCGCGATTTCGTATGCCCGCGGCTGCGGCGCCCGCCTTCTCGAGGGTTATCCCATCGAGCCGAACAAGAGAGTGGCTGATGTGTTCGCCTTCACCGGGTTGGCGTCGGCGTTTCGCAAGGCAGGATTCACTGAGATCGCTCGCCGCTCCCCAACCCGGCCCATTATGCGCTACGTCCTCGGCGAAGAGTGATCGGCCAACCGCACACCCGGGTAGTGCGCCGGCGAAACTGCACCCTCTACTAAATTACAACCGCTTCCTTATACTCCCCAAACACGTTGCGCAGCCGGTCGGAGATTTCCCCGACCGTGGCATAGCTCTCCACGGCATGAATGATGTGAGGAAGCAGGTTGTCCCCGGTTCGTGCGGCGTTTTCAATGTTGGCCAGCGAATCGTTCCAGGGTCCGGGGTTGCGCTTGGCGCGCATAGCCCGGATGCGAGCGACCTGATTGCGCTCCAGCGATTCATCGATGCGCAGGATCGGCACGGGCGTCTCCTCTTCCAGCCGAAAGCGGTTCACGCCCACCACTACCTGCTCCAGCCGTTCCACCGACTGCTGGTAGTCGTAGGAAGCATTCTGTATTTCCTGCTGCACGAATCCGCGCTCGATGGCCTTCAGCATTCCGCCCAGCGCCTCGATTTTCTTCAGGTATTCCTGGGCGCGCTTCTCGATTTCGTCAGTGAGCGATTCCAGGTAGAAGGAGCCGGCCAGGGGATCGATGGTCTGGCTGACGCCCGATTCGTAGGCGATGATCTGCTGCGTGCGCAGCGCGATCCGCGCCGCCTGTTCGGTGGGCAGCGCCAGCGCCTCGTCGAAAGAATTGGTGTGCAGCGACTGTGTCCCTCCCAGCACCGCGGACAACGCCTGCAGCGCGGTGCGCACGATGTTGTTCTCCGGCTGCTGCGCGGTCAGCGAGGAACCCGCGGTTTGGGTGTGGAAGCGCAGCACCCACGACTTGGGATTGGTGGCGCGGAAGTGTTCGCGCATGATGCGCGCCCACATGCGGCGGGCTGCCCGGAACTTCGCCACTTCCTCCAGAAAATTGCTAAACGACGCGAAGAAAAACGACAGCCGTGGAGCAAATGTATCCACGTCGAGGCCGGCATCGATGGCAGCTTGCACGTAGGTCATGCCGTCGGCGAGGGTAAAGGCGACCTCCTGTACCGCCGTGCAGCCCGCCTCCCGCATGTGGTAGCCGGAGATGGAGATGGTGTTCCATTCCGGCACCTGGGCATTGCAATAAGCAAAGATGTCGGTCACGATGCGCATGGCCTGTTTCGGGGGGTAGATGTAGGTGCCGCGCGCGATGTATTCCTTCAAAATGTCGTTCTGCACGGTGCCGGAGAGCCGGCGGACGTCGCTTCCCTGCCGGCGCGCCACCGCAATGTAAAGGGCAAGCAGGATGGCCGCTGTGGCATTGATGGTCATCGAAGTGGAGATCTTCTCCAGCTTGATGCCATCAAACAGGCGTTCCATATCTTCGATGGAATCGATGGCGACTCCGACTTTTCCCACCTCGCCGGCTGCCAGCGGACTGTCGGAGTCGAGCCCAATCTGCGTAGGCAGGTCGAAGGCGATTGAGAGGCCCGTGGTTCCCGCCGCCAGCAAGTACTTGTAGCGTTTGTTGGATTCCTCCGCGTCGCCCATGCCCGCGTATTGGCGCATCGTCCACAGGCGCCCGCGATACATGGTGGGCTGCGCGCCCCGGGTAAAGGGATACTGCCCCGGAAAACCCGCGTCGCGGGCATAGTCCCAGTTGGCCAGATCTGCGGGGGTGTAGAGCGGCTTAACTTCAATCTGGGAGGTAGTCTTTACCTCTGGGAGGGCTTCCCTGCGGGCTGGTTTGTCCGTCTGGACTCCGGCTGCGGGATCACTCTTGACTCGTTCAGTCACGGTTCGACCTCGTCGATGATCTCCGCCCGGCCCGCACAAATGCGCTGACGGCAAAATAGCCAAACACCAAGGCAAACCCGCCCACCAACGCTACCTTGCCGGCTCCGACCCTATTCTCCGCATAGAACCGGTACTCGCGGTAGCAGGCAATGGCCCCGATCAGCGCGAATACAAGGAAGAATACACCTGTCAGCTGGTGCCAGAGAACGCCCAACACGCGGCCGAACGAACGCAATAGCGCGCTCCCGCCCTCGTACCCGGCCCGCAACCAGCGGTTTTGCTGCGCCTTCCTTCCCACCACGCGGCCCACCGCCCGGTATTTGCGCTGCGTGGATAGTTCCACCATTCGACAAATTCTAGCAGTCCGGGAAAAGCCCGGATCTCCCATTTCGCTCAATGAATTGGGCGGGCCTTCCCGAAGCTGATTCCAGGATCGCCAGCCCTCTGGGACCAGCTTAAGCCGTTTCGTTTAACCCTGTGGATTAGGTCGTTGGGAGAATTACCAAAGTGCACGTTCGCATTTATCCTCTCCGACTAAAGAGCTTCCGGCACAGCATGGCTGGACACATCAAGGAGGATTCAAATCATGCGCAAAGCCATATCGGCGGCGGCCTTGGTGCTGACGTTAGTCGCCCTGTCGTCGCTGGCATCAGCCCAGGGCCTCACAGACGTTTACTGGGTAAATTATTTCTCCAATCGGTATTCACCCACGGCCGTGCTTGCGGCCATCGACATTTACGACCAGACGGTTCGCGTCATCAACCCCGGCGAACAAGGAACGCCTTTGTCCAGTAAGCAGGGGACGGTTTGCGCTGATTTCTATGTTTTCGACGACAACCAGGAAATGAGCGAGTGCTGCGCTTGCCCGATCACTGCTAACGGCCTGCTTATCCTGTCGATCAATCGCGAGCTCAACGGCAACCCCCTGAGCGGGTTTCCGGCTCCCCTAAATGGCGTGATCAAGCTCGTGTCCGATAATCGCGCCAACTGCGACCCGACCAGCCCGGTTCCCACTTCGGATCTGCGGGCTTGGGCCACGCACCTGCAGGCCCCTGACGGCTCAAGACTGGTCACCACGGAAACCGAATTTGAGCCGGCTGCCCTGCAGCAGGACGAATTATCCTTCCTGGGCACTGCGTGCTCGTTTGTTCTGTTCCTGGGGAGCGGCCAGGGCTCTTGCAGTTGCGGTTTAGAGTAACCGGTCCCCGCGCCCTTTGCCGGTGCGGCGTTGCGCGCTACTTCGTCGCAGAGCTAAGCGACTACAAACAGAGCGGCGACCTGAGGGTCGCCGCTTTTGCTTTCTCCTGCTCGAACTTCTTCCCTTGAGAAGCCGCAGTGTCACGAGCATTCCGCGGCGGGAACTCGTGGACCGGGGCGCGCGTCCGGCCCGTCTGCACTCTCGGCTCCCTTGACCTCCGGTGGCTGGGGCTGTGCTAGTATCTTCCGTTCTCTTCAGGGGCGGCGGGGCTGCCCCGCAGCGTAACGGGAGATTCCTCATCGCCTGAGCGCTTTGGAACCGTATGAGAGACACACTCGGAGTTTTGCTGGCGGGCGGAGCCGGAGAGCGCCTCTATCCGCTCACGCGCGACCGCGCCAAGCCGGCCGTCACCTTCGGCGGGATCTATCGCATCATCGATATGACCCTGTCGAACTGCATCAACTCCGACCTGCGCAAGGTGTACATCCTCACCCAGTACAAGGCTTTATCTCTTAACCGGCACATTCGTGAGGGCTGGAACATCGTGGCACGTGAGCTAGCCGAGTTCATTGAAATCCTCCCGCCCATGAAGCGGGTCAGTGAGAACTGGTACCTGGGGACAGCCGATGCGGTGTACCAGAACATCTACTCCATCGGCTCCGAGCAGCCCAAACATGTGCTCATCCTTTCCGGCGACCACATCTACAAGATGAATTACAGCCTGATGCTCAAGCAGCATCAGGACGCCGGGGCCGACATCACCCTGGCCACAATCCTGATCGAGCCCAGCGAGGCCTCCCGCTTCGGAGTGGTGGAGATCGACCGCGACGGCCGCATCGTCGGCTTCCAGGAGAAACCCAAGCAAACTGACATTCGTTCGCCCTACAACCCGCGCATGGTCTCGGCGTCTATGGGGATTTACATTTTCAACACCGACGTGCTGATTCCCGTACTCCTGAAGGACGCCGAGGATCCCAACTCCAGCCACGACTTCGGGCACGACATCCTTCCAAAGATGGTGAACGATTACCGCCTTTTCTCTTTCAACTTCATCGATGAGAACAAGAAGGAAGCTCTTTACTGGCGGGATGTCGGCACGCTCGATGCCTACTACGAAGCCAACATGGATTTGGTGGCGGTTTCACCCGTTTTCAATCTCTACGACAACGACTGGCCGCTGCGCACTCACCAGCGCCAGTACCCGCCCGCGAAATTCGTGTTTTCCGAAGCCGGCCGCACCGGCACGGCGCTGGACTCCATCGTCTCCGCCGGATGCATCGTCTCCGGCGGCACCGTTCGCAGCAGCGTGCTCTCCCCCGACGTCCGCGTGAACTCCTACGCCGAAGTGGACTCCAGCATCGTTTTCAGCCACGTCAACATCGGCCGCCATTGCCGGATCCGACGCGCCATCCTCGACCGCGATGTGCACGTTCCCGAAGGCACCGTCATCGGCTACGACACCGAAGCTGACCGCCAGCGCTACTTCGTCACCGACTCGGGAATCACCGTAGTTACCCGCGACTACTCGCTCTTCGAGAGCCCGGTCACCGTGGATTACTTCACCTCCGAGTGAGGGCGGGCGCGGGCAGTCGAACTGCACGGCGTTCTGTGCCCGGTTTCTTTCCGCCCCGTTTCCGATTTTGGAGTTGTGCACCTGGCTTGACCCGTCCTGGTTACCGACAATCCCAATCTGCACTGGTACAATCCCCTTTTCCGTCATCGTGATCCCCGAACTTTTAGCTCCATCGGTCCGTACCTAAAGACTTGGAGACGGTAGCCTTACAGCAGGAGTACGGGGAGAGGCCGCGGGAGCTCCGGTTGGACGACGCCCAAGTCGTAGCATCTCTCATTCGCCGATGTGTGTCTGGCGACAGCGTCGCCTGGGAAGAGATTGTCCGCCAGTACCATCGCCGGATCTATAACATCTGCTATCGCTTCACCGGATCGCCGCACGACGCCGAGGACCTTACCCAAGAGGTCTTCATCAAGATCTATCGCACCCTGAGCAGCTATGAGGTGGACCGGGGATCGTTCATGACCTGGGCCACTACCGTCACCCGCAACCTGCTGGTGGATCACTTCCGCCGCAGCAAGCAGGACCGAGTGACCGATTCTATGGACTCGGCTCCCGCTGAACACGAGGATGCTCCCACCCTGGGGGAACGGCTCTCAGACCCCGGCCTGTCGCCCGACCAGCGCCTCCAGCGGCGGGAAACCCAGGAGATGGTGCAGCGGGCGATCCAGAGGCTCTCCCCTGAGCTTCGGGAGGCAGTGATTCTAAGGGACTTACAGGACATGGGCTACAAGGAAATCGCCCAGGCTCTGCACGTCCCCGAGGGCACGGTCAAGTCCAGGATCAATCGGGGAAGAATGGAACTAGCACGGCTACTTTCACGTACTTATAGGCAGGTAATGTGATGCGAGGCGAAGTCCAGAACGGAATGCAGTGCCAGGAGTTCGACGCTTTGATGTCGGACGCCCTCGATGGGGTGCTGACCGGCACGCCGCTGATGCGTTTCGAGGCTCATCGCAGCCAGTGCTCCAATTGTGCCGCGATGTTCGCCGAAACCATGAGCGGCCTGAACTGGCTGAAGGCCCTGCCGCAAGTGGAACCTCCGTCGGACATGGTCCGCCGCATCGTGCAGGCCACCAGTTCCCCAGGTTTGGCGGTCGCGGAACCTGGAGCTGCCCGCACAGGCTGGACCGAGCGCCTGCGTGAGATGGCAGTTCCCTGGCTGCGCCCTGCCATCAGAACGGTGATGCAGCCACGCTTTGCCATGTCGTTTGCCATGGCATTCTTCTCGATTTCGGTAATCTTGAACCTGGCCGGGTTCCGGGCGAGCGATGTCCGCCACCTGGATCTGCGGCCGAGCACCATGGTCCGCAGCTACTACGAGACCACGGGAAGGTTGGTGAAATATTACGAGAATATCCGTTTCGTGTACGAGATCGAGACCCGCGTGCGCGAGTTGAAGCGCGCCACGGTGCCGTCGGAGCAGACTCCGGCGAAAGAACCTGATCGCAAAGATGAGCACAAATCGGGCGAGCCAGACCAGAAGCGCTACCAGAACTACAGCTGGGAAGAATCTCAGCCGGTGATGGCGTATCAGCTAGGACCAGGCCCCAGCGACGATCTTGCGATCGAAACCAGGAGATTCTCATGAACTGCACAGTTCATCCCGAGAGTGCAGCAACTGCGTACTGTCGAACCTGCGGCAAGCCACTGTGCGATGCCTGCAAGCGCACCGTCAAAGGTGTGATCTATTGCGAGGACTGCATCGCACACCGCCTGGGCGACACCATTCCTGCCGGAACGCCGGCGGAAAGCGCGCCGGTGGGCGCTCCCTATCCACCGCGAACGCGCGGCGTTCCCAGTCCGGGGCTGGCGGCAGTGCTGGGATTCATCCCCGGCGTTGGCGCCATGTATAACGGCCAGTTCATCAAAGCCCTCATTCACGTCCTGATTTTTTGCACCCTGATCTGGATGGCCGATCACGGGGGCGGTGTCTTCGGCGGCCTCTTAATCCCGTTCTTCATTTTCTACATGGTCTTCGATGCCTACAAGACGGCGCGCGCCCGCGAATTAGGACTGCCGTTACCCGATCCGTTCGGCCTGGAACGGATGTTCACAGGCAATACCCCAACCCAGCCTCTGCCGGCTGCTACAGAGGCGGTTCCACCGGTTCCTCCGCAGCCTACAATGCCGGGCTTCATGCCCGGAAGCCCGGGCGCGCCTCCGGCTGGCGCCCCACCAGGAGGCGGAGAATGGCCGCATTTTGACCAGGCGGTGCGTGATCACATTGACCAGCAGATGGCCGATGGTGTCAGCCGCCGCGAGAGCCGTGGCCCCACCGGGGCATTCATCCTGATCGGTCTGGGAGTGCTGTTTCTGATCAATACCATGGGGTACTGGCGCTGGGATTTCGGCCGCTTCTGGCCGGTGATCCTGATCGTGATCGGAGTGTGGCTGTTCATCCGCCGGTTTGCTCTGCCCTCGGGCGGAGGCGGGAGATAGGAAGGTGAATATGCAGGACTACATGCGCAATCCGAACTGCGGCTGCGTTCGCTGCCGCTCCTGCCACCTGATGGGTCCGGCGATCCTGATCACGCTCGGTGTGCTGATGCTGTTGAGCGAATACAGCCATATCAGCTTTGGATACACCTGGCCGATCATCTTGATTGTCATCGGCCTGGTCCGGGTTTTTCAGAGCAACGCTCCCATGGACGGGCACGTGAGCCGCTACTTGCCGGTCAATCCGCCGGCGCCTCCGGGCCCGCCGCAGGGACAGGGCAGCAATTCAGGGCAGGTGCAGAATGTCTGATCGCTATTATCCCCGGCAGCGCTCACTGAGCGGGCCTTTCATCCTCATCGTGATCGGGACGCTGTTCCTGCTGGGGAACATCCACGTGATCGGCTGGCATTCGCTGGGTGCGCTGTTCGCGCGCTACTGGCCGGTGCTGCTCATCATGGCCGGCGCCATCAAACTGCTGGAGTACTACACCCATCGCCGACAGGAAGCGGCAACGGGCATGAGCGCGGGCGGCATCCTGCTGGTCATCCTGCTGATCGCTCTCGGACTGGCGGCCACCGCCGCCTACAAAGTCAACTGGCAGGCGGTGCAAAGCGAAGTGGATGTCAACGACGACTTCATGGGCATGTTCGGCAATGCCTACAGCTTCAATCACACGGTGCAGCAGAGCTATCCCGCGGGCGCCTCGCTGCGGGTGGTGTCGGATCGCGGCGACGTGGTGGTCAATGCCTGGGACAGCGACGAAATCAAGATCGACGTGCAGAAGAAGGTCCGCGCCAAAGACCAGGAGGAAGCCCAGAAGTTCGACAGCTCCACCCCGCCGGTGATCACCGTTGAAGGCAACGTGGTCACGGTGAATGCCAACACCGCCGGCGCCGGCAGCGGCAGCGTGCAGAGCGATCTGCAGATTAATGTGCCCCGGAAGGCCGCAGTCGATATTTCCACGCGCCACGGCGACGTCACCGTACGCGGTCGCAGCGGCGACGTGAAGACATCCACCTCTCACGGCGACATGACGGTGGAAGCGGTGACCGGCAACGTGACCCTGGACTCTCACCGCGGTTCGCTGCACGTGAACGACATTACCGGCGATGTCACCGTGGGCGGACGGGTGAACGACAGCAACATCGCTAACGTTTCCGGCAACGTAAATCTGACTGGCGAATTTTTCGGCGACATGAACCTGGCGAAGATCGGCAAGGGCGTAACCTTCCGCTCCTCGCGTACAGACATGGAATTCGGGAAGCTGGACGGCGACCTGACCATGGAATCGGGAGACCTGCGCGCCAAGTCGCTGTTCGGGCCCATGCGCCTGATCACCCGCTCCAAGGACATACATCTTGAGGGATTGACGGGCGACATTCGCCTGGAGAACAGTAATGGCACAGTCGAGATCAATTCCGCCAAGCCCCTGGGCAGGATCGAGATCACGAACACCAAGGGGGACGTGCGGCTGGAACTGCCCGCGCAGGCGGCATTCCAGATCGAGGCCAGCACTCGCCGCGGCGACATCAACAACGACTTCGGGCTGAAGGTGGACAGTTCCAACGGAACCAGCAGAACCAGCGGGTCGGTGGGCTCAGGCGGGCCCATGCTGCAGATTTCCAACGAATACGGCAACGTGGAGATCCGCAAGGCGGGGTAAGGCGGGTGCGAAGTTGGGACTGACGCGCGACGTAGTATCCCACCCTTCGCTGACGCACAGGATGGGGCACCCACAGTAAGGTTGCGCGAGCAGACATGAGGGCCAGCCGCCCTAAACGTGAAAGAGACGGCTACTAGAACTGCATGCTCTTCAGCATCGCCTCGTAGGTTGGCCGAAAGCGGTCGAAGTGTGACTCCGGCGCCACAAAGACCAGGAAGATCACGAAGCCGTTTGGCTGCGGGACGGTGACCAGCCAGTCGCGCTCCTTCTGTGGATGGCCGTTAGCCGCAGGAAAGGGCGAAGTGGATTGCAGGGTGACGGAGCGGCCCTGAATACCGCCCACTGTGATAGGTTGCGCTTCGCCCACAGGCTGCAATCCGTCGTTCTGTTGCATGTTCTGCACCAGCTGGCGGGTGACGTCGTCGATGTTCATGCGCTCAGCCTTCGACGCAACGCCATTGAGAACCACACCGTAACCCACGCCATTGGCCGTGACTCCTGCCTGGGGAGCGATGGTGACGAATTGTCCCCGCTGCTGGGGCATGGTGACCTGCCAGTTTTCAGGATGTTCAATTTTCACTGGGCCAAGGTTAGCAGGGACCATGCGCTGGCTGGGGAGAACGCTCTGCAGCGAGACCGCATGGGGAGTGGCTGAAGACCTGGCGCCAGGAGCCGGTGCGCCGGCGCTTAGCGCATTCGCGCCGGTGGGGTTGAAGGTTGCGCCATTCTTTCTGTTCAGCGCGGCCCAGGCGCCGGACTTTGCGCCCTGGGCAATCTCCTCACCGGTGTAGGCCTTTACTCCCATGGCGTGCTGGCGCGCCTTCTGGAAAGCGGGGCTATCGCTGGCGTAATTCTCCGGGGGCCAGTTCCTGATCTCTTTTTCAATCGCCTGTTCGCGATTGCCGGGATTGGGGTGATCGCTGAGCCATTGAGGCGGATTGCCGCCGCCCTCTGACTCGAGGGCCTTGAAGAAGTCGGCCATGGCCTGCGGGTTGTAACCAGCCTTGTAGAGGATGACGGCGCCCACCGCGTCGGCCTGAGATTCGTCGCTGCGAGAGTACTTCAGCATGAGGCCCTGGGCCCCCATTTGAATTCCCATCTGCCCAAGCTGCCCGGCCATTCCTCCCACGGTTCCGCCGAGGACGGTTCCGGCGATTCCGGCAAGCAGGCCGGTAGTCTCCGCCTTGTGCGCCTGCTTGGCGGAGTGCTGCATATAGACGTGCGACATTTCGTGCGCCATGACGCCGGCCAGCTCGGCTTCGTTGCCGGCGGCGGTGATGGTGCCGGTGTTGATGAACATCTGTCCGCCAGGCAGCGCGAAGGCATTGATCTCTTTTTGGGCGACGACGTGGAACTCAAACGGCCAGGAGTATTCCGCCGGGATGGTGGCCACCAGCTTCTGGCCGAGCTGCCGAATGTAGAGCGTTTCGGGGCTGCTGTCGGGCAGAACCGGCATCTGCTGGTAGACCTGGGCGGCGGCCTGCATGCCGAGCGCGCGCTGATCGTCGCGGGACATGTGAGCATTGCCGGGATCGGGGAACTCGGGACTGGCCGATTGTGCGTGGGCTTGCGTTGCCAGCAACAACACCGTCAACCACAGAAGGCGTCTCGCAGGCAAACGATTCATCCGGGATGCCGGGGGCTGAAAGACGTAAGGCGTCATAGTGTCAACCTTTCTTAACCAGCTAGATGAATCGGCGTCAGGATTACCGCGCCGAGTACGGTGACAGTGGCGGCCTGCGAGGAGTACCGGTCCGACCCGATCGGGAAGCATTCACCTCAGGGGCGGTCCTAGAGTTCGAACGATCCCTTGCGGCGGTGCTCTCGGTGACACCTGGAACGAAGGGATTCCGGCAGAAATCATCTACCCTTGTTGGACAGTTTCAACTGTAAAAACTACTAGTCGTCCCTGCCGAGAGCAATCCCACGAGGAGCTGAGCAAGGGTGTTTCTCAATGGTTCGCTGCGCTCAGGATGGGGCACCCACGGTAAGGTTGCGCGAGCCGTGAACTCCCCCACTCAAGGCAAAGGAGGGATTTGAGTCGAACAAAGATTGCAGGCTCACCGGTGGTCGCGAGGGTGTGTCCGAAGGGGCGCGGTTGCACAGCGAGCGGCACAGGGTCAGGTTGTGGGTGTCCAGTTGACACCTGCAAGTGAGGAGGTAAATCATCGGGTATCGCAGGGCTCCACAACGGGCCGGACTCGGCGAATACCCGCACGCGGTCAATGTGGCTCGGTAGCCGACACTCGGATGCAATTCCATTACAGCTCAGGCTTTTCTAGAGCTGGTTGGCGCGGAGAAGGCGGCTGCGTGAGTTAGTTACGTGGGCCAAGGCAGTCGTGCCGCTGCCTTGGCCGCAAAATCATGACCAGTCGCAAATATGCCAAGGCCCACTAGATCGGATGAAGATTCCAATCGCATATTACGTATTAAGCGCGGTGGTGAGCCGCGCGACAAGCTGGCAACCGTCAGGATCGGCTGCGGCGCGGGTTTGGTTCACGATGCTTGACGATTCAGCGCCGGCGAGGGCAGGTGTTTCGTGGACGACCTCCGGGAACTTGGGCGCTTCGGACGGAGGGAGGTCGGGAGCGGTGGCTTTGATGCTTTTGCGGTACTCGTCGAGAAAAGCTGGGCTGGCTTCGGCGAGGGGGTTGGGCAGACTTTGCTTAGCGGTGGAACTGCCCAACTCAAAGCCAAGAGAGGGCTTGAGTGGGCCACCCGCCGGCATCGCTACGTAGGAAAGGAGACATCACGCCGGTAGGAGCAGGGCGACGATAAGAGCATGGTGGATTTCCGGTGCATGGAATACAGCGACGGAAAAGTCGTTGCCGACGAGGAGACCAGAAAACGAATCATCGAAATTGGAATTCGCAGGGTCGCGCGTGTCAGTGGAGTCAACCGGGAGACGGTTGCGCTTGTCGCAGGTCGGCAGCCAGTAAAGGCGAGCACATTTGCAAAAGTAATTAACTCGTTAAAGCAAGCCGAGGCTTGTTCTGAAAGGGAACACTGATCAGGCTGGCGACCGGGTTCTGCGTGGCTTTTTGCAGATCTTCCGAGTTCGATGATTCTTGCCCGAAGACGAGCGTGGAAAAAACGATCACCCAGGTCGCGGAGAGTAGAAGTTTCTTCGAATGCTCGCCCATTTTTACTCGAACTCAATGCATCTTCACGATGTCATCCGGTTTCCAGGACTGGTCGAAAAACGCTTTTGTCGGTCCATACAGGCGAAGTATGGAAAACCACCCTTTTCCTGGAAGGGTCGCGAGGTAATTCTTGCCCGCACCGGGAGACTGAGAACCGAAATAAATGTCTACTGAGCCATCCGCGTTCATCACGGGCTTGTCCATCGTGTTGAGCGATGGAAACGGCTGGCCGTTGTCCAGTCCCGATGCGGTGATGGGATCGTAAACGGTAACCGACCAGAACAAGGCTGCTGGGATGTTCGGAGGGAGGTGCAGCTTGTAATTGCTGTCGCCAGAGAGAAAGTTGCCGTCCGAGTCTACGTAGGAAGTCGGATACTTAGCTCCTACATTCTCCATGTTGACGGCCATGCCCGGGCTAGTGGAATAGGCGTACGTGAAAAACCCAATCCGCGGATCTATGGCGTTGTAGGTATCCGCTTGAAATAGAACATTGGCGGGGAATGGATTGATCCAGTGACGGTCTGAGTAAAACAAAGCGTTCGCGCTCATGGCATTCGGCGTGTACACATCTATGTGTCCGATATGCGTAGCCGTCCTTGCGGCTTTGTCGAGCAGCGCACGAGTCGGCTCGTCGGGCGAAAAGATTTTGCCTTTGATAATGCCGATGCCCGCAAGAATGCCGCGCATCTCCATGTCTTTCGGGTCGACGTACTCGTGATCAATGAAACGCGAGAGCATATCGAAGGCAGCTCCATCCTGCGGATACAGCATGTTGGCCGGAACCTTCGAAGCATCGGGAAACTGCATTGTCTTGGCTGAAGCTGCTTTACCCAACGGATAGATCTTGGTTTGCTCCATCACCTTCACGAGCTCGGTGAGCTGATGCGGGTCTTTGAAGAATCCACGCCAGAACACGAAGACACCGTACGTGCCAGAGCGAAACGTCAAATAGCCATTGGGGATAGAGTCTTTGTAATCAGGCGGCAGCAAGAGATACTCTCCGCCCTTGCCGTGGTCGGGTCCCGGGAGCCCAACATCGCCCGCCCAATTGCGGCCCTCGATCTGGCCTTCGGACGGTATGGGCCTTTGCCAGAAGTCGTCGAGGATGCCCTGAAGTCCAGGCGGCACTTCGATTACCATCGGACCATCTTCCTTGAGATCTAGGTAGCCGAGAGCGTAGATCACGTCTGAGTTTGGCGTCGTGATGAGCGTCTTGGCATTTAGACGCTCTTTGAAAATGGGAAGTACGTTGTACCCTTTTCCAAATTTCGCCTCGGAACCTTCTTTCATTCCATACATATTGAGCGCAGGCAGCGCCCAGAGATAAGCCTGCACCCCACGCTCAAACAGGAGTTCGTCCTTGAGAGTGGCGATGTTCTCTTTCGAGGGGTAACTGCCTGGGAACGGCGTGTTGGCTAGCGCATCGTAACGCGACTGCGCATCCGTCTGGCCGATGGCCGGTAATGAGACGATCAATGTGATGAGAGCAACTGCGATACGCATGATCATGGCGGTGGCTCCTATTGCGCCTTCACAACGGCTGGCGGCGTCCACTTGCCCTCAAGGATGGCTGGATCGGGCCAGTAGGACCGCACATAGAGCGAGAAATCGTCCTTGGGCGCGGG
>Ga0187788_10000120_pt1 | contig 19657 bp, 16 predicted proteins | sample 1015_BV01_MP10_2_FD_133008 | JGI IMG/M metagenome (GOLD analysis project Ga0187788, IMG submission 133008) | Tropical peat soil microbial communities from peatlands in Department of Meta, Colombia - 1015_BV01_MP10_20_MG | ecosystem: Environmental > Terrestrial > Soil > Wetlands > Peat | place...
AATTCGTCGCCGCCCATGCGGGCAACGTAGTCATACTCGCGGCAGACGGAGCGGATGGCGTGGCCGAACGACCGCAGAACCTTATTGCCTTCCAGGTGACCGAAACTGTCGTTGATCTGCTTGAAACCATCGAGATCGCAGATCATGACTGCCAGGTCGGTGGCGGTGCGCTTGCAGCGGGCGATCTCCTGATCGAGGTGCAGGAACAGGGAGCGCGCGTTGGGCAGGCCGGTGAGGTAATCGGTGGTGGCCGAGCTCTCCGCCTGCTGGTACTTGAGTGCGTTCTCCACCGAGAGCGCCACCTTGGAGCTGACGGCGAGCATGATGCGCAGGTGATCGGGGCTGAAGGCGTCGGCTTCCGACTTGTACAGGGTCAGGACGCCCACCACCCCGGAAAGGCCCTCCAGCGGCACGGCAATGGCGGAGCGCAGAGGCGTGAAGCGGCTGGCATCGTTCAGATATCCCGGCTCACAGGCGGGGTTGCCATTCACGATCGGCTTACGATGCGCGGCCACCCATCCGGACACGCCTTCGCCCAACGGGATCTGCAAGGAAGAGAAGAGGCGGAAATTGTCGCCGCTGACGTGCTCGGGGAGCAGGACGCGATCGCGCAGCACGTAAATGGCGATGGAATCGTAGGGAATGAGCTTGCGCAGGCGCACGGAGAGGACCGACAGGGTCTCATCCAGGCTGAGGGAGTTGCCCAGTTCGTGGCTCAGCTCAAACAGAGTCTGCGCTTCCTGCCTGGCGGCTGCGATGGAAGAGAGGAAGTTGCCGTCGCTGCTGGCATCGAGCGGTCGTGGCGTTTCCTGAGCGAAGCCCGATGCCGGGGATGCCGTGTTGGCAAGGCGGAGATCAGTGGAGAGCCGCTGCCTTCCGGCGCCGGTCATGTGCGGCTGGGCCATCTTTTCCAGTTCCAGGTAGCGGCGCTTCAACACCTCCACCACGCGCGGATCGAAGGCCTTTCCCGCTTCGGCGGCCACGGTTTCCATGGCCTCATTGAGGGGGAGAGCGCGGCGATACTGGCGATGCGAGGCCAGCGCATCCAGGCAATCGACGGCCGCCAGGATGCGAGCGCCCAGGGGAATCTCTTCTCCCCGCAGGCCGTAGGGGTAGCCGGAGCCGTCCCATCTCTCGTGATGTGCACGCACGATGGGGACGACAGGATAGGGGAAGTTCACCCGCTCCAGAATTTCGGCCCCCACCAGGGGGTGGATCTTCATCTTCTCGAATTCCTCGGGAGTCAGCTTTCCAGGCTTGTTGATGATGTGCTCGGGGATGGCCAGCTTGCCGATGTCGTGCAGCAGCGAGGCGGCGCGCAGCGCTTCAATCTCGTCTTTGGGAAGCTCGAGCTCCTTAGCCACTTCTACGGCGTAGATGCGCACGCGCTGCAGGTGGTCGAAGGTGCTGTGGTCCTTGGCTTCGATGGCCAGGGCCAGGGCTTCGATGGTGCGCAGGTGCAGCGAGGCGATGTTCTCAACGTGATCTTTCTCCGCCGCCAGGCGCCGCAGATAAACGCGGTAGGAGCGGTAGGTCCAGTAGATGATGGGCAGCACCATCAGCGAGGTCTGCCAGCCGACGAACAGATTGACGTAGCTGACCAGCGCCGCCACGCCTGCGCCCACCAGGTAGTAGGGGAGCGACCAGAAATATCCCTCCTGCCAGACCTGGCGGAAGGCTTTGTTCTCTGCGAGCGCGCTCAAGGCCGCGGCGGCTGCGCTGCTGACCACGAAACAGGTGAAGGCGGAGGCCAGCAGCAGCAGCGCCAAACTGTTCTGAAAGAGTTGCGCAATGCGGTGGTAGACGCCGTAGCAGACCGCGATGGTGGCCGCCGTGTTGGCCACTTGAAAAGCGATCTGCAAGAAGCGGGGCTTGCGTCTGAGTTTCCAGAAGCTCTGCACCAGCACGGCGCCGCAGCCCATCATCAGGGTTTGTGGGAGCGTCAGTTCGGAAACGCCGAGCAGGATGAAGAAGAAGTTGACGGAGATCGAACTGTTCAGGCCGGGGAGCGAAACCCGCAAAGTGGAGGCCAGCAGGGCCACCAGCAGGTAGGCGCAGAAACGCAGGGGATCGACGGTCTCCCAGCGGGCGACCGCCCACGCCAGAACCGCGGCCCCGGCAGCGACTTCCAGGGCCCAGAAAGCCTTTGCCCTAATGGGCATGACGAATGGCTGCGCCTCCGGGGGGAGAGAGGCACGCGGGCGACCAATCGGCCCTTCTGGATAACATTTATGTCATTTGTATTCAATAAGTTAATTAGATTTCGGGGGAATGGAATCGGCCTCTGGGGAGGCCCGGGGACAGGGTGTCTCTCGGTTTTGGGCGTTGCGCCATTTTGGCACATCGATGCCGCACACGAAGGGCTCGGGGCGGGATTGTACCGTTGCTTAGGTACTAACCTGTCCGGGGGCTGAATTTTGCGTGAAAGCCACTAATATGGTCAGGCCAGCCCGACCGAACAGGGTGGAACGTTTCCGCATACGGAGATCCGGGTCTTGGAGAGCTTTGCGACCCCATACGCAGTGGACGGCTTTGAGGCCGTGGTCTGCAGCGAGCTGATGAAGCGTCTGCTGCAGATGGTAGAACGGGTGGCTCGCAACAACGCCGCCGTGCTGATCAGCGGGGAGACCGGCAGCGGCAAGGAGTTCGTTGCCCGCGCCCTCCATCATCACTCCTTGCGCAGCCAGCGTCCGTGGGTGGATTTGAACTGCGCAGCTTTGCCCGAGCACCTGGTGGAGAGCGAACTGTTTGGTTACGAGAAGGGCGCGTTTAGCGGTGCCGAGGCCACCAAGCCGGGGCTGTTCGAACTCGCCGACCGGGGCACTCTATTTCTGGATGAAGTGGGGGAACTGGAACCGAGGATTCAGGTCAAGTTGCTGCGTGTGCTGGACGGCATGCCGTACTACCGGCTGGGCGGCAACAAGAAGGTCGCAGTGGACGTGCGCATTGTGGCCGCCACTAATCAGGATCTGGAGCAGTCGGTGCGGACGGGACGGTTCCGCAGCGATCTCTATCACCGCCTGGGGCAGATCCAGCTGAAGATTCCTCCCTTGCGCGAGCGGCCGGACGACCTGGACGCGCTGGCAGAAGTCTTCCTGAAAGAGCAGCGAGCTGATCTCAGCTTCTCGCCGGAAGCGAAGCAGGCGCTGCGCGCCTACTCCTGGCCAGGAAACGTGCGTGAGCTGCGGAACGTAATCCTGCAGACGGCGGTGGCGGCAGCCGGGCCGGAGATCAAGCCCGCGGACCTGCCGGCGGACATCCTGCAGGCATGCAGCAAAGCGGCCTCGCCGGCGGATGAGGACGAGAGCCCGAGCGAGCTGGACGAAGTGGAACGGATGACCATCCTGAAGGCGCTGGCCCGAACCGGCGGGCACCAGGGTCTGGCCGCGGAACAGTTGGGCATCTCGCGGCGCACGCTGAGCCGGAAGCTGAAGCTCTACAACCTGCAGGCGGAGCGGCGTCAGGAAGGAGCGGGATCGTTGGGCAAGCTGGGGCCGGAACAGCAGCATTATTTTCGCGCCGAGGTCGAGGTTCCCATCCGTATCCGCAACAGCCGCGGCCTGGAAGTGGAGGCGCGAACCATAAACATGAGCTCGGGAGGCGTGGCCGTCCACGGAATCGAACACCCGTTGCAGTTTACCGGGCCGCTGGAGGTCCGCTTCTCGATCCCAGACAGCAACTTCATGGTGGAAACCAGGTCGCGCATCGCCTGGGCCGACGTGGAGCGGCGGGCAGGATTGAAATTCGTGGATATTTCCACTCAGGCACAGGGCTTGCTCGACCGCTGGCTGGCGAAAAAGCAGAAGGAAGAAGGCTGGGCAGTGGAAGCGGTCTGAGAACTGCTCTGCGTTGCGCGTGATTTCGCTTTCGCTGCGAGCCGATTCCAGAAGGCGGAGTGCCCCTACCGCTTCCCTTTGCGCTGCGCTTCCACGTCCTTCTTGAATCTCTCCACCAGTTTCCTGATGTCCTTGGTGTAATCGTCCTTGGGATCGGAGGGCATCACGTTGGTGGTGGCGGTGCCGCGCCAGGCCAGGTCCTTGGTGCGGGTGTCGGCAAGATCGAGGAAGAGGGTTCGCTCGGAGTAGAGGTTCTCCCAGACATCCTTGGTAGTGGTGATGCCGACTCCGCTGCCTCCATAAACGTTCTTGTAGGTCTTGGCCATGACGCAGTAGGAGATCAGAAAGTCGGGGTCCTTGTCGGCCGGCCTCAAGCCAAGCTTCTGCAATTGTTCCTGAAGCTCGGTGCGCATGCCCTGTTCAATCTCGAATTTGTCGTAGAGGGGATCCTTGGGGGGCCGGGGCACATCCTGAAACTTGAACGTCTTCCACTTCGCCAGATCGATGTCCTTGTGGTAATCCGCCTTGACGGTTTGGGCGAAGGAGGCCGATGGCGATGCCAGCAACAACAAGCACAACATGGCGCCGATTTTCCCTGGGTTCATCGCATGGGAATGTTACCACTAGCAGTCAGCACTCAGCAGTCAGCAGTCGGCAGTCGGCAAAGGACAGTCGGCAGTCGGCAGTCGGCACTCAGCAGTCAGCAGTCAGCATTCAGTGGAAAAAACCGCGAGATCCTTCGACTCCGCGCCCGCGACCCGCGAAGGGCACGGGTCGGGAGTGCAACCCGGTCGCCCACTCCGCAAAGCAAAAGCGGGTTTGCTGGGGACCCCGGGCGCTTCGCTCAGGATGACAGCCTGAAGTTCCGTCGGTTTTCACACGGAATCTGACTCCTGATTGCTAAAGGTGGGCGCTCTGCACGGTCGCACGGTTACCCGTGCAGAGCTCTCTGGGCTTCAGGAGGAAACTGCCATAGCAGGCTGGTGGGAGAGGGTTGAGGAGTTGAGTTAAGAGGGCGACTCCAAATGCAGTGCATTTTCTTACCGTGCACCTGGCAAATGTCCTTCCTGGACGAGCCCACTCAGGACCCGCGCCTACCGATTCGAAACTGCTGTCAGATTCGTTGCGGACTGGCGGGCGGCCATCGCCGGCCAGCATTCCTCGTCCGCAGAACCGATTTAAACCTGCCGCGCCGGCAAAGGGCAATACGGTGAATCGTGCATGACTAGATGGTCATAAGGCCCTGTTTACTGATAAGAGAACGAATGTTCCGGGCGCCGAGAGCGGGCACTCACACCAAAGTCAACGCGGAGCACCCGCGGCGAAACGAAACCGCAGAGGATTCTTGGCACAGACGCGGAAATCTGATGCAGGCAGGCTAAATGGGCCCTCTCGCGAGGTTTACAGAGCCCCGGCTTCGCGCAGGTAGGGTAGAGGATTGGTGTTGCGCCGATGACGGCGCACGAAAAATACCGTCAGCAAGGAACTGAGCAGCAGGGCCAGACTTCCACCCGCCGTCACTCCGGCCACCACTTCCGAGCGCTTCACGGTCATCTCCCGAGAAAACCTCTTTACAACTTCATTACAACTTAGCACGACTAGCTGGTTAGATGCAGAGAGATTTTCAAAAGTTACGGGGATAGCGGTTTCCGCATTTGGCCCCGGCCAGGGTTCACGGGAGGCAATGGCGACTAGGAGGCAAGGATCGCCTAGGATTTTGTGGCGCTGACTTCGGGCTCAGGAGAGGCGGCATCGGTCCTGGAAAACTGAACCGTATCGCGCCCAATTTCCTTGCCACGGTAAAGGGCGAGGTCGGCGCGCCGCAAGAGGGATTCAGGGCTGTCCCCTGGTTCCGACATGGCCACCCCGAGGGTGGCCGTGACCTCGATGGGCCGACCGCTATAGACCACCGGGGCCCCGGAGATGCGGTGGCGCATGCGCTCGGCGATATGGGAGGCCGAGGGCTCGTCGCAATCCGGGATGATGACCAGGAATTCTTCTCCTCCATAGCGTCCCACGTAGTCGTGAGAACGCACGCAGTCCTGCATACGGGTGCTGGAGGCGATGATGGCGATGTCGCCGGCGTGGTGTCCGAACTGGTCGTTGATCTGCTTGAAATGGTCGAGGTCGATCAGCATGGCCGCCAGCTGCTTGCCAGAACGGGAGGCGCGGGCGAGTTCGCGCTCGAGGGCGGCCACCACGGTGGCGCGGTTCATCACCCCGGTCATGGCATCGTGGGTAGCCTGATACTCCAGGGCCTCGCGGGCGCGCGCCAGTTCCAGGAAGGACAAGCGTGCGTCAGCCAGCGATTGCTGCAACCGGCTGCCGAGAACGTGCTGCTTGGCGAACAGCATGGCCGCCATCGCCACGATGGTGGCCAGCGACACAAGCACGCGGAAGCGCTGAACCGCCTCGGCGACACGGCTGAATTCCAGTGTCCAGCCTGCGAGCAGCGGCACCGAGAGCAGGGCCACAATCGACATCTTGGTGATCCAGCCGGCGGAGGGAACGTTGTACCCCTCTTCGGGGAGGTCGCCGGGGACCGAGTCCGTTTTGGCGCTGGCCGCTGCCCAGCAGATCCACGCGATGGAGAAGACGAAGGGAATGTCGTAAGTACTGCCCGTGTAATAGAGCTGCTTGTCGATGGCGACGTTGATTATGTGCGAGCTGATGGTATAGGTCAGGGAGCCAATCAGCAGCCGGCGATAGAAGCTTCGCCATGGGCCCCTGGACCACCACACCAGCACTCCCAGAGCAACAATGAAGGCCACATCTTCGACGGAGTAGAGGACGTTGAAGCTGGGACCGTAGCGCGCCAGATTGGGAGCCACGTACTGCCAGGGAAGTACGATGAAGGAGTACAGGTACATCCACCACACTGCAACCATAGCCAGGGAGAAGGCCACCATGGGCGGCATTTTTCTGGGCTCATGGGGCAGGGTCGCCAGCGCCGCCATCATCGGCACCAGGTGGAGGAAGAGGATGATGTCGAGCACGGAGGGGCCGCTGAGGTCGATGTGGAGGATGGTCTCCAGATATGCCCAGCAGGCCTGGGAGATGAACCAGAGAATCGCGCCGGAGGCCATCAGCGCCCAGAAGGAGCGCACGCGGCCACGAGTGGTGGCCAGGTGCGAGGCGAAGGCCAGAGCGATCAAGCCGGAGATAAAGAGCTGGGCGAAGTCTCCAAACACCGTCAGGCGAAAAGAGGGCTTGTCCCAGAGCGCGATGAGGGCGTAGACCGACGCCAGCACCCAGGCGCTGCCTGAGAGAAATCCCCGATATTTGGAAATGCCACGCATGGTTATGTTTGGGGATCAAGGGCGCGGAAACCCGCCAGCGCTCCGCTGACGGAGTACCCTCCAGCCGTGCCCCCCAAAGCCCGTTGGCCTTCCGTACAAGGGAATCGTAGGCCACGTTGGCGAAAAGCCAGAGATGACCTTAGTCACATTGCGCCCCGAAGTCACTGGACAGGCAGGGGAATTGCCGCGGAAACGGGGCAAAGCGGGCAGGCAGGAGGATTTCCAGCCGCTTTCGGCTCAGGCCGAGCTAAGGCCCAGGGGTGACTTAAGTCACCGAGGAGTCTCGGGACAGTGGATGGCGCAATCGGGGCTTCTCAGCGGCGGCAGGCCGAGCAGTAGCCTCCCACTTCAAGGCGAGCCACGACGATGCGGAAGGCGCAATCGCGCTCCAGTTGCTGCTTCAGGGAATCGAAGATCTCGCTGACAAACTCGGTGATCTTGCCGCAGCGCAGGCAGGCCATGTGAATGTGATCGCGGCCGAGTTTGCGTTCGTAGTAGTGCTTCTCACCGTTCATGTGCATCAGGTCGAGTTCGTCGATGAGGCCCTGACGCTTGAGCAGGTGGAGGGTGCGGTAGACGGTGCTGCGGTCCACGGAGGAGTCCAGCTTCTGCGCCTTGCGCAGGATCTGGCTGGCGTCGAGGTGGCGGCTGGCGGTTTCGATGACGCTGAGGATGGCGCGGCGCTGCTGGGTCATGCGAATGCCACGCTCGGCCAGCAGAGCCTGGAGGCGGCCGGGGATTTCGGTTTGCGGAAGAGGCATAGGCAAGGCTCCCGTTTTTGCAACTGATTGCAAATAAGACGCGACAGAATCTGCCAGCGCGGCAGGCAGCCCGTAGTCTGGCTTCGGGGTTAGTTGCGACTCGGTCGCAACTCTTAGCAACCCTGACTCGCGCCCAGTTCAAAGGACCAGCAAAAGGTTTGCCCAAGCCGCGAGTTGCAGTCTATATCAATTGCGACTGATTCGCAACTGGATTTTCTGGGGTTTCCCGGAGCAAAGCAGACCGGGGGCCTACGGACCTGCGGGCGCCTCGCCCGCGTTTTTCAAGGAGCAATTCTTGCGGACTCGTTCGACCAAGCTGGCAGCCTGGCTGTTCAGCGCAATCTTTTTCTGGCTGACCGTGCCTTTTCTCTGCGCCCAGGAGGCGTACTTCGTCACCTACTCGCACCAGATGGAGGAGCCGGGCAACCTGGAGATCGAAACCAAGAACGTTGCAGGGTCGCCGCAGGGAGGGAACGCCTTCCTGGCCACAGCATTGGAATTCGAATACGGGGTCAAGGCGTGGTGGACCTCGGAGCTCTATCTCGACGGGCAGACCACAGCCGGCGAGAGCACGGTGTTTACTGGCTTTCGCTGGGAGAACCGCTTCCGCCCGCTGATGCGCGAGCACCGCGTGAACCCGGTGCTGTACGTGGAGTTTGAGGACCTCAATTCCGCCGATAAGGCGTTGCTGGAGGTGGTGGGGCACGACGGGCGCGAAGATTTTCTCTCCCGCAACGACCGTAGCGAGAAGGAGCGGGAGCTGGAGCTGAAGCTGATTCTCTCCAGCAACGCGCGCGGATGGAACTTCTCGGAGAATCTGATAGCCGAGAAGAATCTGAGCAACTCTCCCTGGGAGTTCGGCTACGCGGTGGGGGTGAGCCGCCCCTTGTCGCTCAAGGCCCGGGCGAACCGCTGCACCTGGTGCCGGGAGAATTTCGATGCCGGCGCGGAAATCTATGGCGGGCTGGGCGAGAGTCACAGCTTCGGGCTGCACGACACGTCGCACTACCTGGCACCGGTGGTGAACTGGCGGATACCCAATGGGCCAGGGCTGAAGATCTCCCCCGGCTTCGGCTTGAACGATTACAGTCACGGTTTTCTGCTCCGCTTTGCCGTGTCCTATGAGATCGACCAGCTGGGATCGCGCCTGAGGGGGCACTGATGGGGAGAAGAGGAAAATTCTGGGCTGTGCTGCTGCTCTGGCTCAGCTTTGCCAGCCTGCTGGTTGCCGGGGCGGGCGACGGGCTCTGGCGCGGCAGGGTTCCGGAGAAGGATCGTGGGCGCCCCAACCCCTTTGCCCAGGATCGCCAGGCGGTGATGGCAGGCGAGAAGCTGTTTGAGCAGAACTGCTCTAGTTGCCACGGCCACGAGGCAGAGGGTAAGGGCAAGAAGCCACCGCTGCGCTCCGAACGAGTACGCGAGGCGACCCCGGGTGAGTTGGAGTGGCTGCTCACCAACGGCAGCATGAAGAACGGCATGCCCTCGTGGGCGCGTCTGCCTGAGCCGCAGCGCTGGCAGTTGGTGACCTATCTGAAGTCGCTGCAGAACGGGTCGGGGCAGTGAAAACCCTCGGCGTGCGGCGCGGCTAAAGCCGCGCCCTTTCAACACTCCACTGAGTGGCAGAGAACGAAGGCCGCCTGGTTGCAAGCGGCCTTCGCTCACGCTCCGCTCCATGCGCAGTGGTTAGGGTTCATCTTCCTCATTGAGTTCGGCTGAAACGGCGGTAAGAGCCCCGAACAGTCCGTCCGCCTCGCCGTTGATGCCCGCGGTGAAGAACAACGTGTTGTACGGACCCGCGGCGCCATTGTTGGCGCCGTTGTTGTTGCCAAAGGCGAGCGCCCACAATCCTGCGATGCTGAAGGTGGAGCCATTTTCATTGAGGACGTTGCCGCGGAAGTGTCCGGTGAAGGGGCTGAAGGCCGCGATGTTGCCGCCGCCGAAATTGCCGATCAGCAGGCTGTGGCTGAATTCCCCGAAGTCCCCCGGCGCCAGGGCAATGCCCCAGGGCGCGTTGAACCAGGAACCATGGTCGAGGCGCAAGAGCAGTTGCCCGCTGGCGGTGAAGACGTCAACGAATCCGAACCCGGGGCCGTCAAGCTCATCCTTCTTGTCCGGATCCTGCTTTGCCCAGGCAACCACGATATTCCTGCCGATGGCCTGGACGTTGAAGGGGGCGTAGCCCTTGGGCAGGCGATGATCCTCGAAGGCACTCCCCAGAACTTCACCGGGTTGAAATTGGTGTCGTAGACGTCGACCTTGCCGGCGTGGAAGTTGGCCGCGTAGAGGAAGTGCTGGCCGTTGACCCCATCCAGGGTCAGGCCCTTGTAGACTGCGTTTTTCTTAGCCACAACCTGGATGGAGTTCAGCGGATCGACTGCAGGATTCCAGCCGGAAATGGTGCCGTCCTCGGTCGCGAAAAAGAAAACGCCTGGAACCATCTGACCTTTGCTGGGCCCAGTGACGGCCACTCCCACGTTGAAGTCGGAAGTGCCATTGAAGACGGTGCCGGTGGGCGTCGAACCCGAGGGCGGAGGAATGGTGACCACGAATTGCACGGTCTGTCCGCCGATGACGCGGGTGACAATCGCACCGTTGCCGTTTCCGTTGTAGAGGGTTGAGGTTCCGGTGCCGTTGTTTGCGACCCACCAGGGACTGGTGGCGCTGCGGGCAAGGCCCCAGGGATTGATCAAGTGGGAATCGGTGAGGTTGGGGGCAGGTCCGGGCGGCGGTTGTGAAGGGTCAGGATTCCCCACCAAGTTCACCTGATGATAGTGCTGAGCGGCAGCAAGAGTGGGGAGCAACAAAAGGCTGAGGCCCAGAAGGGACACAAACAGCGATCGAATGCCGAACTTCATCTCTCTTCTCCTTCGCTCTGCAGGACAACCGGACATCCTGATTGTGGGTGGCTGGATCTCCCTCCGCGGGAGGGGGCATTGTGAGGGACCGATTGCGGCAAACGATAGTCCATCGGGGGCGAGCGGGTGTCACATTTCTGTAAATGTCTCGTCAACAAAAGGTGACGTGAGGAGTGGATTGGAAATCGATCCGGGACTGAAAGCATGAAGGCCGCCCGTTTCCGCGCCACGCGCGTCGCCGTACAGATCAGTTTTTGTCGCCGGGATTGACTGCTTTGGCGGGCGCGCCTTCTTCCTCTCTCAGGGCCGACTTGAAGCCGCGCAGGCCCTCGCCGATTCCCTTGCCCAGCTCAGGAAGCTTCTTGGGTCCAAAGACCAGCATCGCGATCCCCATAATCACCAGCAGATGCATCGGTTGAAACAATCCTTCGAACATGGGTGCTCCTTATTTCCCGAGAGTAAAAATGCCGGTACGGTAGCTGAAAAGAAGGCGGGCGACGTGACTCGCTACCTTGAGCCATGCCCCCGCCGAGGAGAGAAGCAAATAGAAAGCTACTTCAGATGTTTTCCCGCCGAGCCTCATCGGCATCCTCCGCCAGGTCGCGCAGAAGCTCGAAGAACGTTTTGTCATGCTGGCCGCTGAAGAGACCGTCAGCCATCAGGGAGTTCAAGGCAGCCATGGCTGCGCCCTTGCTCTGGGTGGGCCGGATAATGGAGCAGGCGGGAAACTTTTTCTTATTCAGGAAGGGGCAAGGCTCGGGCATGATCAGATTGGTCTGGAAGTCCTCGGAGTTGAGGAGATTGAGGTTGGGGAAAGACAAGCCGTTGGTGGAATCGGTCAGGGGGGCGAGAGGGTCAGCGACGGCGTTGCCGGCCTTGTCGTGCCAGGTCTGGAAGTGAGCGATCTCGGTTCCACCGATGCTGAGCAGGATGCGCAGCACCTCCGGGCTGGTCACGCGTTGAGCGAGAGAGGGGTAAAGGCTGGTACCACCCTGCTCGATGAAGCCAAAGTGGAAGCCGGCCGTGTTGGCGATGGCCTGGATGTGGTCGTCGGGGCTGGTATCGGCGTTGGAGCGGGGAATGGCAGGGAGTCCGTTAGGAAATTTGGTCTTGTCAAACAGGCCTTTGACTGCCTGTTGAAAAACAAATCCCGGGTTGAGGTCGGGATTTTGGTCACGGCTGCGGTAGCGGGTGTACCAGCTGGTGTCCACGGTGAGGTTCATGAGGTTGGTGAGCCGCCCCACCTGATTTGCGCCCGTAGCCGTGCTGCTCGGCAGAGTGCGAAATTTGTCGAGGTTGACCGTGTCCGCACCCTTCGAGGCGAGATAAGCGTTGATGAACATGAAGTGAGTAGTCTCGTCCTCGGTGTTGTCGTGGATGTACTGGGGCATGTCCTCATCCAGGTTTTCGAGCTTCTCGGTGAAGGCGTCGTTGCCGCCGGTGGGCAGCCCGGGAAGTTCGTTCTCGGGATCGCCGTTGGGCTGGGTTTGTGAGCCTCCCAGTTCGGCGTACTGCAACCAGAGATCGCTCTCGATGATCTCGGCCGCAGCCAGGAAGCGCAAAATGGAGGCGTCGCCCCTGGTGAGGCTGCCGCTCTTCTCCTCCGCGCTGAGGTGAGCGGGCCACAGGGCAGCAGCCGAAACGGAGACCGCGGTTGCGCCCAGGCCCTTGAGCATGGAGCGCCGCTCCATGATGCGGTACCAAAGGGAGTCGAAGGGTTTTCCTGGCGGTGATGAGGTTGTGTCGGTGGCCAGAGGGGGAGTGGAATCTTCCTTTTTCATCGGCTTTCGCTCCTCGATTAATTCAGACGAACCGTGATCCAGGAAAGGACTGCGATTCTTGTACTCCGCAGCGTAGGCGGGTGAGTGATCGCAGGTTGTCAACGGGGCGGCAGCGATTTGTAAATGTTTTGTTGCTTATCCCAATGTGTAATAGGGTGCGGAAGGAATTGCGGCGGGTTCTCGAAGCGGCCGCGAAGCAGTCGCTGCTTGACGCGCCGGTTGGCGAGGTATAGGTTCGTAAACACATCGGTCCCCACGGTCCACTCCCCTGCACACTTTGGAATAGGCGCACACGGAATCCGATCTCTTCCCTGCCCTGTTCCCGGCGTCCCTCAACCCACTCCCAATCTTCGCCGGAGGTTACTTATGCATGCCACGAGGGCTCACATCGAAAAATTCGTCGACCCCGCACAGAGGATTCGAGCCATTCAGAAGGGTGAACCCATCCCCAAGAGAGCGATCGAGGAGGTGACCGCGAGATGGAGCCAGGAGGTCACGCGGAAATTCGAGGAACGAAAGTCGATCCGCTCGGAGGATCGGAAGCATCGCGACAAGCTGACCGCCAGGCTCCAGGACATTTTCGGCAAGGACAAGGAAGTAGTGGAAGCGCAGAAGGGACTGCGGGCGCTGGCCACTCGCCTGGCCGAGCGTAAGCCCAAGCTGCCGAGCGGCATGGAGATGCAGCCCAAGATCATGGGGGGCTCGGTGCTGTCGGTTTTCGCTCCGCCATACGACACCATATGGGCGCAGAACCTGGGGAGCGCGACCACGAACCAGTCGTCAGAGGATGACCTGGGAGGAACCTTCGGTTTCAATGTGACGGCCGACGGCAGCGCCTACGCCGCGGCGGCGATTGGAACCTTCTGCCGTCCGGTGTCCAACAATCCAGTCGGACACTTCCGCCCGTTCATGCGCTGCAGCTACAGCTACCTGGACAGCGCCTGGCTGGCCTCGACCGCGCACAACGATGGGTACCTGCACGCGCGGGTGGTGAGCATGGATTCCAAGTTCAACATTGTGAAGTGGCCTCCCGACGACGCTTCCTTCCCGTTGTGGAGCGATGGCGTCAGCGTGTGGGACGACACCCACAGCGTGGACGTGGAAGACGACTGGCCGGGACAGCTGGACGTGCAGTTCGAGCTGGCGCCCGATCACATCTACCTGCTGTGGTGCTGGTGTGAATGCTCGCTGGATGACGGCAGCGCCAGCTTCGCCAGTTCGGCGATGAGCGTGCGCGTGCCGTTCATGGTGGTGCAAGAGACGAACGTATAGCGGAAGAGCAACCGGTTCTGCAGGAGAGAAGAGCAGCGCCGGGGTTGGCAGAGGTGCGGATTGGGGTTGAGACAACCTCCGCTTCGCACCTCTGCACCAAGGGTGACCTCAGGAGAAAACCTGCTCAAGCAGAGATCAACGATTCCAGCGCATGGCGATTGGGAATCACCAGGGTGGCTCCATTCTGTTGGATCAGGTGACGCCGCTTGAAGCCTCCCAGCACGCGGGTCACGGTTTCGCGCGAGGTGCCGATCATCTGCCCAATCTCTTCATGGGTGAGAGTGAACTTCATGCGGCCGGGGTTGCGCGACTCCTCGTTCTGGTTGAGCCAGTCGACCAGCAGGCGCGCCAGCTTCTCGGTTGCGGATTCGGAGAGCACCAAGTGGCGGATTTCGCGGCAGGTGGAGTCGTAGTCGCGGCTGAGCTGCTGCGCCACCCAGAGGGGAAGTTCCTTATGAATGCGCATCAGCCGCTGCAGATCGTTCTGGCGGATGAAGCTGACCTCGCAGGGTCCCTGGGTCTCAGCAGTAGCTTCGTAGCCGCGGGCGGAGACCGCAGCCGAGACTCCCAGCAGTTCGCCCGCCTCGGCGATGCGCAGGATCAGCACCTTGCCATCGCTTCCGCTGACGGAGAGCTTCACCCGACCGCGACGCACGATGAAGACGCCGCGGGACGACTGCTCTTCGACAAACAGGACCGCACCCGACGGGTAGGCCGTCGTGAATACCGCTTCTTCCAGGGCTGCCGAAACGGCAGGGGTCAAGTCCGGGAACAGCTGGTCAATTGAAGAAACGCTGCCTACCTTGATCGCGTGTGCGGCCATCTGCCACCTCCGGGGTAAGTAAGGGCAGGTAGCTGGCCATTCGGCAGGGCGCCCGCGAGACCGAGGCTGGTTCTGGCACAACGTATTGATAACAAATAACGTACGGGCATGGTGACCGGTGGCTGGAGGCTGGCCCCTGACCGGCTTCCCTCCCCCGGGGGGTGCGCGAATTCGCACAAAGCTGTGTGATCTCCATCACTGTGCGGAAGGCCAGCTGGCCCCCGGGAGGGGGTGACTGCCCGCAGTAACCGGGATTTGCTTGATTGAGGAGGCTAGGCCAAGGCGGCGTGGATGGCCTTCAACAGGGCACCGCGGGTAAAGGGTTTCTCCAGCAGGGTGTTGCCCTGGAGCCCACCGTGTTCGGCGATCAATTCGCCGGCATAACCCGACATGTAGATGACCTTCAGGTTGGGGTGGGAGTCGGCGAGGCGCAGCACCAGTTCGGGTCCACTCAAGCCTCGCATGACCACGTCGGTGAGCAACAGGTCGATGCGAGTGGGATGGGAAACCACGTAATCCAGGGCTGCCTTGCCGTCCCCGGCTTCAAACACGGTGAAGCCATGGTCCTTGAGAACCTGGCGGGTGAGCACGCGCATCATCTCGTCGTCTTCCACCAGCAGGACGGAGACGCCATCGCCTCTGGGCAGGACGAGTTCCGCCTCAGGCGCGTGGGCTACGCCGATCTTGTGTTCCGCCGATGGCAGGTACATGCGAAATGTGGTGCCGCGGCCGGGCTCGCTGTACACCCAGATGTAGCCCTTGCTCTGCTGCACGATGCCATAGACGGTGGTCAGGCCGAGGCCGGTTCCCTTCCCTGTCTCCTTGGTGGTGAAGAAGGGCTCGAAGATGTGGGCCAGGGTTTCGGCATCCATTCCGGATCCGTTGTCGCTGACCGCCAGCATGACGTAACGCCCGGGAGTGAGCGGGGGGTGCTGGCGAGTGAAATGCTCATCGAAGTCGATGGTGGCGGTTTCCAGAATGAGCTTGCCGCCTCGGGGCATGGCGTCGCGCCCATTCACCGCCAAATTGAGTACCACCTGGTCGAACTGGCCGGGATCGGCCTCCACCAGCGCCGAGTCTGCCCGGGGCACGATCAGGATCTCGACGTCATCGCCCATCAGGGGCCGCAGCAGCTTGCTGACCTCGCGCAAGCGTTCATTGAGATCGAGGATTCTGGGCCGGATGGACTGCTTGCGGCTGAAGGTGAGCAACTGACGAGTGAGGGAAGCGCCGCGCTGCGCGGCCTTCTTGATGGTTTCCACGTACTGGGCCTGGGAGCCACTGTCCTGGACCCGGTCGCGGAGAAATTCGGTGCAGGCGGTGATGATTCCCAGGATGTTGTTGAAGTCGTGGGCCACGCCGCCTGCCAGCCGGCCGACGGCTTCCATCTTCTGCGCCTGGCGAAACTGGTCCTCGACTCGCTTCTGCTGGGTAACATCGCGGACGATCACGGAAGCGCCCAGAATGGCCCCGCCGTGGTCGCGAATGGGGGCGGCGGAAATAACGACGTTCAAGTGGCGCCCGTCCTTGGCGACGCGGATCGACTCCAGGTGCGCCATCGATTCCCCGCGGCGAATCTGCTGCAGAATCGCGGGTACCTCATCCTGGCGATCCTTCGGAACCAGCATGGCGATGGATCTGCCGATGGCTTCCTCTGCCGTGTACCCGTAGATGCGCTCGGAGCCCTTATTCCAGTGAGTGATCACGCCGTCGAGATCCTTGGCGATGATGGCGTCTTCGGAGGAATCGACAATCAGGGCCAAGCGCGAAGTAGCCTGGGATGCAGCGCGGTCGAGCTCATCGTTCAGCCGGCGCAGCTCCTGCTCGATCTGGCGGCGATCGCTGATGTCGCGAATGGCGCTCAACACGACCATCCCCTGGTCAGTGGCCACCGGGCTGAGGCTGATCTCGACCGGGAACTCGGAGCCGTCACGATGGCGGCCATGCAAATCCAGCCCCGCTCCCATGCGCCGCACCTTGGGCTGCTGGCCAAAATTGTGGCGATGCTGATGGTGTTGCTGGCGATAGCGCTCGGGAACCAGCAGCTCGACGGTTTGGCCCACGAGTTCTTCCCGGCGGTAGCCGAACAACTGCTCGGTTTGGGAGTTCACCTGGAGGATGCGGCCCTGCTGATCGACGGCAACGGTGGCATCCGGGAAGGCCTCCAACAGCTCCGCAGAGAACACGATCCCGGTTGGCCGGGCGCTCGAGGGCGGCGCGACTCTTAACTGGTCTTCGGGCTGGTTATGACCGGCAGAGAGTCGATGCATATCACCCCACAGACCGATCTCTGGCAAAGTCAGCTACTATACGTCGAAACCAGCCAGCTGAGGAAATGGAGCCGCTCGCGTTCCGCTTTGGCGGAAATCCGGAGAAGCGCGGCTGGCGCGCCCTGGCTAGGCCGCGGCTTTGCTTTTGAAGAAGCGGTAGATGGCGAGCAGAACGATCGCGCCCACCACCGACATAATGAATCCCGCCGATTGCCCCTCGCTGTACCAGCCAACCACGCGGCCAAGATAGGTGGCCACCAGCGAGCCGGCAATGCCCAGCAACATGGTAACGAGGATGCCGCCGGGATCCTTGCCGGGCATGATCAGCTTAGCCAGAGCGCCGACGATCAAACCGATGATTGCAGCCCAGAGCAGTTGGAACATGTGCTCCTCCTTACGGCTGAACCTGAATCCTTCGATCGACTCAACGAAACCCGAGTTCCAAGCCTGGTGGATGGGGTTGGGGTGCCTGGTGGGATTCGAACCCACGTCATCCGGAGCCACAGTCCGGCGTTCCACCGCTGAACTACAGGCACCACACAGGCGTCCGCCCGACGCAGCGCAGAAATTGATTATAACAATCCGCGGCCGGGACGGCTTCGGGTCCGGAGAGGCAATCCTTGGCAGGGAGCAGGCGAGAGGCGATCGCCCGCCGAGGCTCGGGTCATGGTCGATGATGGGGGTGGCGGGATCTGGGGAAACGCTCGGGGTGCTGCCATCCGACCTCGGTCAAATGGGCGCCGCATCTGGGGCAGAGATGAATGTCCATGAAGTTGTCGAACACAGCATTCGAGCCGCAGATCCCGCAGCGGCAGCCGGGGCCGGAATCGGCGGCGGACTTCGGCGACGGGCGTTTCGTCCCCTTCCGCCGAGCGGCGTGCGGCAGTTGGAACTCTGGTTGCATCGACGGCCGGCATTGTACTCGATTGGTGGCCGTGACAGGACGGAGAAAGCGAATTAGTCCGGCGGGCGCAATCCCGGGTGACGCGGCGTCTTATGGAGGCGGACTTGAAGCCGCCTGGCGGGAAGGGCGAGGCGATCAAGACCGGGCAGCGAGAGCTGAGAAAAGAAAAAGCACAGGGGTTGGAATTTTTTTTCCGTCCCCTGTGCTGCTCGTAGCGCCTCGAGCCCCCCGGCCCGCGGCACCAACTCAAACCTTCAGGCCCGGCCCACGCCCACGTACTGGAAGCCCATGGAGCGCAGGCGCACCGAATCCAGCAGGTTCTTGGTATCCACGATGATGGGCTGCTTGAGTAGTTTCTTGATGCGATCGAAGTCAAGGGCCCGGAACTCCGGCCAGCCGGTCCCGACCACCAAAGCGTCGGAACCCTCGGCGGTGGCGTAGGGCGAGTTGCAGTAGCGGATGCCCTCGATCTGCGACTGCGCCTCGGGAATGGCGACGGGATCGTAGGCGCGAACCTGGGCGCCCTTGTCCATCAGGGTGCGTGCCAGCAGGATCGACGAGGAGCCGGCGATGGAGTTGGTGTTGGGCTTGAACGCCAGCCCCAGAATACCCAGTTCCTTGCCCTGGAGGTTGACGACCATGCGCGAGATTTTGTCCACCAGGCGATCGGCGAGGGAGCGATTGACCTCGCGGGCGGCGGTGACGATGCGCAGCGAGACGCCGTTGCCGTTCGCCAACTGGGCCAGGGAATCCAGGTCGGACTCGGCAAAGGGGCCGCCAAAGCCCGCGCCCGGCTGAAGGCAGCGGGGAGCGATCTTCTTGTCGAGACCGAGGGCCAGCGCCAGATCGGTGGCGTCGGCGCGGACGTGCTCGCTCAGGCTGGCCAGCTCGTTGATGAAGGCAATCTTGGTGGCCACGAACGCAGTGGAGGCCTCGCGCACCAGCTCGGCGGTCTCGTGATTGGTGACGATCACGGGCACGCCACGCATGACCAGCGGGCGGTAGAGCTGCTTCAAAGTCATGACGGCGTCGGCGGAACTGGTGCCGAGCAGAATGCGGTCGGGCCAGTTAAAGTCTTCGATGGCGCAGCCGTTGGTGAAGAACAGGGGCTGAGAAACGATGGTGACCACGCGTCCCTGCTCCTGGAAGAGCTTCTGCAGCTTGCTGGCAGTGCCCACCGGCACCGGACTGCTCAAAACGAGGACGGTGCGAGGAGGGGAAAGTTGCGCGATCTTCAGCGCCAGCCCTTCAATTCCATTGGCGGTATCTTCGGCGATGAAAGTGACCTGCGACTTGGCAGCGGCCGACGCCAGGTCGGTGGAATAGGAGAGCCGCCCGGCGCGCACGTTGCGACGGATCACCTCCTGCAGGTTCTTCTCGAAGAAGGGAATGTTGCCCTGCGCGACCTCGCGGATACGTTCGGTGTCTTCGTCAAAACAGGTTACCGGCATGCCGAAATCGGCCAGGCAGGCGGAGATGATGCTGCCCAGATACCCTGAACCGTAGACACTGATCTGCATAAATGTTCCTTTCCCGCCACCTCGCGGGAGGATGGTGGCAAGAACCAGAGGGGGAGGGCTGCCGCCAGTTTTGGGACCTCCTCTTTCTAGCTTTCATATCGGTTCATTGGCAATGTGTAAGAGGGACATGTACGGCCGAAAGGGCATGTCCAGCGGGTGCGGCGCAGGGGATGTGTGGCGGATTCTCCTCTTAATTAGGTTGGGGCGGAATCTGTGGTTCCCTAAGGACTTCAAAGGCCCCGGCAGGCTGTCTGTAACGACCCAGCCGAAGTGCACGCGCGAACCTGGAGTACCCGACTAGATCACCGCAACGCTTAGAAACACCAGGTCCTTCGA
>Ga0187788_10000121_pt1 | contig 19632 bp, 14 predicted proteins | sample 1015_BV01_MP10_2_FD_133008 | JGI IMG/M metagenome (GOLD analysis project Ga0187788, IMG submission 133008) | Tropical peat soil microbial communities from peatlands in Department of Meta, Colombia - 1015_BV01_MP10_20_MG | ecosystem: Environmental > Terrestrial > Soil > Wetlands > Peat | place...
CGCCTTCGACACGATCTTCGCCGAGGGGCAGCGCCGCTACGTCGAGTCGCTGTCGGCGTACGCGCGGCAGTTCCTCGGCCAGATGGACAAGCCGGACGTCGACTTCATCGAGGGCCTCTCCCCGGCGGTGTCGATCGACCAGAAGTCGACCTCGCGCAACCCCCGCTCGACGGTCGGCACGATCACCGAGGTCTACGACTACCTGCGCCTGCTGTGGGCCCGGGCGGGCCGCCCGCACTGCCCCGTCTGCGGTGAGCCGATCACCCGGCAGACCCCGCAGCAGATCGTCGACCGCCTGCTCGACCTGCCCGAGGGCACCCGGTTCCAGCTGCTCGCGCCCGTGGTCCGGGGTCGCAAGGGCGAGTACGCCGACCTGTTCCGCGAGCTGCAGACCAAGGGGTTCTCCCGGGCCCGGGTGGACGGCGAAGTGGTCACCCTGGCGGAGCCGCCGCAGCTGGAGAAGAAGCTCAAGCACTCGATCGAGGTGGTGATCGACCGGCTGGTGGTCAAGCCGGCCACGAAGCGCCGGCTGACCGACTCGGTCGAGACGGCGCTCCAGCTGGCCGGCGGCCTCGTGGTGGCCGACCTGGTCGACGAGCCGGAGGGCTCGCCGGACCGGCAGCGCCGGTTCAGCGAGCGGATGGCCTGCCCGAACGACCACCCGCTGTCCACCGACGAGATCGAGCCGCGGTCGTTCTCGTTCAACAGCCCGTACGGCGCCTGCCCGGTGTGCACCGGGATCGGCACCCGGCTCGAGGTGGACCCCGACCTCGTCGTCCCGGACGAGGAGGCCACCCTGGCCGAGGGGGCGATCGCGCCGTGGGCCGGGACGTCGAACGACTACTTCCTGCGGCTGGTCCGCGCCCTCGGGGAGGATCTGGGGTTCTCGGTGGACGTGCCGTGGCGGGCGCTGCCGGAGCGGGCGAAGAAGGCGCTGCTGTACGGGCAGGACTACCAGGTGCACGTGAAGTTCCGGAACCGGTACGGGCGGGAGCGGTCGTACACCACCGGGTTCGAGGGCATCGTGCCGTTCGTGCAGCGCCGGCACGCCGAGACCGACTCGGAGTGGAGCCGGGAGCGGTACGAGGGCTACATGCGCGAGGTGCCCTGCCCGGCCTGCGGCGGGGCCCGGCTGAAGCCGGAGTCGCTCGCGGTCCTGGTCGGCGGCCACTCGATCGCCGAGGTGTGCGCGCTGCCGATCGGGCGGACGGCGGGATTTCTCGCCGACCTCGACCTGACCCCCCGGGAGCGGCAGATCGCCGAGCGGGTGCTCAAGGAGATCCAGACCCGGCTGGGCTTCCTGCTCGACGTGGGCCTGGAGTACCTCTCGCTGGACCGGCCGGCCGGCACGCTGTCCGGCGGCGAGGCGCAGCGCATCCGGCTGGCCACGCAGATCGGCTCCGGCCTGGTCGGGGTGCTCTACGTGCTCGACGAGCCGAGCATCGGGCTGCACCAGCGGGACAACAAGCGCCTGGTCGAGACCCTGACCCGGCTGCGCGACCTGGGCAACACGCTGATCGTGGTGGAGCACGACGAGGAGACGATCCGGGCCGCGGACTGGGCGGTCGACATCGGGCCGGGCGCCGGGGAGCACGGCGGCCAGATCGTGCACAGCGGCCCGGTGCCCGACCTGCTGACCCACCCGGACTCGATCACCGGTGCCTACCTGTCCGGGCGGCGCCGGATCCAGGTGCCGCCGATCCGCCGCCCGGCCGACCCGCACCGGCAGCTCACCGTGCACGGCGCGCGGGAGCACAACCTGCGCGGGATCGACGTGTCGTTCCCGGTCGGGTGCCTGATCGCGGTCACCGGGGTGAGCGGTTCGGGGAAGTCGACGCTGGTCAACGACATCCTCTACGTGGCGCTGGCGAACCGGCTGAACGGCGCGCGGCAGGTGCCGGGCCGGCACAAGTCGGTCAGCGGGCTGGAGCACGTGGACAAGGTCGTGCACGTCGACCAGAGCCCGATCGGGCGCACCCCGCGGTCCAACCCGGCGACCTACACCGGGGTCTTCGACCACATCCGCCGGCTGTTCGCGCAGACCAGCGAGGCGAAGGTGCGGGGGTACCAGCCGGGCCGGTTCTCCTTCAACGTCAAGGGCGGGCGCTGCGAGGCCTGCGCCGGGGACGGCACCATCAAGATCGAGATGAACTTCCTGCCCGACGTCTACGTCCCGTGCGAGGTCTGCCACGGCGCCCGGTACAACCGCGAGACGCTCGAGGTGCACTTCAAGGGCAAGACGATCGCCGACGTCCTGGACATGCCGATCGAGGAGGCCGCCGGCTTCTTCGCCGCCGTCCCGGCGATCTCGCGGCACATGACGACGCTGGTGGACGTCGGCCTCGGGTACGTGCGGCTCGGCCAGCCGGCACCCACGCTGTCCGGCGGCGAGGCGCAGCGGGTCAAGCTGGCCGGCGAGCTGCAGAAGCGGTCCACCGGGCGCACGGTGTACGTGCTCGACGAGCCCACCACCGGCCTGCACTTCGAGGACATCCGCAAGCTGCTCGGCGTGCTGCAGGGCCTGGTCGACAAGGGCAACACGGTGATCGTGATCGAGCACAACCTGGACGTGATCAAGAGCGCGGACTGGGTGGTCGACATGGGCCCGGAGGGCGGGGACGCCGGCGGCACGATCGTGGCCATCGGAACCCCCGAGGAGCTGGTCGCGCACCCGACCAGCCACACCGGCCGGTTCCTCGCCCGGGTGCTCCCGGCCGAGGAGAGCACCCGGCGGACGGCGCGCAAGCGGGCCAAGGCCGGCTGAGGCCGGGCACCCCCGAACCTCGCCGGTGACATGGGGGTTGGAAGCGACCTCCCGTCCCCGAATCACCCCCATATGACCGGCGAGGTTCCCGAAGGGCCCCGCTCCCCGGGGGCCCGTCCTGCCCGGTACCCGATGCCGATGCCGAGTGCGACGTTGTCCGGGTTCGGGACGCCGGGTGCGACGTTGCCCGGCCACCTCGCGCCGAACGGGGCCGCGAAGGTCACACTCGCGATGGGGAACCCCGGGAACGTCACACTCGCGGGGTACCAGGACGGACCGCGGCGAGGGTCCGCGGGCGAGGACAGCGGGGCCCACGGTCCGCCGGCCCCCGGACGTGCGGGTTGACCGGCCGGCCCGCGTGTGGACGCCTCAGGCCTGGCCGGCGGCGACCGCCTCCGCGGTGCGGACCAGGTTGTCCAGGCCGCGGCCGAACAGCCGCGGGGCGCCGAACCGCTGGATCATCAGTCGCATCGGGGCCCGCATGTGCAGCGGCGGGCGGGTGATTCGCAGCCGCTGGAAGGTGTAGGTGACCACGCACCCGTCGCCGTCCGGAGCCAGCTCGTACCGGTTCAGGTACGTCCCCTGGCAGTGCCGCGCGTACCGGTTCTCGGTGAGGAACTCCAGCTGGCGAGCCGGCTCGGCCACCGTGACCCGGCTGGTGTCGACCGCCGGGTAGACGAAGAAGACACTGCCCGTGCTGGTGAACCGCGAGCCCGCGACCAGCGGCCCGGGCGGGGCGTCGAGGCCGGTCAGCCGGAACACCCGCCACTGCCGCTCCCCGCCCCACTCGAGGTGCGACAGCGGGTCGGCCAGGACGGCGTAGACCACGGACGCCGGGGCGGCGCACCGGCGGGTCAGGGTCAGGGTGAACTCCGCGGGCCCGGCCGCCGCGGACGGCGCGTCGCGGTCGGACGGCGCGTCGCGGTCGGACGGCGCGTCGCGGTCGGACGGCGCGTCGCGGGGGGTCGTCCGCGTGCCCATGGCGTCACGCGTCCACGGTGCTGGCCGCGTGCGCGGCCGCGATCAGCGGCGCCAGGCCGAGCACGCCCCAGTGCTCGATGATCCGCCCGTCCTGCAGCCGGAGCATGTCGCTGACCGGGAGCTCCACCGGCTGCCCGCTGGCCGGGATGCCGAGGAAGTCCCCGGCGTGCACCCCGGAGAAGATCTTGTGGGTGGCCACCAGGTCGCCCTCGGCCACCTGCTGCACCACCCGGACGCCGAACCCGCTCAGCACGCCCCTGAACGCGCCGAACTGCTCCAGCACGCCCTGCGGGCCGGGGGAGATCCCCGGGGGCCGGGTGTGGTCGACGAAGTCCGGGTGCATCAGCTCCTCGAACGTGCCCAGGTCACCGCCGACCTGGCACTCCTCGATGAACCTGCGCACGATCGCCTTGTTCTGCTCGCTCGCCTGCACGTTCGGCATAGCCGCCTCCATGACCGGGTGGCCCGGCGGCCACCGCTCGGCCCCGAGCCTCCCCGCGGGCGGCGGCGGCCCGCATCGGCAGACCTACCCATCTCTGCCCCATCTCTGCCCCATCTCTGCTCACGCTCAGCCGAGCAGGCCGTGCTCCATCGCGTACAGCGCCGCGGCGGCGCGGCTGGACACCCCGATCCGCGCGTAGATGTCCTGGACGTGGTGTTCCGCGGTGCGCCGCGAGACCACCAGCCGGGCGGCGATCTCCGGGTTGGACAGGCCGGCGGCGAGCAGCCGGAGCACCTCGACCTGGCGCTCGGTCAGCCCGTCGGGGCGGTCGGTCCGTGCCGGGGCGGGCCGGCCGGCGGCGGTGAGCACGGCGCCGACCGCGTCCGGGTCCAGCCGCCGCTGCGCGACCTCCTCCCGCAGCAGGGCCGCCGCGGCGTCCTCGGGCATCGCCGGACGGTGCGGCCGCGGCTCGCGCAGCGCGGCGAAGGTGTCCGCGGCGGCCAGCACCCGGGCCGGCATCGGGATCGCCGCCGCGCCCGAGGCCCGGTGGTAGCCGGACCCGTCCAGCCGCTCGTGGTGCGCGCCGGCCAGCGCCGCCAGCGGGGCCAGCGGCGGGCACCGGGTGAGGATCCGCTCGGTGTGGTAGGCGTGCAGCCGGACCTGCTCCCAGTCGGTGGAGGTCAGCGGCCCCGGTCGCTCCCAGATCCCGGTCGGGACGGCGGTCCGGCCCAGGTCCTGCAGGTGACCGGCCCGGCGCAGGGCCACCGCGTCGGCCTCCGGCAGGCCCAGGGCGCGGCCCGCCGCCTCGGCCAGGGCCGCGACCTGGGCGGTGTGACCGTGCAGGAACACCCCCTTGAGGTCCACCGCGTCGCCGAAGGCTCGGCAGACGGCGTCCAGCCCGGACTCGGTGACCCGCACGTGCGGCCGGGGCTCGGCCTCCACCGCCGCCCGCAGCGGGTCGGCCGCCGCCAGCTCGTCGTGCAGCTCGCGGGCGTGCCGCAGGTAGCCGGCGCTCAGGTCCGGGTCGAGGAACCGGCCGGCCCGGCGCCGCACCGCATGGGCGGCGGCGTCCGGGCCGCCCAGCCGGTCGAACAGCGCGGCGGTGCCGGCGAGCTGGGCGCACCGGGCCGCCGGGGAGATCCCGTCACCGGCCAGCCCCTGCGGCAGGCCCGCGCCGTCCCACTGCTCGAAGATCTCGGCGAGGCCGCGCTCGACGCCCTCGCTCAGCCCGCTGCGCCGGGCGATGGCCGCCGCCACCTCGCAGTTGGCCCGGGTGTAGCCGTTCTTGATCCGGCCGGAGTTGACCACGGCCGAGCCCATCGCGCGCAGCCGGGTGATCGGGCCGGTGCCGGGCACCAGGCCGAGCAGGTAGGTGGACACGACGTCGCGGGGGTCGCCGTAGTCGGTGCGCACCGCCGCGTACTTCGCCGCCACGTCGTCCCCGCCGAGCATCGAGGCCGCCTCGTGCGAGAACGCGGTGCAGCCGCAGTGCTGCAGCAGGGTGGTGTAGTACGCCTCACCGGCGTCCGGCAGGCCGAGCCGGTCGGCGAGCCGGGTGGCGAGCAGGCAGGCCCGCGCGGCGTCCCCGGGTTCCAGGCCCATCCCCAGGTCGGAGACCAGGGACAGCCCGACCAGGAACTCCGCCATCCGCAGCGGCGGCGTCGTCTCGGCGGCCACCGGCCTCCCTCCCACCCGAGCTGAGCAAGGGTAGCGGGGGACGATCTCCGGCCCGGCAGGCATATCCGGGCGCCGCCGGCGGTTCCCCCGGTGTGCAGCTCTCCCCGCCGGTCGCGTTCTGGTCGGCGGGCGCGCTGCTCGGATCCTTCCTGGTCGCCGCCGCCGCGCCGTCCCCGATGTACTCGGTCTACCAGCGCGAGTGGGGCTTCTCCTCGGTGACCCTGACCGCCGTCTTCGGGGTCTACGCGGTCGCGCTGCTGCTCTCCCTGCTGTTCTTCGGCGGGCTGTCCGACAAGGTCGGACGGCGCCCGATGCTGGTCGCCGCGCTCGCCGTGGAGATCGCCGCGATGGTGCTTTTCCTGCTCGCCGAGGGCGTGGGCTGGCTGTACGCCGCCCGGGTGCTGCAGGGCGTCGCCACCGGGGTCGCCCAGGCCACCCTGGGCGCCGTCCTGCTCGACCTCGAGCCGAGCGGCCGGGACGGCCGGGGCACCCTGGTCAACAGCGTGGCCGCGACCCTCGGGCTGGGCGCCGGGGCGCTGGGCTCGGCACTGCTGGTGGCCTACGCGCCGGCCCCGACCCGGACCGTGTACGCCGTGCTCATCCTGCTGTTCGCGGTGGGCCTGGTGGCGGCGCTGGGGATGCCGGAGACGGTCACCAGCACCCGCCTGGCACTCCGCTTCCTGCGCCCCCAGGTCGGGGTCTCCCCGGAGCTGCGCGGGGCGTTCCTGGCCGTCGCGCCGTGCGTGATCGCGCTCTGGGCGCTGGGCGGGCTGTACTTCTCCCTCGGCCCGTCCCTGGCGCAGAGCCTGGCCGGGCCGGACCGGCACGTGATCGGGGGCGTGGTGCTGTTCCTGCTCAACGCGGCGGCCACGGCGACCACGGTGACCCTGCGCCGGATCGGCTCGCGCAGCCTGATGATCGGCGGCTGCCTGGTCCTGGTCGGCGGGGTGGCGGTCACCCTGGCCGGGGTGTCCGCCGGCTCGGTCGGCCTGCTCATGATCGGGACGGCGGTCGCCGGCTGCGGCTTCGGCGTCGCCTTCCTCGGGTCCTACCGGCTGCTGGTGACGATGGCGCCGCCGGGGGAGCGGGGCCGGCTGATCGCCTCCATCTTCATCCTGTCCTACCTGTCGTTCTGCCTGCCGACCCTGGCCGCCGGGGCGGCCGCGGGGCGGATCGGGCTGCGCCAGACCTCGCTCTGGTACGGCTCCGCGGTGGTCGCCCTGGCGCTGGTCTCGGTGGCCGGGACCACCCTCGCCCGGCGCCGGGTGACCGCCCTGACCTGACTCTGAGCTGACCCCCGAAGGGGGCATTGACGTGGCCATACAACCGCTGTTCCCTGAGCGCAGGGGGAGCCCAACCCCGGGCGCACGGGGCCCGACGTCCAAGGAGGACGGATGGCGCAGTCAGGCGTGAAGCTGCGGCGCGAGCTCAACATCTGGGAGACGATCGGGATCTCGGTCGCGTTGATGGCGCCCTCGATGGCGGCCAACATCAACCCGCAGGGCATGGTCGGCAGCGTCGGCGGGGCCATCCCGCTGACCTTCATCCTCGCCACCGTCGGCGTCCTGCTGGTCAGTTACACCTTCGTCCGGCTCTGCCAGGCGTACCACCACTCGGGGTCGGTGTACGGGTTCGTCGGCGCCACGCTGGGCCCCAAGACCGGGGTGGTCGCCGGCTGGGCGCTGCTGGGCACCTACACCTTCTACGGCGCGGTCACCGCGATGGCCTTCGGCCGGATCTTCTCCTCCTTCCTCGACGGGATCGGGGTGTGGAGCTCCCCGCCGGACGGCGCCGCCTTCCTGCTCGCGGCGATCGCCCTGATCGGCGTGTGGTGGCTGACCGTCTCCCCGGTCCGCCGGGGCACCCGGACCCTGCTGGTCGCCGAGGTGACCACGGTCGCCCTGATCCTGATCGTGGCCCTGATCATCCTGGTCCGGATCGCGTCCGGGAACGCCCCGAACGGGCAGCCGTTCACGTTCTCCCCGTTCACCGTCTCCTCCGGGACGGCGACCTCGGCGCTGTTCCTCGGCGTGGTCTTCGGGTTCCTCTCCTTCGCCGGGTTCGAGGCCGCGGCCACCCTCGGCGAGGAGGCCCGGGAGCCGCGCCGGGACATCCCGCGGGCGATCCTCGGGACGGCGATCTTCGGCGGCGTCTACTACGTGTTCGTCACCTGGATCGAGGTGATGGGGTTCGGCAACACCGACGCCGGGCTGTCCAAGTTCGGCAGTTCGCTGTCGCTGATGGGCGACCTGGGGAACGAGTTCGTCGGCAACTGGGCCGGTGACCTGATCAGCCTCGGCGCCGCGGTCAGCGCCTTCGCCTGCTGCCTGGCCTGCTGCGTGGGTGCCTCCCGGCTGCTCTACGCGCTGTCCCGGGACGGCGTCGGGCCGGCGCCCCTGGCCACGGTCTCCCCGAAGCGGGGGACGCCGGTGCCGGCCTCCGGCGCGGTGATCCTCGGCGTGTACGTCATCATCCTGGTGTTCAAGGTGGTGTTCGGCGCGGACTCGCTGACCGTCTTCCTCTACTCCGGCGTGATCGGGACGCTGATCCTGCTGGTGGCGTACGCGCTGGCGACGGTCGGCGCGATGAAGCTGCTGTTCCACTCCGGCCGGATCACCAGGCCGCGCTGGGAGGAGGCCATCCCGGTGCTGGCGCTGCTGGTGCTCGCGTACACCCTGTACCGCAACGTGGTCCCCTACCCCTCGACCGACCCGTCCACCGGGCTGTTCTGGCTGCCGATCATCTGCGGGGTCTGGCTGCTGGCCGCCGTGGTGTTCGTGCTGGCCCGCCCGGCCGTGGCGCGCCGCGCCGGCGACAAGCTGACTGAGGAGGAGGGCCTGCGCGCCACCGCGGGTGAGCGGGCGTGAGCCTGCCCACGACGACGCTGGCGGCGGGGGCGAAGGGCGACCCGGTACCGGGCGGGCGGCCCGGGGAGCGGGAGGATGCCAAGCGGCTGGCCGAGGAGCTGGCCGGGCGCGGCGTCCGCGGCGTCGTCCTGTCCTGGGTGGACACCTGCGGGGTGAACCGGGTCAAGACGGTCCCGCTGCACCGGCTGCCGGACGCGGTGGCCTGGGGCGTCGGGATGTCCCCGGTGTTCGACATGTTCCTCACCGACGACTCGATCGTCTCCTCCGAGCATCTCGGCGGCCCGGACGGCGACCTGCGCCTGGTCCCGGACCTGGACCGGCTCGCCGTCCTGGCCGCCCAGCCCGGCTGGGCCTGGGCGCCGGTCGACCGGATGACCCAGGACGGCGAGGTGTACCCGGTCTGCCAGCGCAGCTTCGCCCGCCGGATGGCGGCCCGGGCCGCGCAGGCCGGGATCGGGGTGCGCGCCTCGGTGGAGATCGAGTGGGCGATCGGCCGCGGTGACGCGCCGGACGGCGCGTTCGTGCCGGCCTGCACCGGGCCCGGGTACGGGATGACCCGGCTGGTCGAGCTGTCCGACTACGCCCGCGACGTGCTGGAGGCGCTGGCCGAGCAGGACGTCGACGTCGACCAGCTGCACCCGGAGTACGCCGCCGGGCAGTACGAGCTGTCGGTCGGCGCGCTGGACCCGGTGGCCGCCGCCGACCGCAGCGTGCTGGTCCGGCAGACGATCCGGGCGGTGGCCCAGCGGCACGGCCTGCGCGCCTCGTTCTCGCCGTCCGTCGTGGCCGGCACGGTCGGCAACGGCGGGCACGTCCACCTGTCCGCCTGGCGCGCGGACCGCAACCTGTTCGCCGGCGGCGACGGCCGGTACGGGATGACCGCCGAGGCGGAGGCGTTCGCGGCCGGGATCCTCGACGCGCTGCCCGCGCTGTTGGCGATCGGGGCGCCCAGCCCCGCCAGCTACCTGCGGCTGGTCCCCTCGCACTGGGCCGGGGCGTACGCCTGCTGGGGCCGGGAGACCCGGGAGAGCGCGCTGCGGCTGGTCACCGGGATGACCGGCAGCCAGGGGTCGGCCGCGAACCTCGAGGTGAAGTGCCTGGACCTGGCCGCCAACCCGTACCTGCTGATCGGCTGCCTGATCGCGGCCGGGCTGGACGGGGTCGAGCGGGGCCGGGCCCTGCCCGAGGAGATCGTCGGCGACCCGGCCGGGCTGGACCCGGGGCAGCTGGCCGGGCGCGGCATCCACCGGCTGCCGACCTCGCTCGGCGAGGCGGTCGAGGCCTTCTCCGCCTCCACCGTGCTGACCTCCGCGCTGGGCCCGCTGGGCAGCGAGGCGGTGGTCGCCGTCCGGCGCGGGGAGGAGGCACGGTTCACCGATGCCGCACCGGACGTCGTCGCGGAGGCCCTGCGCTGGGTGTACTGACCCGATGATGGACAGATGACCTCGACCCTGGACGCGCACGACGAGCTGTCGGCCCGGGTCGACACCCTCGACCTGGCCGACCACCACTGCCACGGCGTGGCCCGCGGCGACCTGGACCGGCGCGGCTTCGAGGAGCTGCTCAGCGAGGGCGGGGGGCCCCCGGACGGGGTGACGAACTTCGACACCCCGGTGGGGGTGGCCGTGCGGCGGCACTGCGCGCCGGTGCTCGACCTGCCCGCGCACGCCCGGGCCGAGGACTACCTGGCCCGGCGCGCCGAGCTGGGCAGCGCCGAGGTCACCCGGCGGCTGCTCTCGGCGTCCGGGACCGGGCAGTTCTGCGTCGACACCGGCTTCCGGCCCGGGGAGATCACCGGCGCGGCCGAGCTGGCCGCGGCGGGCGGCGGCACCGGTTACGAGATCGTCCGGCTGGAGACCCTGGCCGAGGCGGTGGCCGCGGACGGGGTGGAGGCCGGCGAGTTCGCCGGGGCGTTCGGCGCGGCGCTGCATGCGGCCCTGGCCCGTCCCGGCGTGGTCGGGGTGAAGTCGGTGGCCGCCTACCGGGTGGGCTTCGACCTCGATCCCCGCCCGCCCGGTGCCGGGGAGGTGGCCGCCGCGGCCGGGTCGTGGCTGCGGCGCGGGCCACGGCCCGGCGGCGACTGGCGGCTGGACGACCCGGTGCTGACCCGGCACCTGCTGTGGGCGGCGGTCGAGCACGGCCGGCCGATCCAGCTGCACGTGGGCTTCGGCGACGCGGACATCCGGATGCACCGGGTGGACCCGGCGCTGCTCACCGACTGGCTGCACGCGCACCGGGTGCCGGTGATGCTGCTGCACTGCTGGCCGTACCACCGCACCGCGGCCTACCTGGCGGCGGTGTACCCGCACGTGCACCTCGACCTGGGGCTGGTCCTGCACTACGTGGGGCCGGCGCGCGCGGCCGGGCTGCTCGCCGAGGCCGTCGAGATGGCGCCGTTCGGGAAGCTGCTGTACTCCTCCGACGCCTTCGGCCTGGCCGAGTACTACTACCTGGGCTCGGTCGCCTTCCGCCGGGCGATCAGCGCGGTGCTCGGCGCGGCCGTCGAGGCGGGGGAGTGGAGCCGGGACGACGCCGTCCGCTACGCGGTCATGGTGGCGGCCGGCAACGCCCGCCGGGTGTACCGGCTGGAGGACCAGCCGGACGGCCTCGGCACGGGGGCCGCGTGAGCGAGCGGAGCGAGCGAACCGATCAGCGGAGTGCGTCGCTCGCGGCGACGACGAGCCTCGGCGAGGAGTCGGCGTGAGCACCGGCGTCGGGCTGCGGCTGGCCGAGCTCGCCGGGAGCTGGTCGGCCCGCCTGGAGGCCGAGGTGCCCGCGGCGGTCGCGCTGCGCCACGAGCTGCACGCCAACCCCCAGGTGTCCGGGGAGGAGGAGTGGACCTGCCGCCGGGTCGCCGACGCGATCACCCGGACCACCGGCGCGCGGCTCGAACCGGTGGCCGGCACCGGTGGCGTGCTGCGGCTGGGGCCGCCGTCCGGCCCGTGCGTTGCGGTCCGGGCGGAGCTGGACGGGTTGCCCGTGGTGGAGCGCACCGGCGTCCCGTACGCCGCGACCGGCGGGGTGATGCACGCCTGCGGGCACGACGTGCACCTGGCCGCGCTGGTCGCGCTGGCCCGCGCGGCGGCGCGGGTGGAGCTGCCCGAGGGGCTGCTCGCCGTCCTGCAGCCGCGCGAGGAGGTGGCGCCCACCGGGGCGCGGGACGTCATCGTGTCCGGCGCGCTGGAACGGCACCAGGCCCGGGCGATCATCGCGGCGCACGTGCAGCCGCTGCTGCCCGCGGGGGTGGTGGCCGCCGACCCGGGCCCGGTCAACGCCGCGGTGGACGAGATCGAGATCGTGGTGACCGGGCGCGGCGGGCACACCGCCTACCCGCACCTGGCCGCCGACCCGGTCGCCGCGCTGTGCCGGTGCGTGCTCGCCCTGCAGGACGTGGTGCGGGCCGCCGTCGACCCGATGCACCCGTGCACGGTCACGGTCACCCGGCTGAGCGCCGGGCTGGCGCCGAACGTCATCCCGGACGTGGCCCGGGCCCGCGGCACGGTCCGCACGATGTACCCCGAGGACGCCGACCGGCTGCTCGGCGGGATCGCCGAGATGGTCGCCGGGGTGGCCGGGGGCAGCGGCTGCACCGGCACCCTGCAGGTGGAGCCCGGGGAGCCGGTGCTGGTCAACGACGCGGAGCTGGCCCGCGGCGCCGCCGGGTGGCTGACCCGGTTCGGGGTGCCGCCCGGGGCGTCGTTCGCCTCCTGCGGGTCGGACGACTTCGCCACCTACGCGCTGGCCGGTACCGGGCTGCCGATCCTGATGATGTTCGTCGGGGCCGGGCAGGGCCCGGACGGCCCGGTGCTGCACGACCCGCGGTTCCTGCCGGACGACGAGCTGGTCGCCGACGTGGCCCGGGCCATGCTGGCCGGGGCGCTCGCGGGGTTGGCGCCGCTCTGAGGCTCACGGCATGGTTGAGTGCTCCACGATCCGGTCGACCACGTACTCGGCGATCGCCAGGGACGACGTCGCCGCCGGTGAGGGCGCGTTGCGGATCGCGGTGACCGCGCCGCGGTGGTGGATCCGGAAGTCGTCGACCAGCGCGCCGTCCCGGTCCACCGCCTGGGCCCGCACGCCGGACGGTGCCGGCGCGACGTCGTCCGGCCGCAGCTCGGGCAGGTAGCGCCGGGCCCGGGACAGGTACACCGAGCGGCTCAGCGAGCCGGCGATCTCGGCGAGCCCCGTCCGCCAGTGCCGCCGGGCCAGCCGCCGGAAGCCCGGCCAGGCCAGGGTGCGGGCCACGTCCCGGGGGACCACGTCGCGCCGCCGGTACCCCTCGCGGGCCAGGGCGAGGACGGCGTTGGGCCCGACGTCCACCCGGCCGCCGACCCGGCGGGTGAAGTGCACCCCGAGGAAGGGGTAGCCGGGGTCCGGGACCGGGTAGATCAGGCCGTTGACCAGGTGGCCGCGCTCGGGCCGCAGCGCGTAGTACTCGCCGCGGAAGGGCACGATGGCGGGCTCGGCGCCGTCCCCGGCCCAGCCGGCGACGACGTCCCCGTACAGCCCGGCGCACACGATCAGGCGGTCGAACCCGAGGATCTCGCCGGGCCCGCGGACCTCGACCCGGCCGGCCCGCTCGCGGATGCCGCTCACGCCGAAGCCGAGCCGCACCCGGCCGCCCCGGGCGGTCAGGTCGGCGGCGTACCCCTCGGCGACCGCCGCGAAGTCGGTGATCGCGGTGTGCGGGGAGTGCAGCGCCGCGACCCCGCCGGCGTGCGGCTCGACCTCGCGCAGCCCGGCGCCGTCCAGCCGGCGCAGTCCGGGGACGCCGTTCGCCTCGGCCCGCTGCCGGAGCCGCTCCAGCCCCGGCAGCTCCGCCTCGGTCACCGCGACGACCACCTTGCCGCACTCCTGGTAGGGCAGGCCGCGGCCGGCGCAGTAGTCCTTGAGCAGGGCCGTCCCGCGCCGGCAGAGGGTGGCCTTCAGCGAGCCGGGCGGGTAGTACAGGCCGGCGTGCACCACGCCGCTGTTGTGGCCGGTCTGGTGGACGGCGACCCGGTCCTCCTTGTCCATCACGGTGACCTCGACGCCGTCCAGCACCTCAGTCAGCCGCCGGGCCACCGCCAGGCCGATGATCCCGGCGCCGATCACCCCGATCCGCTGCACGCTCCGATGCTCGCACCTGAGCTGATCGCCCGGGCCCTGAGCCACAGGGGGTCCTGGTGCGCGGCACTCGCCGTCGTGCTCCCTGGGACCACCCATGCTCCGCGGGGCCACCTCCCGGACGGCGTGTCGGACCGGCAGGCGGTGGCCCTGAGGAGCATCGCGGATCCCGGCGGGCGCTGCACGGGGCGCTGGCCGGGGTGCGCTGGACGCGGAAGGGCCGGACGTAGGCTCGAGTGCGTGGCCGACCCGTCGACGTACCGCCCGCGCGCGGGGGAGATCCCGGAGTCGCCCGGGGTGTACCGGTTCCGGGACGCCACCGGGCGGGTGATCTACGTCGGCAAGGCGAAGAACCTGCGGTCGCGGCTGAACTCCTACTTCGCCGACATCACCCTGCTGCACCCGCGGACCCAGACGATGGTGACCACCGCCGCCGGGCTGGACTGGACGGTGGTCAGCACCGAGGTCGAGGCGCTGCAGCTGGAGTACTCCTGGATCAAGGAGTTCGACCCGCGGTTCAACGTCAAGTACCGGGACGACAAGTCCTACCCCTACCTCGCGGTGACCATGGGGGAGGAGTTCCCCCGGGTGCAGGTGATGCGCGGGGCCAAGCGCAGGGGGACGCGGTACTTCGGCCCGTACGCGCACGCCTGGGCGATCCGCGAGACCGTCGACCTGCTGCTGCGCGTCTTCCCGGTGCGGACCTGCAGCAACGGGGTGTTCAAGCGGGCCGGCCAGGTCGGGCGGCCGTGCCTGCTCGGCTACATCGACAAGTGCTCCGCGCCGTGCGTGGGCCGGATCGACGCCCAGGAGCACCGGCGGCTGGCCGAGGAGTTCTGCGACTTCATGTCCGGGCAGACGCAGCGGTTCGTCCGCCGGCTGGAGGGGCAGATGCGCGCCGCGGCGGCGGACCTGGACTTCGAGCGGGCGGCCCGGCTGCGGGACGACATCGCGGCGCTGAACCGGGCGACCGAGCGCAACGCGATCGTGCTGCCGGACGGCACCGACGCCGACGTGTTCGGGCTCGCCGAGGACGACCTGGAGGCCGCCGTCCAGGTCTTCCACGTCCGCGACGGGCGGGTGCGCGGGCAGCGCGGCTGGGTGGTGGAGAAGGTCGAGGACCTCACCACCGGCGACCTGGTCGAGCACCTGCTGCAGCAGGTCTACGGGGAGGCCGGCGGCGAGGCGGTGCCGCGGGAGGTGCTGGTGCCCGCCGAGCCGCCGCTGCTGGCGGACGTGGAGACCCTGCTGGGCGGGATGCGCGGCTCGCGGGTCGCCGTCCGGGTGCCCCGGCGCGGGGACAAGCGGGCGCTGCTGGAGACCGTGGCCCGCAACGCCGCCCAGGCCCTGGCGCTGCACAAGGTGCGCCGGGCCGGTGACCTGACCAGCCGGTCCAAGGCGCTGCAGGAGCTGCAGGACGGGCTCGGGCTGCCCGAGGCCCCGCTGCGGATCGAGTGCTTCGACGTCTCGAACATCTCCGGGCAGCACGTGGTGGCCTCGATGGTGGTCTTCGAGGACGGGCTGCCGCGCAAGAGCGAGTACCGCCGGTTCACCGTGCGCGGGACCGGCGGCATGGACGACGTCTCGGCCCTCTACGAGGTGATCACCCGCCGGTTCCGGCGCACCCTGGGCACCGCACCGGACGCCGCCGGGAACGGGTCGGCCGACGGACAGCCCGACGAAGCGGCGATCGGCCCGATCGACCCGGAGACCGGGCGGCCCCGGCGGTTCGCCTACCCGCCCAACCTCGTCGTGGTGGACGGCGGGCAGCCGCAGGTGGCCGCCGCCGCCCGGGCGATGGCCGAGCTGGGCGTGGGCGACATCGCGCTGTGCGGGCTGGCCAAGCGGCTGGAGGAGGTCTGGCTGCCCGACCAGGACCTGCCGGTCGTGCTGCCGCGCAGCAGCGAGGGCCTGTACCTGCTGCAACGGGTCCGCGACGAGGCGCACCGGTTCGCGATCACCCACCACCGGCAGCGGCGCAGCCGGGCGATGACGGCCAGCGTGCTGGACGACGTCCCCGGCCTGGGCCCGGCCCGCAAGAAGGCGCTGCTGGCGCACTTCGGGTCGGTCCGCAAGCTGCGCTCGGCCGGCCCGGAGGAGGTCTGCGCGGTCCCCGGGATCGGTCCCGGGGTGGCCGCCGCGGTGGTCGCCGCGCTGGCCGCCGGCGGCGGGGGAGAGGCCGTCGACACCGCCACGGGTGAGATCATCGACTGAGCCTCAGCTCGTCGATCGGGAGCAGCAGTGACGTCACCGCAGGAAGCGGCCGGGCCGCCGCCGGGCCGGCTGGAGCTGCTCGTGATCACCGGGATGTCCGGTGCCGGGCGGTCGACCGCGGCCAGGGTGCTGGAGGACGTCGGCTGGTACGTGGTGGACAACCTCCCGCCGCAGCTGATCGCCGACCTGGCCGACCTGACCCGGCGGGCCACCCCCGCGGTGCACCGGATCGCCGTGATCGTCGACGTCCGCGGCCGTGCGTTCTTCGCGCACCTGCGCGAGGTGGTGGTCGCCGCCGAGGAGCGGGGGATGGCCACCCGGACGCTGTTCCTCGACGCCACCGACGAGGCCCTGGTCCGGCGGTTCGAGTCGGTGCGCCGCCCGCACCCGCTGCAGGGTGAGGGCACGATCCTGGACGGGATCACCCGGGAGCGGAAGCTGCTGGCCGACCTGCGCGGCGAGATGGACACGGTGATCGACACCTCCCGGCTGAACGTGCATCAGCTCAGCACGAAGATCCTCGACACCTTCGGCAGCGCCGACGCGCCCGGGATGCGGCTGGCCCTGATGTCCTTCGGCTTCAAGTACGGGATCCCGGTGGACGCCGACCAGGTCGCCGACGTGCGCTTCCTGCCCAACCCGCACTGGGTGACCGAGCTGCGGCCGAAGACCGGCCTGGACCCGGAGGTGAGCAGCTACGTGCTGTCCCAGGACGGCGCCCAGGAGTTCGTCGACCGCTACGTCGCGATGCTCGAGCCGGTGCTGGCCGGCTACGTGCGCGAGAACAAGCGATATGCCACGATCGCGGTCGGCTGCACCGGAGGGAAGCACCGCTCGGTTGCGGTGGTGGAGGCGCTGGCGGCGCGGCTGTCGGGGCCGGAGGTGGGGGTGACCACGCTGCACCGGGATCTGGGGCAGGAATGACCGGTGGACCCGCCGTGGTCGCCCTGGGCGGCGGCCACGGCCTCGCAGCGTCGCTGTCCGCGCTGCGCCACCTGACCGAGCGGCTCACCGCCGTGGTCACCGTCGCCGACGACGGGGGGTCCTCGGGGCGGCTGCGCCGCGAGCTCGGCGTGCTCCCGCCGGGGGACCTGCGGATGGCGCTGTCCGCGCTGTGCGACGACAGCGAGTGGGGCCAGCTGTGGCGCGACGTCATGCAGCACCGGTTCGCCAGCGCCGGGGCGCTGCACGACCACGCGATGGGCAACCTGCTGATCGTGACGCTGTGGGAGCTGCTCGGCGACCCGGTGGCCGGCCTGGACTGGGTGGCCCGGCTGCTCGGCGCCCGCGGCCGGGTGCTGCCGATGGCGGCGGTCCCGATGGACATCGAGGCCGGCGTGCTCGGCATCGACCCCGACGACCCGGACACGGTGACCACGGTGCGCGGGCAGGTGGCGCTGGCCACCACCCGGGGGCGGGTGGTCGGCGTCCGGCTGGTCCCGGCGGAGCCGCCGGCCTGCCCGCAGGCCGTGGAGGCGGTCACCGAGGCCGACTGGGTGGTGCTCGGCCCCGGCTCCTGGTTCACCAGCGTCCTGCCGCACCTGCTGGTGCCCGACCTCTCGGCGGCGCTGAAGGCCACCAAGGCCCGCCGCTGCGTCACCCTCAACCTCGGCCCGCAGCCCGGCGAGACCGAGGGCTTCGGCCCGGAGACGCACCTGGAGGTGCTGGCCGCGCACGCGCCCGACCTGCGGGTGGACGCCGTCCTGGCCGACCCCTCCTCGGTGGAGGACCCGGGCAGCCTGGCCGACGTGGCCGCCTCGCTGGGTGCCCGGCTGCTGATGCGCCAGGTGTCGGTGGGCGACGGAACCCCGCGGCACGACCCGCTGCGGCTGGCCGCGGCCTACCGGGATCTGTTCGTCGGGGTGCTCGGGGACGTCGGCTGAACCCCCCATCGCGGGGCGCCGAACGGAGGGGCGGGGCCCATCGGGCGTGCGGAGGAGGCTGCAGCGCGGGACACGCGGCGATGGCAGGATGTCCGCCATGGCTCTGACGGCCCTGGTGAAGGACGAGCTCAGCCGCCTTCTCATCACCAAGCCCTGCTGCCGAAAGGCCGAGGTGTCGGCCACCCTGCGCTTCGCGGGAGGCCTGCACATCGTCAGCGGAAGGATCGTGGTCGAGGCCGAGCTCGACGCCGGGAACTCCGCCCGCAGGCTGCGCCGGGACATCGCCGAGGTCTTCGGGCACACCAGCGACGTCGTGGTGGTGGCGCCCGGCGGGCTGCGGCGCGGCAGCCGGTACGTCGTGCGGGTGGTGCGCGACGGGGAGTCGCTGGCCCGGCAGACCGGGCTGCTCGACGCCCGGGGCCGCCCGGTGCGCGGGCTGCCGCCGCACGTGGTCTCCGGCGCGACCTGCGACGCCGAGTCCGCCTGGCGGGGGGCCTTCCTGGCCCACGGCTCGCTCACCGAGCCCGGCCGCTCCTCCGCCCTGGAGGTCACCTGCCCCGGCCCGGAGGCCGCGCTGGCCCTGGTCGGCGCCGCCCGCCGGATCGGCATCCACGCCAAGGCCCGGGAGGTGCGCGGCGTGGACCGGGTGGTGATCCGGGACGGCGACACGATCAGCGCGATGCTCACCCGGCTCGGCGCCCACGACGCCGTGCTGGCCTGGGAGGAGCGCCGGATGCGCCGCGAGGTGCGGGCCACCGCCAACCGGCTGGCCAACTTCGACGATGCCAACCTGCGCCGCTCCGCCCGCGCGGCGGTCGCCGCCGGGGCCCGGGTCGAGCGCGCCCTGGAGATCCTCGGCGCGGAGGCGCCGGACCACCTGCAGGCGGCCGGGCGGCTCCGGCTGGAGCACCGGCAGGCCAGCCTGGAGGAGCTCGGGCAGCTCGCCGAGCCGCCGATGACCAAGGACGCCGTCGCCGGGCGGATCCGGCGCCTGCTCGCGATGGCCGACAAGCGCGCCCTGGAGCTGGGCGTGCCGGGAACCGAGGCCAATCTCACCCCCGAGATGCTCGACGCCTGACTCGCATAGGGTTGGACTGACTGTTCGTTGGTTTGTTGGGCACGCGCCGTGGACGGCGCGCGACGGAGGGAGCGCCGGTGACCGTACGAGTGGGAATCAACGGGATGGGCCGGATCGGGCGCAACTTCTATCGCGCCGCGCTGGCCGCGGGCGCCGACATCGAGGTGGTCGGCGTCAACGACCTGTTCGACGCCGCGACCCTGGCGCACCTGATGAAGTACGACTCGATCCTCGGCCGGCTGGCCGAGCCCGTGTCGTGGTCCGGCAACGAGATGTCGGTGGGCAGCCGGAGCTTCCCGGTGATGGCCGAGCGCGACCCGGCCGCGCTGCCCTGGGGGCAGCTCGGCGCCGACGTCGTGCTGGAGTCCACCGGCATCTTCACCGACGCCTTGAAGGCGCGCGCCCACATCGACGGCGGCGCCAAGAAGGTGATCATCTCGGCGCCGGCGAAGAACGAGGACGTCACGATCGTGATGGGGGTCAACCACGACGCCTACGACCCGGCCAGGCACACGATCATCTCCAACGCCTCGTGCACCACGAACTGCCTGGCCCCGATGGCCAAGGCGATCAACGACGCGTTCGGCATCCAGCGCGGGCTGATGACCACGATCCACGCC
>Ga0187788_10000122_pt1 | contig 19616 bp, 17 predicted proteins | sample 1015_BV01_MP10_2_FD_133008 | JGI IMG/M metagenome (GOLD analysis project Ga0187788, IMG submission 133008) | Tropical peat soil microbial communities from peatlands in Department of Meta, Colombia - 1015_BV01_MP10_20_MG | ecosystem: Environmental > Terrestrial > Soil > Wetlands > Peat | place...
CCCCAGGCCGTCGCGGCTCGGCGTTGGCCGTCAGCTCCCATGTTGCGCCGCACCGCATCTACCAACTCCCGCACCGTGTACACCTCGGAGACCACCGCATCGGGAACATTGGCCCCGAGCTCCCGCTCCAGCGACACCAGCAGCTCGACCCGTTCCATCGAGTCCAGGCCCAGGTCCAACTCGAGACTGTCTGCCGGGCGCACTTCTGCGACCTGTTTCTTCGCCGACGCTCGAATCACCGCCAGCGCTCGCTGGACCTCGGGAAGCGCCGTCCACTCGCGGTCCGCCTCGTTCAGCGTCTGCGCCGGCGACGAGGCGGCCTTGGCCTGCAGCCCGGCCGTTGCCTTGAGGCGCGCCTCCACTGCGTTTCGCTTCAGCTTGCGCGTGGTAGTTCGCGGCAGCTCCTCCTGCCAGATGTCGTAGCTCAGAATTCGCTTGGTGGAAGGCAGCTGCGACGAGAGGCCCTCGATTTCGAAGCGGATGATCTCCCGCGCGTTCACGATGCGTTGTTCACGCAGAACTTCGAAGTCCGGCACCACCACGGCGTGCAGCCGCTCGGAAAGCGGCTCTCCCGGCTGGCCTTCAATCCCCAGCACGCACATCTCCTTGATGAACGCGCTGCGCACGTAGTGCGCCTCGATTTCCTCCGGATAAATATTCTTTCCCGAACTGAGCACAATCACCTCTTTGGCCCGCCCCGTGACAAACACATTTCCTTTGCCGTCCATGAAGCCCAAGTCGCCGGTGTGCAGCCAGCCATTCTCGATCACCGCAGCGGTGGCGTCCGGACGGTTGTAGTAGCCCTTCATCACAATGCCGCCGCGGACAGCAATTTCCCCAATCTGGCGCCCGCTTTCGGGATCGGTTTCAGGGTTCAGAATCTGGACTTCCATGCCGGGCATCGCTCTGCCCACTGACCCGATCAGGTTGCTTGTCGGCGGGGTCAGGGTGGCTGCGCCGCTGGTTTCGGTCAGCCCGTAAGCATTGAGCATGTTGAAGCCCAGTGCTTCGAAGTCACGCCCAACTTGTGGGTCGAGCCGCGAGCCGCCTGTGATCAGGAAATGCATGCGCTTTCCTAACAGCTCATGCACCCGCCGGAAGAACAATTTTCCGAGATTGATGCCGATCCTCTTGAGCACTCCGTTGAGGGCAAGCAGGTACGAGAACACGGTTTCCGTGAGACGGCCGCGGGCATGCACTTCCTTGAAGATGCGGGTGTGAATCAGGTAGAAGAACTGCGGCACACAGCAGAACAGCGTGATCTCCCGCTCGCGCAGGGCGCGCAGGAGTTCCGTAGTATTTAGCGACTCCAGGAAGACGATTCGCGCTCCCACGATGAGCGGCAGCAGCAGGTTAGCCATCTGCGCCAGGGCATGAAAGAGCGGCAGGACACCGAGGATAGAATCGGACGGCCCTATCGTAGTAAGCACGCGGAAGGCGCTCTCAGCCTCCGCGTGGATATTTCGGTGACTGAGCATGACCCCTTTGGGATCGCTCGTGGTTCCCGAGGTGTAGAGGATGGCCGCGGTATCGTCGAACGCCACATCGACCCGCTCGAAGCCAGCGCTGTTCTCGGCGAGAATGGAATCCAGAGAGGTTAAGCCGGAAACTTCTTCGCCCGAATCAATCAGCACCAGGCGAATCCCAGTCCCTTGGATTGCCGCCGCCTCGCGCGCCGCCCCCAGGTGTTTGGAATCGACAAACAGCAGGGAAGCGCCGCTGTCGGCGAGCAACTTGGCGACCTGGCTGGCAGTGAAGGCGGTGTCCAGCGGAACCGCAACCAGGCCGGCGGCCAGCGTCCCCAGGTAAACGCAAACCCAGCGCGGGCCGTTGCTCGCCAGAATGGCGCAGCGGCTGCCGCGGGGCAGCTTCGAATCAACTAGCCAGCACCCAACGCTATCGGTGGCGCGGCGAAGCTGGGCGTAAGTGTGGCTCTCCACCCTGCCGCTCTCATACTGCATCTCGAGGGCGATGGCATTCGGCCACTTGGCCGCCGATTCCAGGATCTTGTCGTAGAAATTTGGCATCTCGGGATAGCCCTATGGTAAACCGGCAACCCGACCCGGGGCGACTGGCAGGAAAGAGGCGGGCTAACTGAGGGCTGAGGGCTGATGGTTGGCTGCTGTCTGCCGTCCTCAATATCCTGCGGCCACCGGGCCCAGGCCACGGCGGGTATCGGGCGGGCGATTCACTGTGGGATGCAGCCAGCCTTCGTGAGCGGCGATCACCGACGAGAGCTCGTCGGCATCGGCCAGGAAAGCATCGTGCCCGTGCGAGCTCGCCAGTTCTGCGTAGCGCGCACGAACTCCGGCGGCCTGCATCCTCAGGGTCAGGGCACGGACATCGGCAGCGGGAAAGAGCCAATCGGAGGAGATGCCAATCATCAGCACGCGCGCCCGGATTCTCTCGAAGGCCGCGTCCTCCGACCCGTAGCTGCGAACCAGATCGAAGGTGTCCATGGCCTTGGAGATCGCCACATAGGTATTGGCGTCGAAGCGGGCGTTGAATTCGCTGCGCTGATAGTCGAGGTAGCCGGCAACGTCGAAGCGTGCGTCCAGCGATTGGTAAGGGTCTTCGCCAGTGCGGTTGGGACGCCGCCCGTAGCGAGCGTCAAACAACTCCGCGGATTTATACGAGCACATCGCCAGGGAGCGCGCCAGGCCCAGCCCGGCGGTGGGAGGGGCGTCGGGGCTGTACCGGCCGCCGCGCCAGTTCGCATCCGACTGTATGGCGAACCGCTGAATGTGATTCAACGCCAGCCCCATCGCGGAGAGGGGAGTGGCTCCGATCGGAATTGCCGTCTCCACTCGATCGGGAAATTCAATTGCCCACTGGAGAGCCTGCATGCCGCCAATCGATCCCCCGATCACGCTTCGCACGCGCTGGATTCCCAGGTGGTCAAGCAGCCGGGCCTGGCTGCGCACCATGTCGCCAATCGTAATCAATGGAAAGTCCGGCCCATAAGCAATGCCGGTCTGCGGATTCAGGGAAGTTGGCCCGCTAGAGCCGTAGCAGGATCCCAGCACATTCACGCCGATCACGCAGCACCGCGCCAGATCGAAGGCTTCGCCGGCGCCGAACATGCCTTCCCACCAGTCGGCCACTCGCGCCGATCCGGAAAGTGCGTGACAGACCAGCACCACATTGTCCGGCACCGCCTTCAGCGATCCATAAATTGCGTAATGCAGGGAAACCGGCTGCAGCGAGCCGCCGGCCTCGAGCCGGAAGGGCTCATGCTCCGCGAAAAGGAAATCGCCTTCCAAACTGGGTTCGAACAATTTCATCTGATCCCTCGTGCCTTCGGGCCGGATTCTCCACCCATCCACATTCAGCGCAGGATAGGCAATGCCAGTGGTGGCTGAACGTGGAAGTCCTCATCCTTGATCTCCGCCAAAGCCTCCTCCAGCAGCGCCTTTCCGCACGCCTCCAGGGTGATCACAAACGGCAGTTCGCTCTTGGGATATCCCGGATACTGCAGCACCGAATCAAGGTTGATCGCGTGCTTGGCAAAAGTGCCGGAAAGGCGGGCAATGATGCCCGGGCGATCCTTCACCACGAAACGCACGTACCGTGGAGCCGTGAAATCGTCGGTGATCTTCGACGGCGTAATGCGCCGATGGTGGAAGAAGCCCTCATCCTCCGCCCTGGCCCGGGCAATGGCGATCACGTCGGAAACGACGGCGACCGCCGTGGGGTGACCGCCCGCGCCGTGCCCCGCCAGGACCGTCTCACCGCCGTATTTCCCGGTCGCAATCACCAGGTTCTGACTGCCTTGTACCCGCGCCAGCGGAGAGGTGAGCGGAACCAGCGCCGGCTCTACCGCCGCCACCACGTGGCGGTCCTCCACTTCCGCTCGCGACACCTGGCGGATGGTGCAATCAAGTTTGGTGGCATAGACAAAATCCGCCGCTCCCAGCGGCCGGATGGACGCGCAGGAGATGTCCTCAGGGCGAAGTTGCGCGTGCAGGCCCACCCGGGCCAGGATGGCCAACTTCGCGCGCGCATCGAATCCCTCGATGTCGTCGGAAGGGTCGGCTTCGGCAAAGCCGAATTGCTGCGCCTCCGCCAGGGCGGTTTCGAAGGTCGCGCCCGTCGTCTCCATCTTGGTCAGGATGTAATTGCAGGTTCCGTTCAGGATTCCCGCGACCTTGAAGATCACGTCGCCAGCCAGGCCCTGCTGCAGGGCCAGCAGCACCGGAATCCCGCCCGCCACCGATGCCCCAAACTCCAGTTGCTGGCCGTTTCGCCGGGCCAGTTCCTTAAGCTCCGGCCCGACCTTGGCAATGAGCTGCTTATTTGCGGTCACAACCGATTTGCCGGACTCGAGCAGGCGCCGAATCCACTGTTCTGCCGGATCCAATCCCCCCAGAACCTCGACCACAACATCGACGTCGGAGCGGAGAATGTCCTCGATGTTTTCCGTCCACTCGACCTGCTCCGGGATCCAGGAAACTCGTTTCCGTCCCACGCCACGGTTGAAGATGTGGGTCAGACGGAGGCGCGGCGAAGCCCGGTGGCAAAGAATATCGGCCACCGAGCGGCCGACGTTGCCGAAACCGAGGATCGCCACCTTGCACGGCTGCAGATTTGCTTCCGTCATAGCCTCGAACTCAGAGAGTGCTCATTTTCCCCTCGAACCCTGTTTCCTGTCCCCGGAAAAGGAAAAACCCAACGCGGTTCCAGGCGTTGGGTTGCTTTCGAGCGACTTATAAATGCCGGCTAGCTCACAAGCTCCCCTCGCCAAAGAGGCATGCACATGGCCATGGTAATTCGGCTAGCTACGATAACCCCGTTTTGGCGGCGAGGGCTCATGATTCAAATGTCAGTCTAAGCGGGCCGCCGGCGCCCCGTCAATCACAATTTCCCCAGACCCGCTGCCAGGGCGTATCCGACGTACTCGCAAAGCGCCTCGCGCCAGGGGCGGGGAAGGGCGAATCCAGAGGCCACCAACGCCTTCATCTCCATCACCGCATACTTCAGCCGCGGACCGATTCGCCCCATCTGGTCGGTGGCCCTGCCAATGATCTTGCGCTGGTCCAGGCCCGCCAGCGCCGCCGCCGCCACCGCAAACTCCAGGCGGCTGCAGGCACCCTGGTTCGAGAGATGGTAAAGTCCGAAGCGCCGCGCCTCCACCACCTCCAGGATCTTCCGCGCTGCGTCGATTGTGTAGGTGGCCGATCCCACCTGATCCGCCGCCACCGTGTAATCATCTCCCGCGGCCAGAGCCCGCAAACCCTTCTCCACAAAATTAGTCTTTCCCGGACCAAACAAAACCGACACCCGAAAGATCCAGTGCTCCGCAAACGTCTCCACCGCATGCTCCCCCAGCAGTTTCGTGCGCCCGTACACCGAGGGCGGATTCGTAGGGTCGGTCTCCATGTAGGGGCTGGTTTTCTTGCCGTCGAAGACCGCATCGGTCGAGATGTAGGCTAAGGCGGCGCCGATCTCCGCCGCGATCTCTGTCAGCGCCTTCGTCGCCTCGCTGTTCACGGCCATAGCCAACGCCGGTTCGCGCTCACAGCGATCAATATCGGGAATGCCCGCGGGATGCACGATCAACCTCGGTTGTACACGGCGCAACACCTCACGCATGCGGTCATGATCCGTGAGATCGAAATCGTGGCGCGAGAGTGGGACCACTTCGTGACGCCCGCCGAAGACGCGCGTCAAAGCGTGTCCGAATAAACCGTTGCTTCCAGTGATTGCGACCTTCAGGAATCCTCCAGAGAGCAAGGCCCGCTTGGCGACCATCGTACCCGAATCGCGAGGTCCTCACGTCGAGCTGCTACTGGTGCGGGGTCAGCGACTTGAATTCCGGAGTCTGGCGGACGAATTCCATGTCGGGATCGGCGTTCAGCCGGGCTATGTCCTGGTAGCCCTGATCCATCGCCTTTCTCAGCGCGAAGAGAGCTTTCTTCTTATCGCGCGCCAGCGAACTGACCGCCGCCAGGCTGTAGTAAAGCTCTGGATTGTCCGGAGTGATTTCGGTATTCAGCTCCAGGTAGGTCGCCGCCAGGGAGAAATTCTTCTGTTCCCGCATGCGGTCAGCGTTCTCCCAGGCACAGACAAACAGCGATCCCAAAGACCGGCGCAGCACAGTGACCATATCCGGGTCTTTTTCCTTCTCCCGCCGCGACTTGAGCTGTGCCAGTCTCCCATGCACCTCCTGCAGGCGATCCACCAGGTTTCCGGGATCGTCCTTCAAACCATCGATCTTCGCGATCAGGTCGCCCGTCAACTGTTCCTGCATTCGCTCCTGTTCCGCCCATCTCTTGGCTGCGGCGCGAACCTCGGGAGCCCGCTCCAGGCTTTGCGCCTGCCTGTCAGCTTCGCCCACGTCGCGCAGCCCGCGAAAATCCGAGGCCAGCTTCTTGTAGGCCTCGTATTTCCCCGCAAGGTTGTTTTCGCTGCTCAACTGTTGCGTCCGCCCCTGCTCCTGCTGCCACTTGTTCTGGATGAAAGCCTCGTCCCGGCCGCGGAGTCCGGCCGCCATGGCGCGCAGCTCCATCCATTCGATGGCCGCAGTGGCAAGCTCCTTGGGCAGCCACTCATGCCGTCCCGGGAAAATGGCCAACTGGTGCGGGGTTTGCAGGCGGTCCAGCTTGTCGTGCAGATTCTTGACTTCGAAGAAATTAAAGTCATACAGCCCGATGGTCGAGAAGTAAGCGAACGGCAGCGGCTTGATGGGGTCCTGAGAGCTCGGAAATCCCGCCCCGCAGGCAATGATGCCGGCAGCGCACTGCTTGCACAGCAGGGCGATGGAAGTTGCAACCCGCGCCCCGCCCGAAAAGCCGGTGAAGTAGACGCGCCGATCATCGAGCGCCAAGCGCGCGTGGGCGTCTTCCCACATGGCCTTGAAAGCGGCCAGTTCCGGCGCGAAGGGTCCGTTGCGCGAGTTATTCGAGCCAATGACGATATATCCGTATTTTTCCGCCGCCTCCTGAAACCTCTCCACTGGGACCCTGCCATTTGCTCCGGGATCAAACGCAAACAGAACCGGCCACTTTTTTTGGGGCGTGTAGTTGGAGGGCAAGTACAGGGCGTAGCTCTGGTCGGGTTGAGCGAGGGCGGTGACCTCGTCGATGAGTTGCCCTTGAGGCAGCGTGTCTGCTGCGGCGCAGAAGACCACAACAGACAGAAGGAGCACGCCGCATCGCAGGCCGTGCGATTCTCGCATAGGCATCGATTCTCTCATTCCTCGCTATCCGCAAACAGCGGCAAGCCGCACCCCCGCGCGCAGGCGTCCCCGTCCATGCACTGTCCGTCACATGGTCGTGTGATCTCGGCTTTTGCCCACGCCTGCGGGCCAGACTAGAATCCAATCCCCGGCCGACCATCGGAATCCCGGATGCAATCAGCCCCCGGACTCCTTCAGGAAGGACAGCCAAATGATTCCGGCAGTGCTTGCCGCCGACCTCGCAAAGAGCAGGATCTCCATCGCGGTAATTGACCGCTCTGGAAGAGACCTGCTGCAGCGATCGGAACCGTGTCCGGAGTACACCGACCAGTCAGCGTTTGCCGAGCGCTTCCTGGACCTGGCGGGCACACTGGTCAAATCGGTCCAGAAGAAGTGCAAGCTGTTTTCTGCCGGGATCTCAGTCTGCGGGTCGCCAGCTGAGCCCGAGCGGCCCATCTCCGCGCGCGAGGTGGGCCTTTCCTCGGCGCTTCACAAGAAACTGAAGCTTCCTGTCGCTGTCGAGCAACATCGCAACGCCACCGTTCTGGGCGAGGCCTGGAAGGGCGTGGCGGCAAGAAAGAAAGACGTAGTGGCGTTGATCGCCGGAGCTGGAATCGAAGCCGGCATCCTGTCTGCCGGCCGCCTGCTTGTCGGATCCCACGATCTGGCGGGGAGCGCGGCCTGGATGGCAGTCTCGGAGGCGGATGGCTTCGAGGTGCGCCGGTTCGGCGGCCTGGGTGCGTTTTGCTCCGAACCCGGCATCGTGCGCGCGGCCAAGAACGCCATCGATGCCGGATTTGGCGATTTGCTCGCCGAATACGACCCCGCCAAGTTCAATGCGCCTGACATCGCGCATCTGGCCCGCCAGGGCGATCTCACCGCCCGCAACATCTTCCGGCGCGCCGGTCATCAACTGGGACTCGCGGCTGCCAGCCTGATCAGCGTGTTCGACCCCGAGATCCTGGTTCTGACCGGCAGCATGACGAGTGCCGCCGATCTCTTCCTCGATGAACTCACCCAGACGGCGCTCAGCCGCTGCCAGCCCCTGCTGGCTCAAAAGGTTCAGATCAGGCTGAGCAAACTCGGCGACAAGGCCGCTCTGCTGGGCGCTGCGCGCCTGGCCTGGGAAGCGCTCTCCGAGCGGCGCTCTCTCTGATCTGGACACACTGGAAACACCGGGCTTGTCCCGATACATTGGTGTGCATGTTCTCCGACCGCACCGGCTGGAACCTCCAGCCGAACCGGTTTTCGAGAGCGCTCGCCAGGCAGCGCTCGAGCGGAAGGCGGCTGCACGATCTCACGGCCTCCAATCCTACCGGCGTGGGCCTGCGCTATGACCAGACCAAGATCCTGCGCGCCCTCTCCAGCCCTGCCGCCCTGGCGTACGATCCCCAACCCAAGGGCCTGCTTTCCGCCCGAGAAGCGGTATCCGCCTATTACCGTTCCCGTTCCGGCGCGTCCGCTGAATTGCCGGCCCCTGATCCCGAGCAGATCATTCTGACCGCCAGCACCAGCGAAGCCTACACCTACGTGTTCCGCCTGTTATGCAATCGCGGCGATGAAGTGCTCGTGCCCCGGCCCAGCTACCCCCTTTTTCAGTTTCTCGCGGATCTTCAGGATGTCCGCTTGGTTGCCTTCGACCTGGTTTACGATCACGGATGGGAGGTTGACTTCCACTCGCTCGAGCGCTGCCTCTCGCCGCGATCTCGCGCTGTCATCCTGGTGAGCCCGAACAATCCTACCGGCTCCTACGTCCACCCACAGGAGGCTCGGCGACTGAACGAGATCTGCCTCCAGCGCGGCATCGCGCTGATCGGGGATGAGGTTTTTCTGGATTACGCCGTTGATGGCGAGTTGCGGGCGAGCCTCGCCCTCAACGAGGGCGCACTCACCTTTACGCTGAGCGGTCTCTCGAAAATCTCGGGGCTGCCGCAGATGAAGCTCGCATGGCTCATCGTGAGCGGCGGAAGTGACGAGCGGCAAAAGGAAGCATTGGCCCGGCTGGAGGTGATTGCGGACACCTATCTCTCCCACAATACTCCCACTCAGCTGGCCGCGCCGGCGCTTCTTGAGACGCGCCACGAGTTCCAGCGCCAGCTCCGCGGCCGCCTGTGCGCAAACCTGGCAGAACTTGACCGCCAGCTCGCCGCCGGCGGCGCTTGCTCGCGCCTTCTGATTGAGGGCGGCTGGTATGCGATCCTGCGCGTCCCCAGCACTCAGCCCGACGAGGAGTTGGCAATTCGTATGCTGGAAGAGCGGCAGGTACTGGTGCATCCCGGCCATTTCTACGATTTTCATTCTGAGGGCTACCTGGTTGTCAGCCTCATCCCGCCGGAAGAAGAATTTGCCTGCGGGACCCGCGAACTCCTCGGCTTTATAGCTGATGCAAGTTAGTTGCGCAGCCGCTCACTACTGCAGGAAGGGATTGCTCTCGCGCTCTTCGCCTATGGTGGTCAGCGGACCATGGCCGGGGACGACCTCCGTCTCATCGGGCAGAGCCATCACCCGGTGCCGCAGCGAGCGCATGATCTTGTCGAAGTTCCCGCCAGGGAGGTCGGTGCGGCCTATGCTTCCGGCAAACAGCGTGTCACCCGCGATCAGCTTCTTTTCAGCAGGGAAGTAGAGGCAGCTGCTTCCCTCGGTGTGTCCCGGCGTGTGCATCACTGTGGCCCTGAGCTCACCAGTCCGCAGCTGGTCGGCATCTTCCAGGCTGGCGTCGATGTCCACGGCTCCCGGCGGCGCCATACCCAGCCAGGCTGCCTGCATGTCCAGCAGGCCAAGCTGGGTGGCATCGTTTTGGTTGATCAGGATGGGCGCTCCCGTGGCTCGCTTGAGTTTCATGGCGCCGCCTACGTGATCGATGTGGCCGTGGGTGATCACGATCTGCGTGACCTTCAGACCGTGTTGCTTCACAATCTGGAGCACGCGTTCGATGTTGTCGCCCGGGTCGATCACCATGGCATCGTGGGTGGCTTCGTCACCCACGACGGAGCAGTTGCACTGCAGCGGCCCAACGGGAAAGATCTCGTGGATCATGAGGAACCCTGGCAGACTAGCTTAGCACTCGAGGCCGGTGAAGTGACGGGCCTCCGGCACCGGTCGCGGATCGCCGCGGCGGGCAACCCGCCCGCACGTCCATCGAATCGAGGAGTTCACTTCCGAAGGCACCGCGATGGAGCTGTCCGCGAAAACTACTTCTGCAGCGGCGGGTTGGGTGTGGGGGCCTTCTGCTGCTGTGCGGGCCCCGGCTTGATTCCCTGCAATACCGATCCCGATCCCGAGCGCCGCGAGGAAACCACGGATAAGGTGATCGACGTGATCATGAACAGAATCGCGGACCAGGTGGTGGCGCGGCTCAGAACCGTGGCCGCGCCGCGCGGCCCGAACGCCGTCTGGCTGCCCATTCCGCCAAACGCCGCGGCAATGTCAGCGCTCTTGCCGCTCTGCAGCAGCACCACCACAATCAGAAACAGACAAACAATTACGTGAATGATCGTAACTAGAATAGTCATTTTGATCCTAAAACCGTTGGCCCCGGCCCTTGTGCTGACTCCCCGCGCGCACAGCAGCCTCAGCCTTCCTCCGGCTCCTAAAGTTGTCGGGGGAGACGATGGTGCGGAAGGGGGGATTTGAACCCCCACGCCTTTCGGCGCCACCCCCTCAAGATGGTGTGTCTGCCAGTTCCACCACTTCCGCACACCTGACCAGGCCAGTTCGGAGGGGTGCAAAACCAGCCGGTCCTGACATCAGCTCGCATGAGGATTATAACAAAGCGCTGCGGACGGCCGGTGTCGCCGTTGACGGTAGAACGATGAAATCCCCGGCCGTCGCGTTCAGCTTTCGACGAACGCCTTGAGCCTGGACAGCGCTTGATCCCACTGCGCAGACACCAGATCCAGGTATTCTTTGATTTCGTCAATCGGTTTGGGATTGAATTCGAACAGGCTCTGGCGCCCCGCCCGGACGCTGTGCACAATGCCTACGCCCTCCAGGACGCGAAGGTGCTTGGTGATCGCCTGCCGTGTGAGCTTGGAGCCTTCCGTGAGCTGCGAGATCGAATAGGGCCGCCCCCGGCACAGCTTCGCGATCAGCGACAGCCTGGTCTCGTCCCCCAACGCAGCAAACAGCGGCGCACGGGCTCGCGGCTTAGCGGTGGCGACGTGGCTATGGCTTTTGCGTGAGATAGCGCTCGACATTTTTCATCTGCTCGCTCCAGCCCCCGTCATTCATGCGAAACGCTTCCAGGCGTCGGTGGCTTGGAATTTTGTCAAATCCCGACTCGGTGAGCAAAAGCAATGTGCCGCTTGGAGTCTCCTCCAGCCTGAATTCCACCAGGGTCGACGGCTCACTCGAGTAATCTACCTTGGGGTCGATGGCATAGGGATGCCAGCTCAGGGAGAACAGCCGCTCCGGCTCCATTGTCTGCACCACCGCTTCCCACTTAAGGTGCTCGTAGCCAGGATAGGTAACCTGGCCCCGCCAAACCTCCCCGGGAACGAACGGTCCATCCAGCTTCACGCGAAACCACTCGCCAAACTCCCGGTAGTCGGTCAGCGCCCGCCACACCCGCGAAACCGGCGCGTTGAGCTCGATTCGCTTCTCGATACGGTCGTTCATTATAGGCAACCTCCAGGTTGCATACTAACCCGGCCGCGGGGAAAAAGCAACTGGTTGGTTGCGCTTCGTTGGGAGAGTACCACGCGCCGCGGGCGCAGGTCGGCGAGCCTTGAACCGAGGGTAAGGGCGAAGGCCGGAAGCGGAACCAACCAATTCACCTGCCTCCCGCCTCTCAGTACTGCACGATGGCGGCGAACGATTTCGGATCCAGGCTGGCGCCCCCCACCAGCGCGCCATCGATCTCCGCTTCCGACATCAGCGCCTTGGCGTTGTCCGGCTTCACGCTGCCGCCGTACAAGATGCGCATGCGGTCGGCGACGTCCGGCCCCAGCGCTTTGGCGGCCTCGCCCCGGATGGTGTGGTGAGCCTCGGCGGCGATTTTGGGGGTCGCGGTCTTGCCGGTGCCGATGGCCCACACCGGCTCGTAGGCAATCACCAGCTTGGCCCCCCGCTCTCCGGAAATGCCGCGCAACGCGACGGTGCATTGCCTTCGCAGGATGTCGTCCGTCAGCCCGGCTTCCCGCTCCTCCAGCACCTCGCCCACGCAGACGATGGGCGTCAGCCCCGCATCCAGCGCCGCTTTGAGCTTCTTGTTCACCGTGTCGTCGGTCTCCCCAAAGTATTGCCGCCGCTCGGAGTGCCCGATGATAACGTGGGTGCCTCCCGAGGCCAGGATCATGGCCGCCGACACTTCCCCCGTAAACGCACCCTCCTTTTCCCAGAACATGTTCTGAGCCCCGATCGCTAGGCGCGAGCCTTTGGCTTCCTCAACCGCGGCCGGAATGTCTGGGAAAGGTGGGCAAATCACGATCTCGTCGCGGCTGTGGTCCCACACCAGAGGCAGAAAGTTGGCGAAGAACTCCCGGGTTTGTTCCGGGGTCTTGTACATTTTCCAGTTGGCAGCAATCAATTTCTTGCGTGGCATGGGTTGGTATTTATTTCTTCTCGGTCAGCGCTTCTACGCCGGGGAGCCGTTTGCCCTCCAGAAACTCCAGGGATGCGCCTCCGCCGGTGGATATGTGGGTGATCTTATCGGCCACTCCCGCGTTCTTCACGGCCGCCACGGAGTCGCCGCCGCCGACAATGGACACCGCTCCCGCGTTGGCGGCCACCGCCTGGGCGATGCGGTTGGTTCCGCGCGCGAATGGGGGGATCTCGAACACCCCCATGGGACCATTCCACACGATGGTTTTGGCGCGGCTGACCTCGTCGGCGAACAGATCGATGGTCTTGGGGCCGATGTCGACTCCCATGGCCTCTGCCGGGATCTGCTCCACCACCCGCGACAGCGCGTCTGCCGACAGCTCAGACGCCACCACGTGGTCCAGAGGCAGAAGGAACTTCACCTTGCGGTGAGTGGCTTCCCGCAACAGTTCCTTTGCCAGCTCCAGCTTGTCGTCCTCGACCTTGGAGCGCCCCACGGGTCGGCCCTCGGCTTTCAGAAAGGTGTAGGCCATGGCGCCGCCGATGATGAGCACATCCACATGGGCCATGAGATTGCGGATGACATCGATTTTGTCGCTGACCTTGGCTCCTCCCAGAATCGCTACGAACGGTTTGGCGGGATGGTGAAGCGCCCGGCCCAGGTATTCCAGCTCTTTCTCCATCAGCAGCCCGGCCGCCGACTTCTCCACATAGTGCGTGATTCCCACGGTGGAGGCGTGCGCGCGATGAGCCGTGCCGAAGGCGTCGTTCACGTAAAAGTCCGCCAGCTTTGCCAGCTCCTTGGAGAAGCTCTCGTCGTTGGCTTCCTCCTCAGCATGGAAGCGCAGATTTTCCAAGAGCAGCGTCTGCCCGCGTTCCAGCTTGCCCGCCATCTCTTCCGCCTGCACGCCTACACAATCGGTTGAGAACCCGACGTTTTCGCCGCGGCTCAGGTTGCTGTCCAGCAGCATGCGCAGGCGCTCGGCCACCGGCCGCAGGCTCATCTTGGGATTGGGCTTTCCCTTGGGGCGGCCGAGGTGCGACGCCAGAATCAGTCGAGCCCCATGCCGGAGAGCGTACTCGATGGTGGGCAGGGTCTCGCGGATCCGCGTGTCGTCGGTAACCCGGCCGTGATCGTCGAGCGGCACATTGAAATCCACCCGCATGAAGATGCGGTGGTTGTTGAGAGAAAGATCGCGCACTGACAACTTCGACATTCCCGCACCTCCAGCCGGCGGCCCACTCGAAAAACCCCAAGCCCGGCGGCCGCGAATGCTTCGAATGGGTGGGCCGCGTCCCTTCAGTTCGGGAACGCGGCGGGTGTTTCTGGGTGCCTCTGCCTACAAGCCCTTACTGCCGAGATAACCGATCAGGTCGCGCACGCGGCAGGAATATCCCCACTCGTTGTCGTACCAGGCGATCACTTTGACGCAATTGCCGGATACCACTCGCGTCAGGGGCGCATCCACGATCGAGGAGCGCGAATCTCCGCGGTAGTCGGCCGACACCAGCTCGTGATCTTCATATCCCAGATACTTCGCCAGCCGCCCCGATTCGGAGGCTTTCTTCAACGCGGCGTTCACCTCTTCGACGCTGGTCTTCTTCTCACTGAAGACCACCAGGTCCACCACCGACACGTTGGGCGTGGGCACGCGCATCGCGAATCCATCCAGCTTGCCCTTGAGCTCGGGAATCACCAGGTAGACAGCCTTCGCCGCCCCCGTGGTCGTGGGAATCATCGACAGCGCCGCCGCCCGTGCCCGCCGCAGATCCTTGTGCGGGAAATCCAGGATTACCTGGTCATTGGTGTAGGAATGAATCGTCGTCATGGTGCCGCTGACGATGCCAAACGTGTCGTTGATTGCCTTGGCTACCGGCGCCAGGCAGTTGGTGGTACAGGAGGCATTGGAAATGATGTGGTGCTTGGCGGGATCGTACTTGTCCTCGTTCACCCCCAGCACTACCGTCAGGTCCTCATTCTTGGCGGGCGCGGAGATGATCACCTTCTTGACCGGACCGCGCAGGTGCTTCTTGGCATCCTCCGCATTGGTGAAGCGCCCGGTGGACTCCACCACCACCTGCGCCCCCACCGACTCCCAGTCGATCTTCGCGGGGTCCTTCTCGGCGAACACACGGACGCGCTTGTTGTCCACGATCACGCAGTCGCCGCCCGCCGACACCTGGTTGTGGAGGTTGCCCAGCACGGAATCGTACTTCAACAGATGCGCCAGGGTCTTGGCGTCGGTCAGATCGTTGACCGCCACGAACTCCAGGTTGGGATCGGTCAATGACGCCCGCAGAACATTGCGCCCGATGCGGCCAAACCCATTAATGCCTACTCGAATTGCCATAAAACCTCCAGTATGACAGCCGGTATCCAAGAATTTCGCATTCCGCCAGCAAAGGAAAAAATCCTAACATTCGCCCCGGACGGGCGCAAATGACGGACATCACGGCGGCTCTGTCCAGATTTACTCTCAGAAATGTTCCCAAAATTGGAAGCGCACTCCACATCCGCGAGCGATTTTGCTTGCCTGAGTCCGTCCCGCAGGTCTTGCCGAACACGCCGGTTCTCGAACTTTTCCGCCGCACCGCGCCGGTGATTGCCCGTGGGCGGGATGTTGTGTTCCAATCCCAGCATGGATCGCGGCAAAAGAAGAAGACGTCGCCGGGGAAACGGCGCGCCCGCCAAGAACGAACCACCACTACAGCCTGCCTATCCCGAGCCGGAGGCAACGCCGACGCCGGAGCCGGCTCCCGAGCCCGCCGGCGAGCTGCGTGATTCCGCCCCGGCGGCGGAAACCGGCAGGAGCCAGCCCGTGCGCGGGCGCCGCCGCCGCAGGCGCAGCGGGCGTCCCGAGCAACGGCTCAGACCCGCGCCCGAGTCCCACGCTCCGCGCGAGCAGGGAACAGGGACCGCCGAGCCCACAGCCGAGGAGGGAGCAGAGTCTTTGCCGGAGCCGCGACCGGCCGCGGCCGGCCCCAGCCCCGTCCCTCCCAAGCGCCAACCGCGAGGCACCGTAGTGCTGGCCATCGGCCTTCCCGGCTCCGGGAAAACCAGCTGGTATCGCCGCCGCGGCATCACCCCCCTTTCGAGCGATGTGCTGCGCATGCTGCTGTTTGACGACATCACCGAGCAGCGCTACCAGGACCTGACCTTCTCCACCCTGCGCTATCTGCTGCGAGCCCGCCTGATCGCGCGCATGCCCTGGAACTACGTGGACGCCACCAACCTCTCGCCGCGCGAGCGCCGCGGCTGGATCAAGATGGCTCACGAATTCGGCTACGACGTGCACGCCGTGTTCTTCGATGTCCCCGTGGAAGTCTGCATGGAGCGCAACCGCAAGCGGCACCGTATGGTGCCCGAGGACGTCATGCAGCGCATGGCGCAGAAGCTGCGCCCGCCCAGCTTCGACGAAGGCTTCTCCAAGATCATCGTGGTGCGGGTGAAGAAAACAGCTCAGCCGGAACCGGAGGCGGAGGCGCCCGAAGCTGAGACATCGGAGATGTCGTCGGAAGGCCGGGTGGACTTTCCCGCCGAGCCGGAAGACTACTGAGCGCGATCGAGGGGAGGGGAAACAAGCGCCGCAAGACGGCCTGGCTGGTAGCAGCCAGTCCGCGGCCCACTCACCCCTTCAGGTAGGGCAACATCTCTTTGAAGCCGGCGCTGCCAGAGGAGCGCAGGAGCTCGTAAATCATCGTTTCCGTGGATGAGATCAGCCCGCCGGCCGCCTGCATGCGCTCCAGTCCAACCTTCCAGTTCCATTCCGTGCGCGAACCGACGGCGTCGGAGGCCACCTGCACCAGGTATCCGCGATTCAGCGCCGCCAACGCCGTCTGCATCACGCAGATATGCGTCTCCATGCCGCACAGCAACACTGTATTGCGATTCCCCGGCAGATTCTTCAGGGAGCTGCAAAACTCATCGCTGCCGAAGCAGCTGAATTCCACTTTGTCGATGGGCGTCAGTTCTGGAACCAGCGAGGTGATCTCCGGAATCGTCGATCCCAGACCGCGCGCGTATTGCGTGGTCACCAGCACCGGCACCCCCAGGATCTTCGCCAGGCGCACCAGCAGCTGGGCGTTCCGCACCAGCTCCTGCTTGTTGAAGATGGGCGGCAGCAGCTTTTGCTGGATGTCCACCACCACCAGTGCGCACTCCTCCGCCTGCAGCGGGCGGCGCGCGATCTCGGTGGTGTCAGAAGAAGGATAGAGCTTACCTAAGGCAGCAATCATGGGCTTTCACCGGCAGTCGTGCTCTCAGCGCGAACCATTCTAGTCCGTCGCCCTGTTGTTCCGCTGCCTGCGACGGCGGTCATCGTCCTTCCCGAGCATTGACCATTGCCGGCAGCGCACATAGAATCAATGACGGAGAAACGGCTCCCGGGCCGCAAATCCGTTCAAAAACCAGCCTCTTCGCTGCCCCCTCGTTCAATGGTAGGACAGCTGACTCTGGATCAGCATATCGGGGTTCGAATCCCTGGGGGGCAGCCAAAACAAACCAAAAGAAATAGGCTTGCCCGACCTGATCTCCATCGTCTCCTATAGGGGGAAAATGGGGGATCTCCGCGCCGAACCCGCCACCGCGATCGCTAGATTCGATGCAACCAGTTGTGCGGTGCAAAAGCCCCGCAATCCGCCCCGCCAGCTGCATTGCTCGTCCCGCACTCACCGTGGCTGACCCAACTTTTGCGTTAGTCTGTTCCCCCACAAGCCACAGCGAAGGAGGCGAAAGCGATGCGGCGTCTCCCCATCCCACTGCTCTCTCTGGCCCTGGTCTTCGGCATCTACGCCTGCCCGGTCGCGGCTGCCGACTACGGCAAGGTCACCTGCACAAAGGTTGCCGAGGGCGTCCACCTGTTCACCACCACGCGCTACGGTGACGTGGGATTCGGTGGCAACGCCGTTGCCATCCTCACCGATGAAGGCGTGGTGATGTTCGACACCAGCGGCACGCCCGCCAGCGGCCGGGCCATTCTGGCCGAGTTGCGCAAGCTCACTGACAAGCCCGTGCTCTATGTCGTCAATTCGCACTGGCACTGGGATCATTGGGGCGGGAATCAGGTGTTCAAGGCCGCCTTTCCCAACGTACAGTTTCTCTCGCACGAGAAAAATCGCGACCAGATGATGAATGTGGCCGTCGCCTGGAACAAGCCCGGCCTGGAGCGCGATCTTCCCAACTACCTCGCCGAGCAGGAGCGCCAGCTCGCTGCCGAGGAAGCCAGTCACGCGCCGGAGGCCACGCTGGCGGAGAAGCGCGAACTGCTGGCGGCAGACGAAGACTTCCTCCAGCAGAAGCGCTCGGTGGTCTATACCTTTCCCAACGCAGTCTTCGCTGAATCGGTTACGCTCTTCCTCGGCGGCCGCGAGATTCGTGTCCTGCACGCACGCGCTATCACTCCCGGCGACACTTACATCTACCTGCCGAAGGAAAGGATCCTGATCACCGGCGACATCCTGGTCAGCCCCATTCCTTTCGCCGTCGGGGGCAGCTATCCGCAGGAATGGATCGCAACCCTGCAGCACCTCGATGGGCTCGCCGTCGACACCATCATCCCGGGCCACGGCGAGGTCGAGCGCGACAAGACCTACCTGCGACTAAACCTGAAGCTCTTCCAGCACGTGCTCTCCGACGTGAAGCAGGCGCGTGCGAAGGGCTCCACGCTACAGCAGACCCAGGCCGCACTCGCTGCCACCGCTGCTGCCTACGCTGCTGACATCGTCCTCCCCAATGAGCGCTTGCCCGCATTCACGGGCTATTTCCTGGAGGTATTCGTGAACCGCGCCTACCACGAGCTGGAAAAACCCTTGGGCGACAGCCCGACCTCCTAGTGCTCCAGCTAGTGCTCCAGCCGGAGGAAGGCTTCCGTCAGTTTAAGATAGTTCCTGCTCCAGGCAGGGCTGCGGTCGCCCACTTCGGCGTCCTGCCGGTGGCTGAGGTCATCCCAGATGTGCAGGAACATCAAGACTCTCTTCAACTTCGATCCGCCCGTCACCTCGGAAGAGATTCGCGCCGCCTCGCTCCAGTTCGTGAGGAAAATCAGCGGCTTCAACAAGCCCTCCAAAGCGAATGAGGCCTCGTTTATGGCGGCGGTGGAAGAGGTGGCCGCCATCTCGGCGCGCCTTCTGCAGTTGCTGGAGACCGCCGCGCCGCCGAAGAATCGGGAGGAAGAGGCGGCGAAGGCGAGAGTCAGAGCCGCTGAGCGATTCGGTACCTGAGCGGGCAGGAACAGCGCGCCTAGCCACGCCTCATTCCCGCGATTCTACAGCTCCAGCGGCGTAGAATAGGCGCTTCGAGGCGAACGCCGGCTGCTCGTCCACATGAACATGAGCGGCCGCCTCTCCGCAAGCGCGTTCGCTCGTGATAGAAAAGAAACATTCGGATGCCAGGCGACAATTTAACTCCCCATTCTTCGGAAGCGCGCATCATCTCCACCCGGACGCCCTGCCGCGCCGACCTTGCTGGCGGGACTCTGGATCTCTGGCCCTTGTACCTGTTCCATCCCGGCGCGGTGACGGTGAATTTTGCGGTCAACATCATGACCTCGTGCAAGATCACGCCGTTGCCCGGCAAGACCATTCACCTGCGCTCCCTCGATACAAAGAAAGAGGACCGCTTTGCCAGTCTGGATGACCTGCGGCGAGCCAAGCAATTCAGGCACGCGCTGGCTGCCAGCCTGGTGCGCGTCTTCGCGCCTGAGGACGGATTTCTGCTGGAGACCAACTCCGATTCTCCCGCCGGCGCCGGCATTGCGGGCTCATCCGCGCTCATGATCGCTACCGCGGCTGCGCTGGCGCGTTTCTCCGGCCGCCACCTCTCCCTCGAGGAGATGCGCGTGCTCGCACAGAATGTCGAGGCCCAGCTGATCGGCGTTCCCACCGGCTGCCAGGACTACTA
>Ga0187788_10000123_pt1 | contig 19384 bp, 14 predicted proteins | sample 1015_BV01_MP10_2_FD_133008 | JGI IMG/M metagenome (GOLD analysis project Ga0187788, IMG submission 133008) | Tropical peat soil microbial communities from peatlands in Department of Meta, Colombia - 1015_BV01_MP10_20_MG | ecosystem: Environmental > Terrestrial > Soil > Wetlands > Peat | place...
CTCCGTGCGCGACCCGCGCTCCGGCGAGGAGTCCTCGACCGAGCTCGGGGACCTGCTGCGGGAGGCCGGGGTCCACCGGATCGTCGTCACCGGCCTGGCCGGCGACGTCTGCGTGAAGGCGACCGCCCTGGACGGCGTCCGCCTGGGGTTCACGGTCAGCGTCCCGGTGGTCACCACCCGTTTCGTCAACCTCTCCCCCGGCGACGACCAGCGCGCCCTCGCCGAACTGCGCTCGGCGGGCGTCCAGGTCGAACCGGCCGGGTAGGGAACCGCTGAACGGACCGGCCACTTCGGCCGACTCTGTGCGGCGGGCACCCGGCCCCCCGTATCCTGATGCAGGGTCGGCTTCGACCCGTGGGCGGCCGACAGGCGGTCACCCGGCGTAACGGGGCCGACGGCACGGGCGGAGGGCCCGGGCCCAAGGGGGGTAGGTGCTCGACACGAGGACGCCTGCGCTGACGGCTGCGTCCGGAAGCCAGGACGCCGACGCTGCGCTGCTGCGGCCCTGGGAGCCGGAGTGGGTCGCCGCGCTGCGGGCGACCCGGCACGACGTCTACCACCTCCCCGGGTACGTCGACGTCGACGCCCGGCGGGTGGGCGGGCAGGCGGTGGCCTACCGCTACCGGGAGGGCTCCCGGGTGCTGCTCCAGCCGCTGATCCTGCGCCAGGTACCGGGGACCGACCCGGACGACCACGACGCCGGACCCCTGCCCGGGCCGGTGCTGGACGCGATCTCCCCGTACGGCTACTCGGGTCCGGTCAGCGACGCGCCGCTGGCCGACGACGGCTTCTGGCGGCGGGCCTGCGAGGCGCTGCCGGGATGCCTGGCCGGTGCCGGGGTGGTCAGCTGCTTCGTCCGGCTGCACCCCCTGCTGCCGCCGCGGCTGGACGCGCTGGCCCGGGTGGGCCGGCTGGTCCAGCACGGGCACACGGTCACCATCGACCTGCGGGCGGAGGAGCAGGGGCAGTGGGCGCAGGTCCGGCCCAACCACCGGCGCCAGATCAACCGGGCCCGGCGCAGCGGCATCACCGTGAGCCTGGACGACTGGAGCCGGATGGGCGAGTTCGTGGACGCCTACCACGAGACGATGACCCGGGTCGGCGCCTCGCCGGAGTACTTCTTCGACCGCGAGTACTTCGGCGGGCTGCACGCCGCCCTCGGTGAGGGCGCGCACCTGGCGATCGCGGAGCGCGAGGGCGAGATGCTCGCCGGCGGCCTGTTCCTCAGCCACGCCGGGATCCTGCAGTACCACCTCGGCGCCACGCGCACCGAGCATCTCCCGGAGCAGCCGATCAAACTGATCTTCGACGACGTCCGGCGCTGGGCGGGCGAGCTCGGCTGGACCGACTTCCACCTTGGGGGCGGTGTCGGCGGCAGCGAGGACTCACTGTTCCACTTCAAGGCCGGTTTCTCCCGGGACCGTCCGGCCTTCTTCACCTGGCGGCTGGTCTGCGACCCGGACGCCTACCACCGGCTGGTCGAGCGGGCCGGTGTCCCGCCGGACGCCGGTGGCCACTTCCCGGCCTACCGCGCCGCGGCGGCGGCGTCCGCCACACACGACCGGATCGGCCCGGCAGATCCGGGCGACCCTCTCGGGAGGCAATGAACGTGAGCGTGGGGAACCAGAGCGTCGGGAACCGGACGGACATCCGATGGCGGAGCCAGCGACCGGGGCGTCCACGCAGCGCGCCGGGGATCCGGCTGGTGGCCACCGGCGCGCAGGCCCGGCCGGCGTGGGAGGAGATCGCCGCGCGGAACCCGGACCTGGCGATCTGCCACCAACCGGTCTGGATGGACTGCATGCACGAGGTCGGCGGTCACATCGACGCCGCCCGGCTGTACGAGACCCGGGACGGCCGCCGGCTGCTGCTGCCACTCGCGGGCCGGCCGCTGCCGCCCGGGTTGCCGCTGCTGTACGACTCCTGGCCGAGGTACTGGGAGGGAGCCCGGGACAGCGGCGGGCTGCTCAGTGCGGACGGGCCGATCACCGCGGAGGACGTGCGGGAGGTCGCGGCCGACCTGGCGAGGATGCCGGCGCTGCGGGTGCGGGTGGTGCCGAGCACCGCGGATGCCACGGCCTGGGCGGCGGGCGCGCCGGACAGCATCCCCCGGGTCCCGCTGCACGCCCAGGTGGTGGATCTCACCGGCGGCTTCGACGTGGTCTGGACCCGGCGGTTCTCGAAGAAGACCCGGGAGAAGAGCCGCAAGGCGGAGCGCCGCGGGGTGGTGGTGGAGTCCGACTCGACCGGGCGCCTGCTGCCCGTCTTCGACGCGCTGTACCAGCGCTCGGTGGACAACTGGGCGGCAGCCCACTTCCTGCCCACACCGCTGGCCCGGCGGGTGATCGAGGGGCGGCACGACCACGCCAAGCTGACCGTGGTGGCGCGGCGGCTCGGCGAGCGCTGCACGGTGTGGATCGCCTGGTCGCAGGGCGAGCCGGTGTCCGGCATCGTCGTCCTCGGCCAGGGACCGGCGGCCACCTACTGGAAGGGGGCGACGGACAAGGATCTGGTCCGCGCCTCCGGGGCCACCGACTACCTGCACACGTGCGCGATCAGGGCGGCGTGCGAGGCCGGCCGCACCCGCTACGACCTGGGCACCTCGGGGCTGGACTCCCTCACCCGGTTCAAGGCCGGGCTCGGGGCGCAGCTGCACCGCTACCAGTCGTACTCCTTCGAGCGGATCCCGCTGACCCCCGCGCAGGAACTGCTGCGGGTCGGGCTGCGCCGCGCCTTCACGGCTGCGGCCGCCGGCCGGCTGGCGGTGCGGACCCGGTTGGCCGCGGGATGACGAGCCGGGCGGCAGGCAGCGCCGGCGCGGCCGCGCCGGCGCAACCGAAGGCCGGCGGCCCCCCGTTCAGCGGGCCGTCGGGGCGCCCGCACGCGCGCTGATCGCCTGCCCGGGGGACGACGCCCCTCGAGCCCAGCGACCGGCGGGCGCCGCCGCCGCGACGGCGGCGCAGGCCCAGGCCAGCCGCGCGTCGTAGTAGTCACCGGAGAACAGGCTGGCCAGGGCGATGTAGCCGGTACCGACCACCATGGCCGCGATCTCGGGCCCCCAGGGTCGGGCCGCTCGGACCCGGATCACCCACAGCACGGCGCTGAACCCGAGCAGCACCAGCCCGACCATCCCGCCCTCCGCGGCCACCGCGAGCAGGTAGTTGTGCGGGTACTCGATCCCGGCCGCCGCTCCGATCAGCGCATGGAACCCGTCCAGGCCCGCCCCGGCGATCGGATGGCTGCGGAACAGGGAGATCGCGCCGCCGAAGATCTGCGGCCGGTCCGACAGGTACCCCTGCCCGGCGGTCTGCTGCAGGAAACGATCGGTGATCAGGGCGTGTGCCGGCGGCAGGGCCAGATACGCGACCGCGGTGCCGGTACCGGCGAGCAGGATGCCGGCCAGGGCGAACCGACGGGTCCGCCACCCTCCGCGCAGCACGACCGCGAAGCCGACCACCAACCCGGCGAGCAACCCGCCCCGCGAGCCGGACAGCACCGCGGCCACGACGAACAGCGGGACGCTCCACAGCAACCGCGCCGTGGCCCCGGCGGCCACCAGGGCCACCACCGCCACCAGCGCGAGCACCTGGATGCGAACGAACACGTTGGGTCCGCCGCCGAAGGCGGCGTACCGTCCCTGCACTCCCGGGCCCGCGGCGAGCGAGGCCATGGCGAACAGCACACCGACCGCCCAGAAGAACCAGAGCACCCGGCGCGCCGTCTGCACCGGAGCCTGGCGGGCGACCAGGTAGAGGCCGATGGTGAGGGTCGCCATCGCCACGATGTCCAGGCACAGGGGTCCCACCCGCGCCCCCGGGGGGGCCCACCAGGACGACGCGATCTGGAAGCCGAAGAACATCAGGGCCACGATCAGCCAGCCCGCCGCCACCCGCCGGCCGGGCTGCGCCTCCTCCGGCGCCGGTCTGCGCAGTTGCAGGAACACCAGCGCGAGCGCCAGCGCCAGACCGACCAGGCGCAGGTCCAGCCAGGCGAGGGCCGGGAGCCCGGCGCGGTCCAGGGTGAACCGGCCCCCGAGCGCCACGACGAGCATCATCAGTGTCGGCCCCAGCAGCGGGTCCTGGCGGGGCTTCACTGAACGCCTCCGGCCGGATCCGGGACGCTCTCCGGCCGGCCCACGTAGACCTCGGCCCGCAGCGCCTCCTGCATCTGGCGCCCGGGCAGGAGCAGGGCACCCGCGGCCACCAGTGCTCCGGCGGTGTACCCGATCAGGGAGCCGTATGCGGCGCCCAGCGCCCCCGCCCGGGGGATCAGCAGCACGTAGCCCACGACGCTGACCACGAAACCGGCGGCCTCGGCGAAGGACGCCAGCCCGTTGCGGCGCCGCGCGGTCAGCACCGACACCAGCACCTGGCCGATCCCGAACACCCCGGCGGCGGTCACCAGCGGCCACACCAACGCCGGCGCCGACCGGTACCCCTCGCCGAACAGCGGGACCACGACCTCCCGGATCACCACCCCGAGCGCCGCCCCGGCCAGGACGACGTAGCCGACGGCCGCGACCAGCGCGGCACCGACGTGCAACTGGCCGCGGTCGTAGGCCGCCCGCCACACACCGAGCCGGGCGTCGGCGAAGGAGATCAACGGCCAGGACAGCAGCTCGGTCATCGTGGCCACGCTGGCGTACACGCCGAGCGCGGCGGTCGACGCCATCACCGGCAGCAGCAGCCGATCCACCCGCAGCATCCCGCTGTTGGCCATGGCCGCGGGCAGCAGCAGCAACCCCTCGCGGCGGGCCGCCCTGCGCAGCGGGGTCGCCCGGACATCGCCGGCCGTCCCGGCCCGCAGCCAGATCAGCAGGAACCCGACGGTCGGCACCAGACCGGCGATCAGGTAGGCGCTCATCCACGTCGTGCTGCTGCCGCCGCCGTTGATCAGCAGCACGCCGATCAGGATCAGCAGGAGACCCTGGCTGACGAAGGTGTACCGCAGGTACTGCCACTGCCGGCCGGTGGCGATGGCGATCCCCCGGGTCGCCCGGACGAAGGCGTTGACGACCGCGAACAGCCCGGCGAGCAGCAGCCCGACCCGCCAGGGACCCTCCCTCGGCCAGATGCTGTCCATGACCGAGATCACCGCCAGGCACAACGCCAGGCCGGCCAGGGACGGGACCAGCAGCAGGCGCAGCAGCCCACGGGTGGCCACGGCCACCGGGGCGGCGTTGTACACCGCGGGCGCGCTGCGGTCCAGCCCGAGGATCAGCCCGAGGGAGCAGAGGTAGGCGATCTGCAGCAGCAGCGCCAGTTCCCCGCGACCGGAGGGTTCAAGGGCGCGGGCGGCCAGGATGTTGGCCACGAACGCCGTCGCGGCCATCACGATCTGCCCGATCAGCAGAGCGGACGACGGGTCCCGCCGAGCCCGGCGCAGGACCGTCAGACCCACCCCCATCGGACCGCCTCGCCCCCTCCACCGACTCAGGGCTGCCCCCCGGAAGCCCAGACCTGGACCTCCCCGGCGGTGCCGGTCGGCACCCGGGACGCCGGCCGCGCGGCCTCGGACTGGGCGGCGTCGGGCTGGGCGGCCTCCGGCTGGGCGGCGTCGGGCTGCGCGGCGTCGGGCTGCGCGGCGTCGGGCTGCGCGGCGTCGGGCTGCGCGGCGTCGGGCTGCGCGGCGTCGGGCTGCGCGGACACCGCGGGCGACAGGGCCGCGGCCTTCCGCCGGCGACCCTCCCCGCGGCGCCGGCGGCCGTGCCGCCCCCGCCGCCAGACATGGTCCGGGACCATGGTGAGCACGGCCCCGAGCAGCCGGGCGCCGCTGTCCTCGATCACGTCCAGGGCCTCGGTGAGCTCGTCGCGGTGCGTCACGCCGTAGCGGACGGCGAGCAGCACACCGCTGTCGGAGCCGACCGCGAGCGTCGCGGCGTCCGGGTAGGGCAGCAGCGGCGGTGCCGCGATCAGCACCAGATCGAAGCTGCTCCTAAGCCGGGCCACGACCTTGACCATGTCCTCCGACGAGAGCAGCTCGCCCGGGGTGGCCGGTAGATCACCGGGGGGCAGCACCTGCAGCGGCCGGTCGCCCCCGCCCCACGGGTGCAGGGCGTCCTCCACCGCCACGCCCTCCCGCAGCACCTCGGCCAGCCCGGGGCGGGCCCCCACCCGCACCTGCTGCGTGAACCCGGAGTGGCTGGTGTCGGCACCGACGACCACCACCCGCAGGCCGAGTCGAGCCATGGTGATGCCGAGGCCGCAGACGACCGCCATCGTGCCGCGACCGTTGCGGCACCCGGCGACGACCACAGACGTGGCGACACCCCGCTCGTTCGGCAGCAGGGCGGTCCGCAGCGCGCGGAACGCGTCCCCCCATGCCTCGGGATCCACCGGCGCCGACCCGACGGTTCGCAGCCGGCGGTCCTCCCGCAGCTGGCTCACCTCCACGATGCGGCTGTCCAGGCCGTCACGGATCAGGGCCGCGGCGACCCCCACCACCAGACCCAGCACGATCGCCAGCGCGGCGTTGCGGCCCACGGTGCTCACCGTCGTCGATCTCGGCGGCGTGGCCGGCTGCGCCACGGCGAGGTCGGGAGCCGGAGCGGGCACCGCCGATCCGTCCTGCGAGCTCGACACGACACCGGCCGCCGGATCCAGCTGCCGGGACAGGACGATCAGCTGGTCGGCCGCGGTCCTGGCCACGTCCCGGGCCAGGCCGGGTGCCGGGGCGGTCGCAGTGATCCGCAACAGCAGGGTGGTCTGGTCCGAGGTGGCCGAGACCATGCTCTGGACCTCGGAGGGGCTCTGCTCGAGCTTCAGCCGCGTGACGATCGCCGAGGCCACCCGGTAGCTCTTGGTCAGCTCGGCGTAGGAGGCCATCTGCTGCGGCACCAGCGACCCGGAGGCCAGGGCGCTTCGCGCGGTGAAGTACAGCGTCGTGCTGGAGGTGTACGTGCGCGGTGAGAGCAGGCTCAGAGCGGCCACCCCGGCCAGCGCCAGAACCAGCGGCACCAGCAGCGTGACCAGGCGACGGCGCAGGATGGCGAGGTACTCACGCAACTCCATCCGCGCTCACTCCTTCCCCTGCAGCGGGCATGGGCCGGGCGGGCGGCCCGGCGTCCGCAACACCCTCCTGCAGGGTAAGCGGTGACGGCACCTCGATCTCGATCGCGGGGCGACCGAGCAGCGCGGCCTCGAAGCTGCGGAACAGGACATCTCGGGAGAACCTGCCGATAGCGAGCTCGCGGGCCGCCCGGCCCGCCGCCGCCAGCCAGGCGTCGTCTCGAAGCCTGGCCGCCAGCAGGCGCGCGGCGGCCGGCACGTCCTCGGGGTCGAGCACGAACCCCGCGCCCGTGCCGGTCAGCAGGTCCGCCTGCCAGCCGCCGTGGTTGATCGCGACCGGCCGCCCCGCCGCCAGGGCGTCGAAGAACTTGTTGGCCGAGTTCGCCAGCATCCCCGGCAGCGGCAGGACGGTGCTGGTGGCCACGGTCGCCGCGGCCAGCACCGCGGGGACCTGGTCCTTGGGGATCCCCGGTTCGATGAACAGGGTGGTGCCCAGGACGCCCAGCCGCTGGGCCAGCGCGGTCAGCCGGTCCCGCGTCTTCCCCTCCCCGAGCAGCAGGAAGCGGATCTCCGGATCCAGTTCCTTCACCTGTGCGGCCAGCCGGACCAGGTAGTCCAGCCCGTTCAGCACCCCGAAGCTGCCCGCGTACAGCACCAGCGGGCGCCCGCCCAGCCAGGGACGCCGCGCGCGGAAGGCCTGGGCGGCGTCCGGGCCGACAGTGAACAGATCGACGTCACTGGCGTTGGGCACCACGCTGATCCGCCGGCGCGGGTACCCGTGCGCCGCGACCCCGTCGGCCATGCCCGGCGACAGTGCGATCACCCGGTCGGCGTTCCGGTAGGCGGTCCTGGCCAGCTGGAAGGCCGCCCACCGGGTGACCGGACTCTGCAGGGCGCCGACCTCGATCGCCTGCTCCGGCCACAGGTCCCTCACCTCGAACACGAACCGCACCCGGCGCAGCCGGGCGGCGATGATCCCCGGGATGACCACGGTCAGCGGCGTGCTGGTGGCCAGCACCACGTCCGGACGCACCCGGGTCGCGCGCACGCTGGCACCGACCGCGAACTGCACGAAGGCGCCGATCCGGCGCCCGTAGCCCATCTGGTTGGAGTACGGCACGGGCATCCGGTGCACGTGGATGCCGTCCTCCATGCGGTGCCGCCACCTCACTCCGGGTTGGCGGGCGCCGGTGTCCGTGCTGATGACATGGACCTCGTGCCCGCGCCCCACCAGCCGCCGGGCGAACTCGTAGGAGCGCGTGCCGCCCGGCATGCCCCGTGTCGTGTAGTACTGATGGATGTAGGCGATCCGCATGCGCCTCAGCGCTCCCCCTCCTCGATCGTGTGCTGGGCGCCCTGCATCGCGGGTTGTGCCTGGTCCGGGCCCGAGCCGGTGAACCACGGCGCTGTGGCGTGGCCGTCGGCGCTGACCCCTCCCCGCTGTACGACCCGGACGGCGGTCAGGGCCAGGATCTTGACGTCGCCGAGCGTGCTGCGGGTGTCGACGTAGCAGGTGTCGTGGGCGAACTTGTCCTCCCAGCTGAGCCCGTTGCGGCCGCTCACCTGCGCCAGCCCGGTCATCCCGGGCCGGACCAGCAGGCGGCGCGCCTGCTCAGGGCTGTACAGCGGCAGGTAGTCCAGGTACAGCGGCCGGGGCCCGACCAGGGACATGTCGCCGCGCAGCACGTTCACCAGCTGCGGCAGCTCGTCCAGGCTCCAGGCACGCAGGAACTCCCCCAGCCGGGTCAGCCGGGCCGCGTCGTCCAGGGGCCCTCCGTCGGCGCCGGTGGACTGCCGCATCGTCCGGAACTTCAGCATCGTGAACGGCCGCCCGCCGACCCCGGCGCGCACCTGACGGAACAGCACCGGCCGGCCCATCCCGATCCACACCGCCGTCCCGACCAGGAGGATCAGCGGGGACAGGAGCACCAGAAGCACCGCGGCGGCCAGGATGTCGCGGGCCCGGGACACCATCGCGTAGCCCCGCCGCGGGCCGGTACGCGCGACCGGGCCCCTCATGCGCTCACCCGCCGGTACCCGCGGCCCGCCAGGGACAGCACACCCTCGACCGCCCGGTCCCGGTCGGCCACGGACAGGTTCGAGCCGCTGGGGAGGCACAGCCCGCGGGCGAACAGGTCCTCGCTGACCTGCCCACCGATCACCCGGCGGCCGGCGAAGGCCGGTTGCCGGTGCATCGGCTTCCAGGTGGGGCGCGACTCGATGTCGAGGTCCTCCAGCCGCAGCCTGATCTGCTCGGGCGTGGCCCCGAACTCGGCGTCGACCAGCACGCAGCTGAGCCAGCAGTTCGACGTCCCGTAGCCGGCCTGGGGCATCATCGTCAGCCCCGGGACATCCGCGAACGCCTCGGCGTAGTGGGTGAAGTGGGCCCGCCGGACCGAGACCCGATGATCCAGCGAGCGCAGCTGGCCGCGCCCGATCGCGGCGAGCAGGTTGCTCAGCCGGAAGTTGTAGCCCGGCTCCCGGTGTTCGTAGTGCGGCACCGGATCGCGTGCCTGGGTGGCCAGGTACCTGGCCCGTTGCGCGGTGCCGGCGTCGTCGGTCAGCACCATCCCCCCACCCCCACTGGTGATGATCTTGTTGCCGTTGAACGACAACGCGGCGCTGTCCCCGAGAGCGCCGGCCATCCGGCCCCGGTAGGTGGAGCCGAGCGCCTCCGCCGCGTCCTCGATCAGGGCGACGCCGTACTCCCCGCAGGAGGCCCGCAGCGCCTGGTAGTCCGCGCACTGGCCGTAGATGTCGACCGCGACCAGTGCGGTCGGGATCCGGCCGCGCCGGGCGCACCGGGCCAGCTCGTCGGCGACCAACCCGGCGTCGATCGTCCACGTCGCCGGGTCGCTGTCGACGAAGACCGGCTCGGCACCGAGATGGACGACGGGGTTGGCGGAGGCGGCGAAGGTGAACGACGGGACCAGCACGCTCCCGCCCGGACCCACGCCCGCCAGCTGCAGGCACAGGTGCAGGGCGGCGGTGCCGCTGGACAGCGCCACCGCGTGCTCGACCCCGACCACGCGGGCGACCTCCGCCTCGAAGGCCGGCAGGTCCGGCCCGGCGGGGGCGACCCAGTTGCTGTCGAAGGCCTCGAGCAGCGCCGCCCGTTCGGTGGGCCCGACATCGGGCGGGGACAGCCAGACGCGTCCGCAACTCATGCCCGCACCGTCCCGTCACCGGCACGGCGACGTTCCGGCCCGACCCGGTCGATCGTGATCGTGGTCGCGTCCCGCCGCTCCACCGGCGCGCGCACCTCGCAGGCCAGCTCCTGCATCCGAGCCACGAGCTCCTCGTCCGGCACCGCGGCCACCAGGTCGAGCAGTCTCGGATCCTCGGGTTCCAGCGCCGGGACCGGTACCTGGGAGATCAGCCGGTGGATCGGGCGCACGTCCTTCTCCCCGCCGCCCAGCAGCACCTCGTGCAGCTTCTCCCCGGGGCGCAGGCCGGTGAACCGCAGCTCGACCGGCTCGGGCGCCGCGCTGATCAGCTGCCGGGCGAGGTCGGCGATACGCACCGGCCGACCCATGTCCAGCACCAGCACCTCGCCGGGCCGCCCGATCGCCCCGGCCTGGATCACCAGGCGCACCGCCTCCTCGACGGTCATGAAGTACCGGGTGACATCCGGATGGGTGACCGTGACCGGGCCGCCGTTGCGGATCTGCTCCTGGAAGGTGGTCAGCACCGAGCCCCGGCTGCCCAGCACGTTGCCGAACCGGACGCTGAGCGGCACTCCCGGGCTGCGGTCGGCGGCCCACGCGGTGAGCCGCTCGGCGATCCGCTTGGAGTAGCCCAGGACGCTGACCGGGTCGGCCGCCTTGTCGGTGGAGACGTTGACGAACCGTTCGACCCCGGCGTTCATCGCCGCCTGCAGCACGTTGAGGGTGCCGACCACGTTCGTCTTCACCGCCTCCGACGGGTGCATCTGCAGCAGCGGCAGGTGCTTCAGCGCCGCGGTGTGGAAGACCACCTGCGGCTGGTGCTCGGCGAAGATCTCGGCCAGCCGGTCGGGGTCACGGATGTCCGCGACCACCAGCTCGCGGCTGTCCAGCAGCGCGTGCCCCTGCAGCGAGAGCTGGACGGCGTGCAGCGCCGACTCGTCGCGGTCGAGCATCACCAGCCGCGCCGGTGCGAAGCGGTGGACCTGCCGGCACAGCTCGGATCCGATCGAGCCGCCGGCTCCGGTGATCAGCACCCGCCGTCCGGTCAGGTACCCGGCCACGGTCTCGATGTCGATCTCCGCCTCCCGCCGCCCGAGCAGGTCGGCGCGGGTCACCGGCCGCACGTCGGTGACCGAGACCGTGTCGGTGAGCATCTCCGACAACGAGGGCAGGAGCTTCACCAGCGCGCCGGCCGCCCTGGCCCGGATGACCACGTCACGGACCAGTGCCGCGGGTGCCCCGGGGATCGCGATGACGACGGCGCTGGCCCCGGCGTCCGCGACGACGTCGGCGAGCTGCTCCCGGGTCCCGCGGACCGGGATCCCGCAGATCCGCAGCCGGGCCTTGCCGGGGTCGTCGTCGAGCAGGGCGACCGGCAGGTACGGGCTGGTCGGCGTCCGCAGCATCGCCTGGACCAGCTCGGTCCCGGCGCTGCCGGCCCCGAACACCACGACCCGGCCGGCGTCGGCCGAGGGCCTCAGGCCCCGCTCCCGCGACCACCGCATCGCGTAGCGGGTCGCCGAGGCGATCAGCAGGGCGAAGGCGCCCGAGCCGATGGCGGCACTCAGCGGGATCAGCCGCGGCCCCAGCACGTCGACGACGACGACGCACAGCGTGGTGCTCCCGACCACCAGGCTGAGCCCGGACATCTCGTCGAAGCTGCCGGTGCGCCATCGTCCGGTGTACAGGCCGTGCCGCACCCCCAGCGCGCCCTGGGCCGCGGCGGCGGCCACCACCATCAGCGCCACCCCGAGCGGCGACAGCCGGGGCAGGTCCAGGTCGTAGCGCAGCAGCGCCGCGAACGGAATGGCCACCGCCCACGCCACAGCGTCCAGCGGGTAGAGCTGGGCTAGCCTCCTCCTCCTGCCCCCGAACCGGCGCAGCACATAGTCCAGCCGTCCACGCATACCCCCCCCAATGGGAATCCTCCTGCCCGCCACCGCTGACGGGCCGCAACGGCCGGACTCTCCCCACCCGCCGACCACGAAAGTCCGCCCCCGACGTGATCGGACCCCCCAGCCCGTTCCACCCGAGAACATACCAAATGCGGCATTAATGCCTCCCGCAGATGACGGTATGACGATACGCGCCGCGTCACACTTCGGGGCCGCATTCCGGAAATCAACTGGATCGCGGGTAACGCTTCTGATCGACACAGAGTGAGAAGTCGTCGCGATCATGTACAGGAACCCCCCGATAGGCGCAACGCAGCGTGAGCGTCCGGCCATGGAGGCGGCGCGATCTCACCGAGAGGATTCCGAAGACATAGGGTGATGGGCATGTCGACGCCCGGGGACCGGCCGACCGGTCTGTCGGGCTTGCCGGGATCCTCCTCCGATGCGGGCTCGGGTCCCGCCGTCCCGGCGCTGCTGGTCTCCCTGCTGGACGACGCCGCCGCACTGGCTCCCCGGCACCTGGATCTGGCGCGGGCGCTCGCGGAGCACCGGGAGCACGGGGCCGGAAGCCACCAGGATCTGCTCGGGCCGCTGCTGGTCCCGGCGGAGCGGATCGGCGACCTGCTGGCCGGGCTCCAGCCCCGTGACCACGCGCTGCGGGTCGCCCTGGTGGGTGCGCCGCCGCAGCCGTTGCCCGGGTTGCGGGAGGCCGTGGCCGCACTCGCCGGCGACGACCGGGTGGAGGTCGTCGGGGTCGTGGTCCCGCTGCCGGACGGTGAGGCCGGTGCGGCCGCGCGCGAGGTGCTGGCCGCGCTGACGTTCTCCGCGCCCGCGTGGATCGACGTGTCGCAGGCCGTGGAGTGGCGGCCGGCCCTGGACGTGCTGGCCGAGGACGGCGCGGAGAACGCGGCCTTCCGGGTCGCAGGCCCGCAGCCCGGGCGGATCACCGCCGAGGAGGACCTGGCGCGGTTCCTGCGGGACGCCGTGGACCGGGACCTGCAGTTCACCCTGACCGGAGGCCTGCGTCATGCGGTGCGCGGCAGCGACCCCGAGACCGGGGCCGAGCACCACGGGATCCTCAACCTGCTCTGCGCGGTCCGGGCCGCGCTGAACGGCGCGGAGGTCCCGGAGGTGCGCGAGGTGATCGGCGAGCAGCGGCCGGAGCCGCTCGCCTCCGCCGCGCGCCGGATGAGCGACGCGGACGCCGCGGTGGCCCGGGCCTTCCTCAACTCCGTCGCGTGCACGTCGGTCACCGAGGCCGCTGCCGACCTGGACCGGCTGGGGCTGTACCCGCCGCCGTGACGCGCGCCGGGCGGGCAGGCGCGACCCGCCGGCACCGGGCGGGCAGACTCGGTCCGTGAGCACGCACGAGGTGACCAACCAGCCACCCGTGCTGGCCGAGCGCGGTGCCCGCCGGCTGGTCGAGCGGATGGCCCTGGCGCTGCAGGGGTCGCTGCTGGTCCGGTACTCCCCCGCGGCGGTGGCCGACGCCTTCTGCGGCGCCCGCCTCGGCGGCGAGGGAGGCCTCGCCTACGGCACGCTCCCGGACCGGGCGGACACCGCGGCGATCATCGACCGGCACGCTCCCCGCGAGCGACCGTGACCCGCCCGCACCCGCTGCCCGCGCCGGACCCGCGGGACCCGCTGCGCCTGGCGGACGACGCACCGCTGCTCGAGGGCTGGCTGCGCACGATGCGCCAGGTGGACGAGGGGGCGCGCCTGCCGTTCACGGTGCCGGGCCACAAGCAGCGGACCGACCTGGTCGGCGGCGTGGTCGCCGGCGACCTGCCGATGTTCGGCGGGCTGGACACGATCAAGGGGGCGCCGGCGCTGCTGGCCGAGGCCGAGCGGCGCGCTGCCGCGCTGTGGGGCGCGGACTGGTGCCGGTTCTCCGTCGGCGGCTCCACGCACGGCAACCAGGCGCTGGCGCTGGGCGCGGCCTCGCCCGGCCAGGAGGTGGTGATCTCCCGCACCCTGCACCGCTCGATGCTGCTCGGCCTGGTGCTGGCCGGCCTGCACCCGGTCTGGGTGCGCCCGGACGTCGACCCCGCCACCGGCCTGCCCACGGCGGTCCCGGTCGCCGCGGTGCGACGGGCCCTGGCCGCGCACCCGGCGGCCCGCGCGGTGTTCCTCGGCGACCCCTCCTACGTCGGCACGGTCGGGGACCTCGCCGGCCACGCCACGGCCGCGCACGCCGCCGGGGTGCCGCTGATCGTCGACGCCGCCTGGGCCGCGCACTTCGGCTTCCACCCGCGCCTGCCGGCGCACGCCCTGGCCGCCGGCGCGGACGCGATGGTGGTCAGCGCCCACAAGGCGCTCCCCGCGTACACCCAGGCGGCCGTCGTCCTGGCCCGCACCCGGCCGGCCGGGCTGCTGGACGCCGACCGGTTGGAGCGGGCCTTCGAGGCCGGCAACACGACCAGCCCGGCGGGTACGGTGCTGGCCAGCACCGACGCCTGCCGCGCGCTGCTGGCGCGGCACGGGTTCGAGCTGTCCGAACGGCTGCTCGCCTCGGTCGCGCACGCCCGCGAGCGGCTGCGGGCGGTGGACGGCCTGGCCGTCCTCGACGGGCCGGGCGTGGACCCCACCAAGCTGGTCGTGCTGCTGCCCGGTACCGGCGCCCACGGCCACGCGGTGGAGGACGACCTGATCGCCGCCGGGATGCCCGTGGAGATGGCCGATCGGGACACCGTGGTGGCGATGGTCACCCTGGCCGATGACACGGGCACGACCGCGCGCCTGGTCGAGGAGATCATCGCCTCGGTGCGGCGGCACCGGGGTCGCCCCCGGCCGGTGCTGGCCGGGGCCTCGTGGACGGTGCAGCCGGACGTCGCGATGCCGCCCCGGGAGGCGTTCTTCGCCGACCACGAGACGGTGCCGATCCAGGCCGCGATCGGGCGGGTGAGCGCGGAGCTCGTCGCGCCCTACCCGCCGGGCATCCCGGTGCTCGCGCCCGGGGAGAGGATCCATCCCGAGGCCGTGGGCGCGCTGCTGGCGGCGGCCGCCGACGGTGTGCGGATCGCCTACGCCGCGGATCCCGCGCTGGCCACGCTGCAGGTGGTGAGCTGAGCGTGGCGGTTCACCCGGGCGGGGAGAGCCCGTCCGGGTGGATCGTGGGCGGATCGTTGGGCCGCCGGGCTGACATCCGCCCCTGTACCTCAATCCAGGAACGCCGCCGCCGAGCCGGAGCCCGGGAACCCCTCACGACCCGGAGGCAGCTGCATGCGCCGATCCCTGCTCGCCAGCGTGATCCTCGCCGTCCCCCTGGCCGGCTACGGGATGTCCTCGCCGGCCCTCGCCGCGAGCACCCCACGGTGCGACGGGCTGAAGCCCACGATCGTGGTCACCGGCCATTCCCGCCATCTGGTCCGGGGCACCGGCCATCGCGACGTCATCCTGGTCCGGGCCGCCGGCCACATGATCGACGCCGGGAACGGCAACGACGTGATCTGCGGGTCGGCGGGGCGGGACGTGCTGCGCGGCGGCGCGGGCCAGGACGTGATCCTGGGCGGCGGCGGGAACGACGAGCTGGCCGGCGGGGTCGGCAACGACCGCCTCGACGGCGGCGCGGGCCAGGACGTGATCTCCGGCGACGCCGGCGCCGACACGCTGGCCGGCGGGGCCGGGGACGACTCGGAGAACGGCGGGGCCGGCAACGACGTGGAGCACGGCAACGCCGGCCGTGACGCGCTGCACGGCGGTGCCGGCAACGACCGCCTCTTCGGCGACGCCGGCGACGACCACCTCTTCGGCGACACCGGCAACGACAGCCTGTCCGGTGACCAGGGCAGCGACGTCTCCGACGGCGGCGCCGGCGGCGACCGGATCCAGCACGGCTGCCACGACCACGTCACGATCGGCACCGGCGACACCGACCAGCGCAACCCGGTGGACGGCACGTTCACCGACGACCCGGGTGACGGCCAGGGCGCCGACGGCGACGGGGACGGCAGCGACCTCGGCGACGGCACCGGGGACGACTGCAACGTCGATGTCGACATCAGTGACGGCGGCGACACCGGCGACGGCACCGACGTCGGTGACGGCAGCGACACCGGTGACGGCAGCGATCTCGGCGACGGCAGCGACACCGGTGACGGCAGCGATCTCGGCGACGGCAGCGACACCGGTGACGGCAGCGACACCGGTGACGGCAGCGATGCCGGCGACGGCGGCGACACCGGAGTCGGCTGCTGAGGCGGACTCCGGGCGGGACAGCTGGATCGGCGGCCGCTGAACGTTCAGCGGCCGCCGACGTGCCAGCGCCGCACGGTGTCGATCCGGTGCTGCAGCTCGCCCGCGCTGGCCCGGGGCACCTCCGGCCCGCCACAGGCCCGGCGCAGCTCGGCGTGCACCGCGGCGTGTGGTTGCGCGGTGCGCCGGGCCCACGCCCCGACCAGGGCGTGCAACTCCTTGCGCAGCGCGGCGATCTGCCGGTGCCCGCCTGCCGGTGACGCACCGGCGGGCGCGGCGCCGGCGCGCCGTCCGGAGGCCAGCTGCCGGGCCTGCCGCTGCCGCAGCAGCACCGCCACCTGGTCCGGCTCGAGCAGCCCCGGGATGCCGAGGAAGTCCAGCTCCTCCGCGCTGCCGACCTCGGCCTGGGCGCCGAACTCCTCGGCGTCGAACAGCACCCGGTCGAACGTGGCCTGCGCCTCCAGCGGCTGGAAGCCCGGCTGCTCCAGCAGGTCCGGCGCCGCCTCCTCGCGCTGCGCCGCGGCCAGCAGGGCGTCCTCGGGTGACCACTCGCCGTCCTCGCGGGGCGGACGGTCCAGCGCATGGTCCCGCTCCCGCTCCAGCTCCGCCGCCAGGCCGAGCAGGGTGGGCACGCTCGGAAGGAAGATCGACGCCGTCTCGCCACGCCGCCGGGCCCGCACGAACCGGCCCACCGCCTGGGCGAAGAACAGCGGCGTGGACGCCGGGGTGGCGTACACCCCGACCGCGAGCCGCGGCACGTCGACCCCTTCGGAGACCATCCGCACGGCCACCATCCAGCGCTGCCGCCCGGCGGAGAACTCCTCGATCCTCTCCCCGGCCCCGGCGTCGTCGGACAGCACGACCACCGGCGGCTCCCCGGCCACCCGCTGCAGGATCGCCGCGTACGCGCGCGCGGTGGCCTGGTCGCCGGCGATCACCAGGCCGCCGGCGTCCGGGACGCCGCGGCGCACCTCGCTCAGCCGGGTGTCCGCGGCGGCGAGGACGGCGGGCATCCACTCCCCGTCCGGGGCCAGGGCGGTGCGCCACGCCTGGGCCATCGCGTCCGCGGTCAGCGGCTCCCCGAGCCGGGCGGAGACCTCGTCACCGGCCGCGGTCCGCCAGCGCATCTGCCCTGAGTAGGACAGGAAGATCACCGGCCGGACGACGCCGTCGCGCAGCGCCTGCCCGTAGCCGTAGCCGTGGTCCACCCGCGAGCGCCGGGCACCGGTGGCGTCCGGCTCGTAGTCCACGAACGGGATCGGGGTGGTGTCGGACCGGAACGGGGTGCCGGTCAGGGCCAGCCGGCGGGTGGCCGGCTCGAACGCCTCGCGCAGCCCCTCGCCCCAGGACAGCGCGTCCCCGGCGTGATGGATCTCGTCGAGGATCACCAGCGTGCGCCGGGCCTCGGTGCGGGCACGGTGCAGCGGGGGCCGGCTGGCCACCTGCGCGTAGGTGACCGCCACCCCGTCGAAGCTGCGGCCGTGCGCGCCCTGGCTGTTGCGGAACGTGGGGTCCAGCAGGAGTCCCACCCGCGCGGCGGCGTCCGCCCACTGCGTCTTCAGGTGCTCGGTCGGGCACACCACGGTGACCCGCTGGACCGTCCCCCGGCCGAGCAGCTCGGTGGCCGCCCGCAGCGCGAAGGTGGTCTTGCCCGCGCCGGGCGTGGCCGCGGTGAGGAAGTCGCGCGGGGTGGAGCGCAGGTAGGCGTCCAAGGCCTCCTGCTGCCAGGCCCGCAGCTTGGCCGCGGTCCCCCACGCGGCGCGTTCGGGGTAGGACGGCGACAGCGCCGCGGCGGCCGCGGCGCTGGCATGCCCGTGCTGCACGGTCTCCTCGGCGCTGCCCACGGGGTCGAGAGGCTAGCCGCTGGCAGCGACCGACATGCCGACCTCCGGCGGTGCGTGCAGATCTCCCGCCGGCGTGCTATCCGCCACGTGCTCACCGGCCGCCGGTTTGCTCGCTGAAACCCGCGTGGAAGCGCTTCCACGGCGGGTTGGAGCGGCATCCACCGAGCAAAGCGGCACCCACCGAGCAAGGCCGCCGGTTCGCGGGAACCGGGCTCACCCGCCGGCGAGCCGGTCCAGGGCCAGCGCGGCCAGCATGGCGGCGGCGTCGGGCAGCACACCGTCGTCGAAGCGGGCCTGCGGCGAGTGGTTGTACGCGGCCGAGTCCGGGGACTCGCCCGGCGGGGTGGCGCCGAGCGCGAAGTACGCGCCGGGCACCTCGGCCAGCACGAACGAGAAGTCCTCCGAGCCGGTCAGCGGGTGCGGCGCCTCCAGGTAGCGCTGCGGCCCGAGCAGCCAGCGGGCCACCCGCGCCACCCTCGCGGCCTCCCCGGAGTCGTTGACCGTGACCGGGTACCCGCGACCGATGCTCACCTCGACCTCCACGCCGTGCATCTGCGCGACCCCCCGGCAGACCTCCTCCGCCGCCCCCAGCACGGTCTCCCGGGCGGCCTCGGAGAAGCTGCGCACGCTGGCCGAGAACCGTGCCTCATCGGCGATGACGTTCTCCGCCGTGCCCGCGGACAGCGTGCCGACGCTGAGCACCACCGGGTCGAAGGGATCGAGCCGCCGGGTGGTCATCGTGTGCAGCGCGGTGATCATCTCGCAGACGGCGGGCACCGGATCCCTGGACAGGTGCGGCATCGAGGCGTGGCCGCCGTGGCCGCGCACCACGACCTGAACGGTGTCCGCCGCCGCCAGCGCCGCCCCGGCCCGGCAGGCCGCCACGCCGGACGGCAGCAGGGCGGAGGTCACGTGCAGCGCGTAGGCGGCCACCGGCCGGGAGCCGGCGGCCTCGAGCAGGCCCTCGGTGAGCATGACCCGTGCGCCGGCGGCGGACTCCTCCCCCGGCTGGAACATCAGGACGACGCTGCCCGGCAGCCCGGCCGACCGTGCGGACAGCAGCCGGGCGGCACCGACCAGCGCCGCGACGTGCAGGTCGTGGCCGCAGGCGTGCATGATGCCGGGGAACTCGGAGGCGAACCCCTCCACCGCGTCCTCCTGTACCGGCAGCGCGTCCATGTCCGCGCGCAGCAGGACGACGGGTCCGGGCAGCCCGCCGCGCAGGACCGCGGTGACCGAGGACAGCTCGAGCCCGGTGGTCACCTCCAGGGGCAGCC
>Ga0187788_10000124_pt1 | contig 19312 bp, 18 predicted proteins | sample 1015_BV01_MP10_2_FD_133008 | JGI IMG/M metagenome (GOLD analysis project Ga0187788, IMG submission 133008) | Tropical peat soil microbial communities from peatlands in Department of Meta, Colombia - 1015_BV01_MP10_20_MG | ecosystem: Environmental > Terrestrial > Soil > Wetlands > Peat | place...
CTGCCGTCCGGGGCCCAGGTGGGGTGGCTCTCGTCCACCCCGGGTTCGCCGGCCAGCATGGTGCGCGAACCTGACCCGTCCGTCCGGATCGAGTAGAGGTCGAGGTCCGAGCCGGCGGACGCTCTCACCCCGAAGGCCAGCCACCCGGCATCCCTGGTCATCGCCAGCCCGACATGGTCGCCGGCCGGATCGAGCGTGGCGGCCCGCGGGAACGGCCCGGGCTGCCTGATGTCGCCCAGCGCCTGGCCGATCGCGAGGTCAGACGTGCCGTCGACCCGGGCCCGCAGGAAGGGGTAATCCACCAGACCCAGCCGAGCGGTCACCGGCGTGCCGGATCCCTCCCCGACGGCGTTGACCGCGTGGACCGAGAACAGCCGCAGCGTGCTCCGGGACCCCTGATCCGCCGGGACGGCGTAGCTGGTCTGATCCGCGGCGACGGTCGCCAGCAGGACCGGCACCGGGTCGGTGCCCCACTGGGCGTAGACCCGGTAGGACAGGAGGGGCGATCCCCCGTCGTCGGGTGCCGACCAGGACAGCTCGATCCGGTCCACGAGGGAGACGGTGGTCGGGGCCGCGACGTCGAGCGGGACCGAGGCCGCCAGGGCCTCGCCGGCAGGCAGCACCAGAGCGATCGTCCCGACGACGGCGACGACGACGCGCCACAGCCGGCGGCCGCCCGGCCACCGCCGCGGCCGGGTTCCAGGAGCCGACGCCCACATCCGCACCACCCACGTCCAGGCCTGCGATGGTGAGGCGGCCCCCGATCCCGCACACACGAGATCAACCGTGACTCAGTCTGGCCCCCGCCCGGTTCGAAGGCCAGTGCCGGCATTCCCGTTGCCACGAATGGGCGTCATGCGCCACGGCGAGACGTCCGACGACCCCGGCCCAACGTCCTCCTCCGGCGCCCAGGGAGAGGCGTCCGGCAACTGCCACCTCGCCGGCGAGCACACCAGCCAGGACTTCCAGGACTACCTCAACGGAGCGGTCGAGAGCGGGCAACGGGCGGCCGACGAGATCCTCGCCGCCCTGAAGTAGCCACGGCAGCTGCCGGAGGGTCCGCCGTGCGCGCACCCTGTGGCGAGTGGCTAGAAGGCGCCCGTTCCCTGCGGTGTGCCGAGACCGGTCGGTCCGTCGTAGCTGGTGCCAGCCGTGCACAGATAGGAGCCGGCGCAGCTGCCGTTGGAGCCGACGGTGACATCCCGCAGCCCTGCCGTGTGTCCGTACGGGTAGGACCCGTCCACCTGGGCTCCGTTGCCGGCGAGGGCATAGACGGCGGCGATCAGCGGTGCGGAGAGGCTGGTCCCGCCGACCTGGAACCAGCCCGCCCGTCCCTGGTACCGGAACGAGTCGTAGACGGCGGCCCCGGTAGTGGGGTCGGCGTCAGCCGAGACATCGGCGACGGCTCGGTGGGCACACCCGGTGTCCTTCTGCCAATCCGGCTTCAACTCGTAGGCCGAGCATCCACTGCCGGCACCGCTCCAAGCCAACTCCGACCAACCCTGATCCGGAGAACTGGGCCGCACCAGGGTGGTGCCGCCGACGGCGGTCACATACGGGGAGGCGGCGGGGTATTCGACGCCGTAGCCGTTGTCACCCGAAGAGACCGTGATCGGCACGCCGGGCCGGTTGAAGTGAGTGTCGTACAGCCCCTCGTCGGAGGACTCGCTGGCGCCCCACGAGTTGGAGACGACGCCAGCGTGCGCTTTCGCGTAGTCCGCCGCGAAGTCCTCGGCCGCGAGCAGGTCCGCCCAGCTGTTCGACTTCGCCTCGACCAGGAGGATCTTGCAGCCCGGGCAGACGGCGTGCGCGACCTCCACATCGAGCGCGATCTCCAGCGCCCATCCCGCGTTCGCTGGGGGATACTTCGTCCCCCCGGTCTGGTTCACCTTCGTGAAGCAGCCGGCGCCGCATTGGGGAAGGCCGAACTGGCTGGAGTAGGTAGCGAGGTCGCTCTCAATCGCCGGGTCGTCGTAGGCGTCGACGATCGTGATGGTCGGCTGCGACGTGGGCGTGACTACGGACGACAGGCCGTAGGCGGCCTGGAACTGCGCCGGGCCGTAACCCACCGGTCCAGGGCGTGCGGCAGGGTTGCCGTGAGCGTCGGTGACCACGTGCGCGTGGCAGTGCGCCGCCGCCGGCTCGGCCGGGCACACCGCATGCTCATTGGCATGCTCGTTCGCAGCGTGTGCCGGGCTCGCGGTGATCGGAGCCAGCAGCCCGGCCACAGCGAGGAGCAGCACCGCACGCGGCGCCCTGCTGCCCCCGCGAGCGCCGCCCGCACGTGGTCTCGCACCCATGACGTCCCCCCTGATCAGCGCCTGACCGCGGCGCAATCATGTCAGGGTCGGATCGGCTCGGCCGGTGACGCTCCGCCGCACCCGCACACTCGCCCGAAGGGTGGGCACCGCCCTGGATCGTTCGGGCGAGACGGGCAGGTCGGTTCGTCCCTCGCCGCCCTCCCTTGTCCTCTTCGTCGCCGGAGGCCTAGTCTTCTTTCTTTTCCTCGTTTGAGGAAAAGTCGGTCCGATGGACGTCGCCGGGGAGATGTCGATGCTCGTACGACCCATCGACCAGGCCACAGCCGCGGATCTGAGCAGCGCCGGCGGCAAGGGTGCGAACCTCGGCGAGCTCACCCGTGCGGGTTTCCCGGTGCCCGATGGCTTCATCGTGACCACGCAGGCGTACGTCGACGCCGCACGTGCGGCAGGGGTGGACCCCCACGATCCCGGCGAAGCCGCCGAACGCCTGCGCCGGTCAGCGGTTCCCGACGCGATCGCGACCGCCGCGACCGAGGCCTACGCGGCGCTGGGCGGCGGGCCGGTCGCCGTCCGCTCGTCCGCGACGGCCGAAGACCTGCCGGGCGCCTCGTTCGCCGGGCAGCAGGACACGTACCTGAACATCGAGGGCGACGTCGCCCTCCTCGACGCCATCCGGCGCTGCTGGGCCTCGCTGTGGAACGAGCGGGCCGTGGCCTACCGCCGGGCCAACGGCGTCGACGACGGCAGCGTGAGCCTGGCCGTCGTCGTCCAGAGGATGGTCCCGGCGTCGGCGGCGGGTGTGCTGTTCACGGCGGACCCGGTGACCGGACGTCGGCGGTGCGCCGCGATCGACGCCGTTGCCGAACTCGGCGAGAGGCTGGTCTCGGGCGCGGTCAACCCGGATCACTACCTCGTCGACACCAGGGCGTGCCAGGTGCTCGAGCGGCAGCCGGTCGGCCGGACGGCCGTGCTCTCGGATCAGGAGTTGCTGCATGTGGCCCTGCTCGGGGACCGCGTCGAGCGGCATTTCGGCGCCCCGCAGGACATCGAGTTCGCCCTCGATGCCGGACGTCGCGCCTGGCTGGTGCAGTCACGGCCGATCACCACGCTGTATCCGTTGCCGACCGATCTGCCGGATGCGGACCAGGATCCGCGCGTGTACCTCTCGGCCAACGTCGTCCAGGGTTATTTCGAGCCGATCACTCCGATGGGGATCCAGTTCTTCCACCTGCTGGGGACGGGCTTCTTCCGCGCGTTCGGGGCCCATGTCGCGGATGCTGCCGTCGGACCCCCGGCTGTCGTCGAGGCCGGAATGCGCCTGTACCTCGACGCCACTCCGATCATCCACGATCCGGTCGGCCGCCGGGTGTTGAAGACTCTGACCTCCGTCGCGGAGTCACGAAGCTCGGTCGTCGTCTCACATCTGGCTGCCGATCCACGCTTCGCGCCGTACAGCCGGTCACGGATGCGCAGCGTGCGCCGGGTCGGGGCCGGTCTCGCTCGAGTCGGAGTCCCGGCGGCGGCGCTGCGGGTGATGCGCTTCCCATCCGCCGCACGCGAGCGGTACGTGCGCGAGCTGGATCAGACCGTTCGCGTCGACCTGCCACCGGATGCGGACGCTGCCGCGCGGCTGGACGCCTTCGAGCGGCTGCTGCTGACCGCGCCCCACGCGTTGCTGCCGCGTCTGATGGGGATCATGGGGCCGGCCATGCTCTCGCTCGCCCTCGCCGTGCGGCTGCTGCGCGGCCGGGCCCGCCCTGACGAGATCCAGACCGTCACGCGCAGCGCACCGCACAACCCGACGACGCAGATGGACCTCGAGCTCTGGTCGCTGAGCGTCGCCCTCCGCTCCGACCCGGACTCACGTGCCGCGCTGCTCGACCGCACGCCCGAGGACCTCGCCACCGCCTACTTCGCCGGGAGGCTCCCCCCGAAACTGCAGGAGGGTCTGGCCACCTTCCTGAAGCACTACGGCTTCCGATCCATCGGCGAGATCGACATCGGGGTGAAGCGCTGGTCGGAGGACCCGACCCACATCCTGGGCGCCCTGGCCAACTACGTCCGGTTCAGCGGTGGTGCGCTGGATCCCGACGCGCTGTTCGCCAAGGGCGAGCGCGACGCGGAGGCGATGGTCACCTCGCTGGTCACCCGGGTCCACGGACCCAGGCGGCTCGCTGTCAGGTTCGCGCTGGGCCGGGTGCGCGAGCTCGTCGGTTCACGCGAGGCGCCGAAGTTCCACCTCATCCGGCTGCTCGCCACGCCCTCACGCGAACTGCTCAGGCCGGTCGGCGCCGAACTGGCCCAGGCCGGGCGCATCGCCGCGGCCGATGACATCTTCTTCCTCACCCTTCCCGAGGCCCGCCGCGCGGTGGCCGGCGAAGACCTGCGGGACGTCGTCGCGGCTCGCCGCGGGACGTTCCGGCGCGAGCAGGCGCGCCGTCACCTTCCGCGCGTGCTGCTGTCCGACGGAACCGATGCGGAGGCGGCGCTGGTGACCGTGGCGGACGGCGGACTGCGCGGCTCGCCCGCCTCACCCGGTGTGGTCACCGGCGCTGCACGCGTGATCCGCTCCCCGCAGGGCGCCCGCCTGGAGCCGGGGGAGATCCTCGTCGCGCCGTCCACCGATCCCGGCTGGACGCCGCTGTTCCTGACCGCCGGCGGCCTGGTGATGGAGATGGGCGGGATGATGTCGCACGGCGCGGTCGTCGCGCGCGAGTACGGCATCCCGGCGGTGGTCGGCGTGGCCGGCGCGACCGAGCAGGTCACGACCGGCGAGCAGGTCACGATCGACGGCTCCGCCGGAACCGTGACGCTGCACCACTGACTGCACCGCTGACGGGCGAGCCAGTACGGTACGGGCGTGGCGACCTTCGACGACGTGGCCCGGATGGCCCTGGAACTGCCCGAGGTCACCGAGGGCGAACACCACGGTCACCGGACCTGGGGCGTCGCGGGCAAGGGCTTCGCGTGGGAACGGCCGTTCAGCAAGGCGGACCTGAAGCGGTTCGGGGACGAGGTCCCGCCGGACGGGCCGATCCTCGCCGTGCGCGTCGAAGACCTCCACGAGAAGGAGGCCATCCTCGCGGCGAATCCCCGCGCCTTCTTCACGATCCCGCACTTCAACGGCTATGCCGCCGTCCTCATCCAGTTGCGCACGGTCTCCCGGAAGGCGCTGCGCGATGCGCTGCTCGACGGCTGGCTGGCGTGCGCGCCATCCGACCTCGCGCAGAACCACCTCGCCCGGTCGAGGTCCGGGAGCGCGAGGACGTAGCCGGCTACGTGGCCGCGTCGGCCGCCGTCGTCGCCGGCACCTGCTGGCGCGCCAGGGAACGCAGGGCGACGCCGGACCCCCTCCCGGAGGCCGGCCACCAGTCAAGATAGGGCGATTCCGTTACCCGGTCAGCCGGTGGAGAATGCGCCGCATGGATTACGCAGAGGCGCGTGCCGCGTTCTTCCAGCCCCGCTCCGACGACGCTCCCGGCGCCGGGACGTCGGAATGGCGATCCCCGGCCCGGACCCTGCGGGATGCGATCGAACCGATCGCAACGATCTGCTTCTGGAGCGAGCCGGCCTACGACGCCTACGCCGCCCTCGGCCTGGACTTCCTCCAGGGCTACGTGTGGGGACGGGCGAGCGTGCTGGGCGAGCCCGAGGGCACCGTCGCCGCCGCGGCCTTCGGGGTGTTCGAGCCCGGCCTGATCCGCGCCCTGTACGACGCCGGGCGGGCCGCCTGCTCGCTGGCCCACATCCGGGCCGCGAAGCTGGCCGGCGCCGTCACCGCGCTGCGGACCGTGCTCGACGCGCCGGAGGGGCTCGCCGACGCGGTGGCCGCGCTGCGGCGCGGCGTCGATGCGGCCGATCCCGCCGGCCGGGCGATGCACGCCGGCCTGACCGCGCTGCCCTGGCCCGACGATCAGCTCGGGCAGTTGTGGCACGCGTGCACCATCCTGCGCGAACACCGTGGCGACGGGCACCTGGCCGCGTGCGTCGCCGCCGGGCTGAGCGGGCTGGAGTCGAACCTGCTCACCGAACTGCGGGTCGGCTGGGATCCGCTCGCGTACACCGCCACCCGCGGCTGGCCCCCGGAGTCGATGGAGGCGGCCACGCAGGCCCTGACCGATCGCGGGCTGGTCGCAGGCTGCGCGTTGACCGATGAGGGGAACCGCCTGCGCGACGGCATCGAGCAGACCACCGACCGGCTGATGCAGCCGGTGGTGGACGCCATCGGCGACGTGCCCGGCCTGGTGAGCGAGCTGGACGCCTGGTCGCAGCGGATCGTCGACCACGGCTGGTTCCCGCCGGACCCCTACAAGCGGGCCTCCGGCTGACCCGGCCCGCTCAGGGTGTGACCACGACCTTGATCGCGCCGCCGGTCTTCGAGGCGGCCGTCTCGAAGGCCTCGGCCACGTCGTCCAGGCTGAACCGGTGGGTGACCATCGGTGCCAGGTCCACCCTTCCGGAGCGGACGAGTTCCAGGCTGCGCTCGTACTGGCCACGACCGCCGTTGCCGCCCACGCCGTAGACCGTCAGCGTCTTGGCCATGATCGGGATGACCGGCAACGGCGGCAGGTCGTTGGCCCAGCCGATGTGCGCCACCTTGCCCTCCTTGCGGACGACGTCCAGCACGATCGCGGAGGACGCGGGGAACCCGGACGTCTCGATCACGATGTCCGCGCCGACCCCGGCGGTGAGGTCGGCCACCGCCTCCTTGACGTCGGTGTCGGCGACGTTGACGCAGTCGGTGGCGCCGTAGGCACGGGACACCGCGAACGGCGCGTCGCGGGCATCGGTGACGATCAGCCGCCCGGCCCCGGACAGCGCGCACAGCCGGGTCAGCGCGAGGCCGATCGGGCCCTGCCCGAGCACCAGAACGGTCTCGCCGAGCAGGATCCGGAGCCGGTCCACCGTGTTCAGGCCGACGGCGAGCGGTTCCAGCAGCGAGGCCTGCTCGGCCTCGACCCCGTCCGGCCGCGGCACCAGGTTGACCGCCGGCACCGCCACCTTCTCGGTCATGCAGCCGTCCGACCACAGCCCGATCAGCTTCTTGCGCTGGCAGTCGGCCGGCCGGCCGGCGTCGCAGTCGGTGCACTGGCCGCACGGCAGCGACGGCTTCACCGCCACCGGCGCCCCGATCAGCGAGGTGTCGACGCCGGTCCCGACGCTGTCCACCCGGCCGGCGAAGTCGTGCCCGGGCACGCGCGGGAACGGTGTGTCGATCCGGCCGTCGTACTGGTGGGTGTCGGTGCCGCACAACGAGGCGGACTCCACCCGCACCACCACCCACCCCGGGCGGGCCTCGGGCTCCGGCCGCTCCTCGATGGTGACCTGCTTCAGGCCGGTCAGGACGGCGGCGCGCACGTCATACCCCCTCGGGCGCGAAGCCGCGGTCGCACATGATCTCGAGCGCCTGGTCCACGTGCATGCCGACGTGGCCGATGATGATCGAGTGCCACTCCGCCACGGTCATCTCGCCCAGGTCCGGGATCTCGACGGTGCGACCGAGCACGGCCTCCTCCGTGGCGGGCAGGCAGGTGGCCACGGTGCGCCGGGTGCTGGCGAGCTGCCGCACCGCGATGTCGACCGTCGGCGGCGGGTACCCGGTGAGGTCGTGCCCTATCTCCTCGCGGAAGAAGAAGGTGAGACCGGGGTCGTGGCGCAGCCGGTGGAGATCTCCCATCCACATCAACGTGCAGACATTGATGTGCGAGACCACCTCGGCAACGGTCCAGCCGCCGCCCCGGTGCGCACGGTGCAGGTCGCCGTCGCCGATCCGGCTCACGGCATCCTCGAGGCGGGCGAGGGCGGCGTCCGCGGCAGCAGCGGCGTCCGACGCGGCGGGTGGTGCGGTGTCGGTGGTCATGACTGATCTCTCCTGTCGGTTCGGCTGGTTCTAGATCAGGCCCGCGTCGCGCAGGCCGGCGATGTCGTCGTCGTCGTCGAGTCCGGCGTGCCGCAGGACCTCGTCGGTGTGCCGGCCCAGCGCAGGGCCCGCCCAGCGGACCGAGCCCGGCGTGCGCGACAGCCGCGGCGCCACCGCCGGCATCACGATCGTGCCGTGCTCGTCGTCGTCCACCTGGACCAGCGACCGGCGGGCCTGGAAGTGCGGCCCCGCATCCATGCCACGCTGGTCGACGGCCGCGGTCGCGCCGGCACTCATCCCAGGGTGAACGGGTCGCGGGTGGCGCCGGTGAGCTCCACCCAGACCGACTTGGTCTCGGTGTACTCCCGGACCGCGTCCACGCCGTTCTCCCGGCCGATGCCGCTGGCGCCGAAACCGCCGAACGGCACGTGCGGGCCGACAACGCGGTAGGCGTTGACCCAGACCGTGCCGGCCCGCAGCCGCGCCGCCACCCGGTGCGCCCGGTGCACGTCCTTGGTCCACACCGAGCCGGCCAGCCCGAACTCGGTGCCGTTGGCCAGCCGCAGCGCGTCGTCCTCGTCGGTGAACGTGGTCACCGCGACCACCGGGCCGAAGATCTCCTCACGGACGGCGCGCATCTCGGGCGTGGTGTCGACCAGGACGGTCGGCTCGACGAACCAGCCGCCGAGGCCCTCGACCGGGCCGCCGCCGCAGGCGATCGTTGCGCCGTCCTCACGGGCCGAGGCGAAGTGGCTGATCACGGTCGCGTACTGCTTGTCGGTGGCCATCGGGCCCATCTCGGTCTCCGCGTCGAGCGGGTTTCCGATCTTGATCCTGCGTGCCCGGGCCACGATCCGGTCGACCAGGGCGTCCTTGACGCTCTCGTGGACGACGACCCGCGAGCCGGCCATGCAGGTCTGGCCGGTGGCCGCGAACACCCCGGCGATCACGCCGTTCGCCGCGGCGTCCAGGTCGGCGTCCTCGAACACGACCTGGGCCGACTTGCCGCCGAGCTCCAGCGTGACCCGGGTGAGGTTGTCCGCCGCGGCCTTCGCGATCAGCCTGCCGACCTGGGTCGAGCCGGTGAAGGCGATCTTGTCGATGCCCGGATGCGCCGCCAGCGCCTTGCCCACCTCGGGACCCCATCCGGTGACGACGTTGACGACACCGGGCGGGAACCCGGCCTCGGCGACCAGTTGCGCGAACGCCAGCGTGCTCACCGGGGTGTAGTCGCTGGGCTTGACGACGATCGTGCACCCGGCGGCCAGCGCGGGGGCCAGCTTCCAGGTCAGCAGCAGCAGCGGCGAGTTCCACGGGACGATCGCCGCCACCACGCCCACCGGCTCGTGCCGCGTGTAGACGAGGTAGTTCGGCTTGTCCGTGGGGATGACGCTGCCCTGCACCTTGTCCGCCAGCCCGGCGAAGTAGTAGTACCACTCCGGCAGGTAGGCCATCTGGCCCGCCATCTCGCGCAGCAGCTTGCCGTTGTCGCGGGTCTCCAGCTCACCCAGCCGGCCGGCCTCGCGGGCGATCAGCTCGCCGAGCCGGTGCAGCAGCTTGCCCCGCTGCGTCGCCGTCATCGCACCCCACGGCCCGTCCAGCGCCGCCCTGGCCGCCGCCACCGCCACGTCCACGTCGGCGGCATCCGCGTCCGGGACGCGCGCCCACGGCTGACCGGTGAACGGGTCGACGGAGTCGTAGGTCCGGCCGGACGCGGCGTCGGCGGAGGCGCCGTCGATCAGCATCCGGTACTCCTCGAGGCGGGCGGGCTGGGCGGTCGTGGTCATCCGGGCTCACTCCTCGGGCGGGATGGGATCCGAGAAGATTCGCATGCAATTTGGTACGTGACAACCCCGGGTGTCCAAGATTTCTCCTGGCTCAGCCCTTGATTGCATGCGATATGCTGGACCGCATGGTTCTGGACTCGACTGGGTCGGCCCGCGCGCCGGTGGCCTCGGCCAACACCCGCCTGGCCTACGACGCGATCCGCGAGAGCATCGGAACCGGCGACTTCGCGCCCGGAGCCTGGCTGCGCGAGTCCAGCGTGGCCGCCACCCTCGGTCTGAGCCGCACACCGGTGCGGGAGGCGCTGCGCATGCTGGCCACCGAGGGGGTGGTCGAGCTGGTGCCCAACCGCGGCGCCCGCGTGGTCCGATGGACCGCGGCCGACATCGACGAGGTGTACCGGCTGCGCGGGCTGCTGGAAGGGCACGCCGCCGCCCTCGCCGCCCGCAATGCCAGCGGGGACCAGATCGCCGAGATCCGCGCGCTCGAGGAGCGCTACGAGCGCGCCGTCGAGCTGCACGAGTCCGGGGACGGGATGTCGGCCCGGTGCAACAACGCGTTCCACGCCGCCGTCCTGGCCGCATCCGGCAGCCCACGGCTGGAGGTCCTGCTCGACCTGATCTCCAGCGCCCATCTCGTCACCCAGGCGTTGCAGCACTACAGCGACGACGACCGGCGCCGCAGCATCCTCCAGCACCGCGACATCGTCACCGCGATCCAGAACCACGACGAATCACTGGCCGAGTCGGCGATGCGCAGTCACATCCTGGCCGCGCGCTACACCGCGATGCGTCTGGCCCGGATAGACGAGGAACCCGCCGCCAGGTGACCGTCGTACCCGCGCCTGGCCACCCGACCCGCTCCCCTGGATACGGCCCCGGTCGCGCGCCTTGCTCGCTGAGCCCCGGTTTGCTCGCTGAACACCGCGTGCAGCCGGACATTTCGGGCGGCTTCCCGGCTGTGGGTGAGCAAAGCGGGCTCTGGTGAGCAAGGCGTCAGGTGCCGGACACCCTCAGAGCAGGTAGAGGCGGGTCAGCGGGGAGCGGTCGGCGGGTTCCGCGCCGAGCGGCTGCCGGTCGAGGGTGACCGCGGCGGTGCGGTGGTCGACCTCCACGTGCCCGGTACGGGTGTTGCGGACCATGTCGGCCAGGCCGATTCCGCGGCAGCCGTGGACGGCGACGCGCCGGCGCCGGGTCGGCAGCCGGTCCTCGCCCGCGTCGGCACAGGCCTGGCTGACGAAGGCCACGCCGAGGTCGGCGGCGGCGCCGCCGTGGCCGCCGAACTGCGGCCCGTAGACCAGGGGCTCGGCGGTGTCGATGGTGGCGTTCGGGTCGCCGGTCAGCCCCCAGGCGGGGAATCCGGCCTTGAGCACGAGGACCGGCTTGACCCCGAACCAGGCCGGATCCCACAGCACGATGTCCGCGAGGCGCCCGGGCGCCATCGTGCCGATCTCGTCGGAGAGCCCGTGCGCGATCGCCGGGTTGACGGTCAGCTTGGCCAGGTAGCGCAGCACCCGCGCGTTGTCGTCGCCGTGCGGCGAGACGAGCGCGTCGCCGTCTCCGCTGCGGCGCAGCCGCTGCTTCATCAGGCCCGCGGTGGCGAACGTCCGCGCGACCGTCTCGCCGGCACGACCCATGCCCTGCGCGTCCGACGACATGATCGGAATGACCCCGAGATCGTGCAGCACGTCCTCGGCCGCCATGGTGGCCGGCCGGATCCGGTCGCGGGCCATCGCCAGGTCGCCCGGGAGGTCCGACTTCAGCTGGTGCACCGACATGATCATCGCGAGGTGCTCGTCGACGGCGTCGCGCCCGAACGGCATCGTCGGGTTGGTCGACGACCCGATCACGTTGGGCACCCCGGCGAGGGTGAGCACGTCGGGCGCGTGCCCGCCACCGCAGCCCTCGACGTGGAAGGCGTGGATGGTGCGGCCGTCGAGCACCGCCAGCGTGTCCCGCACGAACATGCTCTCGTTGAGCCCGTCGGTGTGCAGCGCGACCTGCACGTCGTGGTCCTCGGCGGCGCGCAGCGCGGTGTCCAGGGCGCGCGGGTGGGCGCCGGTGTCCTCGTGCACCTTGAAGCCGCACACGCCCGCATGCACCAGGGCCTCGACCAGCGGCGCCGGCCTCGACGACGAGCCGCGACCGAGGAAGCCGATGTTCACCGGCCAGGCGTCGAAGGCGGCCCAGCCGCGGTGCACGCCGTACCGGTCGTTGACGCCGACACCCCACAGCGGGCCGTACTCCTGCCCGAGGATCGTGGTCACGCCGGATGAGAGCGCCGCCTCCATGATCCGCGGGGACATCAGATGGACATGGGTGTCGATCGCCCCCGCGGTGGCGATCAGGCCCTCGCCGCTGATCACGGCGGTCCCGGTGCCGACCACGACGTCCACCTCGTCGAGGGTGTCGGGGTTGCCGGCGCGGCCGACGGCGACGATCCGCCCGCCGCGGATCCCGATCGACGCCTTCCGCACGCCCAGCACCGCGTCGAGGATCACCACGTTGGACACCACCAGGTCGCAGGACTCCTGCAGGCTGACGGCGGCCAGGTGCATGCCGTCCCGCGCCGTCTTGCCGAACCCGAGCAGGAACTCCTCACCGCGCAGTTGCGCGTCCTGCTCCACCCGGACCACCAGGCCGGTGTCGCCGAGCGCGACGGTGTCCCCGGCGGTCGGCCCGTGCACCGCGGCGTAGTCCTCCGGCGTCACGGCGCGGCCTCCGCTCCGAGGTATCCCATCGCCCGGGCCCTGGCCAGCGCGCGGTCCAGGCCGCCCGGCTCGTCGAGCGGCCCGTCCACCAGGCCGGCGAAGCCGACCGCGACCCGCTTGCCGCCGATGGGCACCAGCCAGACCTCCACCTCGACGCCGGGGGCGAAGCGCACCGCCGAGCCCGCCGGCACGGCGAGGTGACGGCCGTAGGCAGCCGCACGGTCGAACCGCAGGCGTGGGTTGGCCTCGAAGAAGTGCCACTGCGAGGTGACGCTGATCGCGACGTCCGCGGTGTTCCGCACGCTCACCCGGACGGCGTCCGGGCCGGGCTCGTCGAGCGGCTCCCCGGTCGGTGCCGCGGTGACCACGGCTCCCGGGGCGGCGTCCCCCAGCGATCCGCCGCCGACCGGGTCCGGCACCACCGCCAGCCGGGTCCCGTCGTCGAAGACCGCCTCGACGCGCACCTCGGTGACGATGTCCGCCACTCCCGGCAGCACGTCGTCCGGGCCGAGGACGGCGCGTCCCGCCGCGACGGCCGCCGAGAGCCTCGCCCCGTCCCGGGCGGCCTCGATCACCGCGTCGCAGATCACGGCGATGCTCTCCGGGACGTTCAGCCGCAGACCCCTGGCCCGCCGCGATCTCGCCAGCTCGGCCGCGGTGAACAGGAGCAGGCGGTCCCGCTCCTGCGGTGTGAGTCGCACGCGAACCTCCTCGGGCCCGGCAGCCGCCCGCCGGGTGCGGCCGGGCGCCGACTCCGGACGGTACAGGGGCCGCTCCGGAGATGCCCTTTGCCAGATTCCGGGGGCGGACCAAGATGGCATCCGTGCACGAGGCGACGACCCGACCGGCGTCCGAGGACCGGACCACGCCGGCGGCCACCGGCTACGCGATGCCGGCCGAGTGGGAGGCGCATGCCGCCTGCCTGATGGCCTGGCCGACCCGGCGCGACCTCTGGCGGGACCGGTTCGACGACGCCAGACGGGACTACGCGGCCGTCGCGCGCGCCGTCGCCGACTTCGAACCGGTCCTGATGGTGTGCCTGCCCGGCGCCGCCGCCGACGTCAGGACCATGTGCGGACGGGCGGTCGAGCCGATCGAGCTGCCCATCGACGACTCCTGGACGCGCGACAACGGACCGATCTTCGTCCGGGACGGCGCCGGCCGGATCGCGGCGGTGGGGTTCGAGTTCAACGGCTGGGGCGGGCGGTGGCCCCACGACGAGGACGCGCAGCTCCCGGCCCGGATCGCCGAGCGTCTCGGCATGCGGCTGTTCTCCGCGCCGTTCGTGCTGGAGGGCGGCTCGTTCCTGGTCGACGGCCGGGGAACGCTGATCACGACCGAGCAGTGCCTGCTCCACCCCAACCGCAACCCGGACCTGACCCGGGAGGAGATCGAGCAGGGGCTGCGCGACTACCTGGGGGTCACCACGATCGTCTGGCTGCCCAACGGGCACCACATGGACGTCGGCCCGGCCAGCACCGATGGACACGTGGACGGCGTGGTGCAGTTCATCGGCCCCGGCCGGGTGCTGCTGGAGGTCCCCGCCGATCCGGCGTCGCCCGGCAACCGGGGCGGGCTGGAGAACCTGGACCGGCTGCGCAGGGCCCGGGACGCCCACGGCAGGGAATTCGAGGTGAGCGTTCTCGACCCGGGCACCGCGCCCGGCGTGTCCTACGCCAACCACTACCTCGCCAACGGCGGCGCCGTCGTCCCGGTCGGCGGAACCGACTGCGACAGCAGGGCCCTGGAGTTTCTCCGCACCGTGTACCCGGACCGGGAGGTGGTCGCCGTCCCCGGGAGGACGCTCGCCTACGGCGGCGGCGGTCCGCACTGCATCACCCAGCAGATCCCCGAGGGCCGGCCCGCACCTCCCGCGTGACACCGCGACCCGCCGGTACGGGTGACCCCGTGGGGTCGATGACCATGGATACCGACCGGACAATCCGTTCAACCCTGTGCCGGCACGTGGCGCGGGCACGACGGCTTCCTGCCCCGTCCGACGCCGACCTCAGCTGCAACTCCTGGTCGGCGTCGTTCCCGTGAGCGACGGCGACGAAGGTCTCCGGCTGGGCCGCGTGGGCGGACCCGCTGGTCGCGCCTGCCGCCGCCGCGACCGGCGTCCGGCTGTGTCCGGCGCCCGCCGCGTGGCCGGCCGAGACGCAGCCGGACAGCAGCACCACAGCAGCGGCCGATGACGTCAGACGGGCGGCCAGCACGGGCATGACCCTGGGCCGCGGCCCAGGGCCTGTCACGTTCCATCCCGGTCCTAGGGTGTGGTGGCGTGAAGTCCCGTGGCTGATCCGGGCAGGGCCGAGGACGCCGTCCACAACCGCGCCCTGTGGGGCCTGCTCAACGAGCAGTTCACCGGGGACGACGCCGACCGGGCCTGGCGCGGCGACGATCTCGTCTGGGGCCTGTTCGCCGTCCCCGACCGCGACCTCGGCGTGCTCGGCGAGGTGGCCGGGTTGGACGTCGCGGAGCTGGCCTGCGGCACCGCCTACCTCTCGGCCTGGCTGGCCCGCCGCGGCGCCCGGGTCGTCGCGCTCGACTTCAGCGCCGCGCAGCTGGACACCGCACGCCGCTGCCAGCGGGCCTACGGCCCGACGTTCCCGCTCGTCGAGGCCGACGCCGAGGCCGTGCCGATGGCGAGCGGGTGCTTCGACCTCGTGATCAGCGAGCACGGTGCGGCGGCGTGGTGCGACCCGCAGCGCTGGGTCGGCGAGGCCGCACGGCTGCTGCGCCCGGGCGGGCGGCTGGTGTTCCTGACCAACAGCGTGCTGTCCGCGCTGTGCGTGCCCGCCGAGCAAGGCAGCGCGCAGGAGCGGCTGCTGCGGGGCCAGCGGGAGACCTACCGGGTGCGATGGCCGGGCGGCGGCGTGGAGTTCCACCCCTCGCACGGCGACTGGATCCGGATCCTGCGCGCGAACGGCTTCCTGGTCGAGGCGCTGCACGAGCTCTACGCGCCGCCCGACGCGGCAGCGCACCCGTACTACGAGATCGTCTCCCCCGAGTGGGCGTCGCGATGGCCGGCCGAGGAGCTCTGGGTGGCGACCCGAGCGAGCGCCGGCAGCTGAGTCGCGCCGTCCACAGAGCCCCCGGCTGTCAGCCCTCCCGGCTGTCAGCCCTGCCGGCTGTCAGCCCGGCCGCCGGGCTCCGACCGTGAACCGGGTGCCGAACGGATCGGTGATCTCGGCAATCCGTCCGTACACCATGTCGGACGGCTCGGCGGCCCGTCCCCCGGCCGCGACCGCCCGCGCCACCGCGGCGTCGGTGTCCGCGACCTCGAACAACGTCCCCCAGCCCGAGGACGCGGCGGTCGGGTCGCCCATGATCCCGCCGATCTCGTGACCGTCCGGGCGGCGCAGGAAGGTGAAGTCGAAGCCGGGCAGATCCGGGTTCCCGTCCAGCGTGAAGTCGAACACCGCCGCGTAGAACGCCCGAGCCGGCGCCGGCGTCGGGGTGATCAGATCGTTGCGGAGCAGCGCGCCGGGTTCGTTCACCAGCCGGGCGCCGACGAACGTGCGGCCCTCCCACAGCCCGAACTGGGCACCGACCGGATCCTTGGCGATCGCCATCCGGCCCTGGTCCATGACGTCCATCGGCGCCTGGATCAGCGTGCCGCCGGCGTCGACGATCCGCTTGGCCGTGCTGTCGCAGTCGTCGGTGGCCAGGTACATGTTCCACCAGAAGTCGGTCGCGGCCGGGTCGGGGTTGGGCATGATCGCCGCCACCGGTGCGCCGCGCAGCAGGCACATCGTGTAGTACCCGCTCTCCGCCGGTCCGACGTCGAACTCCCAGCCGAACAGCGCGCCGTAGAACTCCCGGGCGCGATCGAGGTCGGGGATGCCGAGGTCGATCCAGGTCGGGGTGCCGTTCGGCTGGTTGGCGGTGACGGAGCTCATCGTCTTCTCCTTCTGCTGTGATGACGGCTCCGACGCTAACCGCGCCCTCCGACACTCGCCCGCGGCGCGGCCCTCGGCCTCAGCTCCAGTCGGCGGCGATGACCGCGGCGCAGATCGCATCGATGTCGTAGCCGCGGCTGCAGTTCGCCATCACGACCACACCGAGGTCCAGATCGGGATAGATCCGCACGGCGTTGCGGTAGCCGCCTCCCGATCCGTAGTGCTCGACGAACTCGGGTCGGGAGTCCCGGTCCTCGGGCCGGCGGAACCAGCCGAGGCCCAGGTCGAACGGCCTGCCGGGGTGGATGATCGTGCGCATCCGCCGCGCACTCTCGCCGGACAGGATCCGCCGCCCGTCGATCAGACCGTCACCGAGGTGCAGCGCGGCCAGCCGCGCGGCGTCGGTGACGTCGCCGACGAGACCCCCGTAGCCGGCGCCGTCGACGAGGAACGGGCGGAAGGCCTGGAAGCGGCCGTGCCGTGCGCCGACGACCCCCCGGGGCAGCATCGCCCGCAGCGCCGGAGCCAGCAGGCGCGGGGCACGCACGTAGCCGGTGGCGGCCGGTGCGCCGGCGGGCCAGGTGTAGCCGGTGCGCGTCATCCCGGCGGGGCGGAGCAGGGCATCGGCGACGTGCTCTGTGAAGGGGCGACCGGCCGCCGCGGCGACCACCTCCGCGAGCAGGAGGTACCCGACGTTGGAGTACCGGGCCGGCCCGCCGATCGGATGCCTCGGCCGTCCGTGCCGTCGCAGGATCCGGTCGAGGAACTCCCCCGGGTCCCCGGGCGGCGTCCCGGCCGGCCTGACCCAGCGGATCGGGGCCGGGTTGGCCACGCCGGCGGTGTGGCTCATCAGCTGCCGCACCGTGGGCTGCACCGGCACCGGACGGCGCGGGTAGCCGCTCACGTACTCGCTCACCGGCGCGTCCAGATCCAGACGGCCGTCGTCGGCCAGCGCCATGGCGACCGTGGCGGTCGCGATCTTGGACATCGAGAACCACAGGAACGCCGTGTCGGCCGTCGCCGGGCGGGAGGCGGCGAGATCGGCGTACCCGAAGCCGGCGGCGTGCAGCAGCCGGTCGTGGCGGGTGACCGCGATGGACAGTCCCGGCACGTGGCAGCGGTGCATCTCCCGGCGTACGGCGTCGGCCACGGGACGGGCGGCCGGCGGCTCGGCCCGATCGGGCCGGGCCGCGGGTTCCGGATGGGGATCGGTGGCCATGGCGTCCTCCAGAGCCTGCGAGGCGTTCACCGGCGATCGACGTCAGCGGGATTCGTCCGGCCGGCTCCGGACGAACTCGATGTAGGCGCGGACGGCGGACTCCTGCGCCGGGCTGAGCGGCTCCCCGGCGTAGGGCAGATGCCGGCTGCCGGCCGCGTCGAGCCCGGCCAGGTGGTAGGGGCGGGCCTCCGACCCGGCGACCGAGCGCAGGGCGGAGTCCAGCCGCTGCAGCGCGATCCGCTGGGCGTCCTCGTCCGGCTCCAGGGCCGCGCTGACCCTCGCCATCACCTCGAGGAAGGGGCCGGCCGCCTCGGCGTGGGCCCGGGCGCCGGCCGGGTTCAGCGCCACCAGGTAGGACCGGCCGTCGGCGGGGTTGCGTTGCTGCTCCGCGTGCCCTCGCCCCGCCATCCGCTTCAGCGCCGCGGAGACGGTGGTCGGGCGCATCCCGGTCCACCGGGCGACCTGGGTCGGGGTGGCCGGGCCGAAGACCCGCAGCAGGGAGTACAGGCCGAAGTCGTCGCCGCTCAGCTGGGATCCCTCCAGGGCGTCGTCGAGCATGCCCGAGGCCAGGTGCATGAGCAGCCAGACGTCGAACAGCAACGACATCTCCTTCGGACGGGCCCGGGGCTCGCGATCCACCATGCTGAATAAACTACCGTCTCGCATTAGATATTGCAAACTCGCAGAATCTTGGTCTACGGTGGGCCCACCACCCCGAGACCGAGGAGCCCGCCGTGCCAGCCACCGCCCAGACCCCGGCCACCATCGGCCGGCCGCAGCACCTGCCGCGCACCCCCGTCGGCGTCGCCACCGCCGTGCAGCGGCGCGCCGCCCGGATCGGGCTGCCCGGGCTGCTCGGCCTGCTCGCCGTCTACCTGCCCTTCTACGTCGTCTTCTTCAGCAGCAGCCTGCCGTTCTCCCTGGCGCATGCCCGCGCCGCCTGCGGCGGGCGCCCGGTCCTGGACACCCGCTGGTGGTACGGCACCCGCGCCGCCCACGACTACCTGGCCGCCTGCGGCCCGGCGGGACGTGCGGCGATCACTCACCAGCAACTCGCCGACCTGATCTACCCCGCGCTGTACGCCGGCGTCCTCACCGTCGCCTTCGCCCTGCTGCTGCGGGCGATCGCGCCCGTCCACCCGGCCTGGAACCTGCTGATCGCGCTGCCGCTGCTCACCGGGGCGCTTGACTACCTCGAGAACGTCGGGGTCTGGAGCCAACTCCTCGCCTTCCCGTCCCACGGGCCGCTCGTCCCGTTCTTCGCCACCGTGACCGGCCTCAAGCAGGGCCTCGGGTACGCCTGCATCGGTGTCCTGGCCGCCCTGCTGGTCACCGCCGGCATCACCCGGTGGCGCCGCCGCGCACATCTGGCACGTCGATAGGCGGACGGCGCTGTGCACGACTCGCGGCCGGGCGGCCTGACCGGGCCGGCCGGCCGATCGGGACGGCCGGCCGATCGGGACGGCCGGCCGATCGGGACGGCCGGCCGATCGGGACGGCGATGCACCGCAGCGGCTCCACCCGGTCGGGAGCGTCGGGGTACCGGCGGCGCGACCCCGCCACCGCCGCCGACAC
>Ga0187788_10000125_pt1 | contig 19285 bp, 22 predicted proteins | sample 1015_BV01_MP10_2_FD_133008 | JGI IMG/M metagenome (GOLD analysis project Ga0187788, IMG submission 133008) | Tropical peat soil microbial communities from peatlands in Department of Meta, Colombia - 1015_BV01_MP10_20_MG | ecosystem: Environmental > Terrestrial > Soil > Wetlands > Peat | place...
ACCCGCCGGTGGTCCGAGCAGGCCTGAACCAGGGCGCTCGTCGTCCCGGGGTCGGGTCGGGCCGCGGCCCGGTCGGGGGCTGGCGCCGTCGTCCGGCGGACCGCCTCGGCCTGGGCGGCCACCGGTTCGGGAAGTGCCCGCACGATCTTGCCGAGCGCGCTGCCGACCGCGTCGCTGGGATCGCACGCGTCGTGATGGCCGTCGAGCACCGCCATGACCAGGCCGAGGGCCTCGGCGGCGCTGAACATCAGGGGCGGCAGCCGTAGGCCACGCCCCACGCGGTAGCCGCCGTACCGGCCGCGGACGGATTCGATCGGGATGCCGGCCGCGCGCAGGACGCCGACGTACCGCCGGGCGGCCCGATCCGAGACGCCGAGCTTGTCGGCGAGCCGGTCCGCGGTGATGCCCGGGCTGCTCTGGACCAGTTCCAGGGTCAGCAGCGCCCGCGCCGTGGGACCAGCGTCAGGCGTCATGGCAGCCCATTCCGGAAGCAGAACGTCCGGAATGGACCGTAGCATGCGGGGGCATGACCGAGGGCACCGTTTTGGACACGACGATTCACGAGCCGTCGACGACGGCCGGCGAGGTCGAGATGCTGCTCTTCGCGCTGGAGCGTTCGCGCGCGCAGTTCGCCTGGAAGTGCGACGGCCTGGACGCGGCCGACCTGCGCAGGCCCCATCCGCCGTCGACCATGACTCTGGGCGGCCTGCTCAAGCACCTCGCCCTGGTCGAGGAGCTGTACGCCTGGTGCGTCACCGGGCAGCCGCCCGGGCGGCCCTGGGACTCGGTCGACTTCGAGGCCGAACCGGGGTGGGAATGGCGGTCCGCGGCCGGTGACCCTCCCGGGGAGCTGTACGCCCTGTGGCGCGGCGCCGTCGAGCGGTCCACGGCGGGGATCGCCCGGGCGCTGGCCGACGGGGATCTCGATCAGCCGACCCCGACGCCGTCCGGCGAGTCGACCAACCTCCGGCGCATCCTGGTCGACCTGCACGACGAGTACGCCCGCCACGTCGGCCACGCGGACCTGCTGCGCGAGGCCGTCGACGGACTGGTCGGGGAGGACCCGCCGCAGTGACGACGAACCACCTGGCGGCGGGCGTGAACCCGATCGCCGAGGAGAGCCTCCGGATCGTCCCGGCCAACGAGGCGACCTGGGACGACCTGCAGGCGATCTTCGGCAAGGCCGACTACCCGGCGTACTGCCAATGCCAGCGGTTCAAGGTGATCGGCTGGATCTGGCGCGACGCCACGCTGGAGGAGCGGACGGCGATGCTCCGGGAGCAGAGCGCCTGCGACGACCCGGACGCCGCGGCGACCAGTGGGCTCGTGGCCTACGTCGAGGACGAGCCGGCGGGCTGGGTCGCGGTCGAGCCGCGGGCGGCATACCCCAAGCTGCGCAGCCTTCGCGTCCCGTGGACCGGCCGGCACGAGGACAGGGACGACGACGACGTCTGGGCGGTGACCTGCTTCGTGGTCCGCAAGGGATACCGGGGCCGAGGTCTCACGTATCCCCTCGCGCGGGCCACGGTCGACTTCGCCCGCGAGCGGGGCGCCCGGGCGCTCGAGGCCTACCCGATGATCACCCAGCCGGGCAGGGAGATCACCTGGGGCGAGGTCCACGTGGGGGCCCGTCAGGTCTTCGAGGACGCCGGGTTCGCGGAGGTCAGTCGCCCCACCGTCCGGCGGGTGGTCATGCGGATCGACTTCTGAGCGACACATGGCTCGGAGGCAGGTCAACCGGTTCTCGTCAGCGCTGCGTCAACCGGGTCAGCAGCCGGATCAACTGGGCGCGTTCGCGTTGGCTCAGCGGAGCGAGCAGCCTGTCATGGGCGCTGTCCAGCAGAGCCTGGAGGGTGACCAGCCGTTCCGACCCGGCCCGGGTGAGGGCGAGGACCTTGCGGCGCCGATCGGTGGTGTCCGGATGCCGGTCGATCCAGCCGCGGGCCTCCGCGTCGGCGACCAGGGCGGCGACGTCGCTGCGGTCCAGTCCGATGCGACGGCCCAGGTCAGCCTGGCTGCAGGCGCCGAACTCCTCGAGTGAGGCCAACATCGCGAACTGCGAGCGCGTACCGCCGACCTCGTCGAGATGCTCGTTGATCAGGCGGCGGGAAGCCATCGCGCTCTGAGCGAGGAGCCAACTGGTGAGGGTGCGCAGCCGTCGCGGAGCCGTCCACTCTTCCACTCTTCAGCCCGTCCGGATATATTGTTGGCATTTCCAACGTTGGTACTACCAACGTCATCGCCTGTGTCAGGAGGATACCGAGAGATGACCGTCACCGATGAGGCCCTCTCCACGATCCGAACCACCGAGATCACCCAGCTGCTGTACCGGCTCTACGCCCTGATGGACGACCGCGACTTCGACCGCGTCGGCGAGCTGCTGACCGAGGACGCGACGGGCCGTACCCCCGGCGGCCTCGCGGAGGGTCGGGCCGCGCTGGTCGCTCAGGCGCGTCGGGGCCACGCGTCCACACCGCGGCTGATGCATCGGGTCAGCAACGTGCTCGTCGATGACGAGGACGACGACCACGCCACGGTGCGCGCGGTGATCGAAGCCGTCTTCGCCGAGGATGACGGCGAGCCCGTCTACCGGATCGGCGAGCTCTACCAGGCGCGGGCGCGGCGCGAGTCCGGCCGATGGCGCATCGCAGGGTTCACGATGCGGCCGGTGTGGCAGACCGGGCGAAGGCCGTCAGCGGTCCAGGTGGCGGCACCCACGACCGACGGCTGACCCACCCGTGCTGCGTGGCCCATGAGCAACGCCCTCCGCTCCGGCAGGTGGAGCGTGCGCGACCGGACAAGGCGTGCGCTCGCCGGACTGCGACTACGCGTCAGCCACCACCCGACCGGCCCGACGTCGGGCACCGAGCCACACGAGCGATCGTCCAAGACCCGCACCCAACGCCAGCAGGAGCCCGAGGCACAAAAAGGCGGACGCCGTGTCACCCGCCGTGACCGGGGTCGAGGGGCGACGACGCGTGTGCCCGCCACGAGCGCGTTGAACAGCGCCCACCACCAGAACTCGGGGCGGAGCGCAGAGGTTCGTGAGCATGGAACCGGCCCATGACGCGCTCGTAGTCGCTCCGTAGGGCCGGATAGCGGCTTCGTAGCGCTGTCAGAGCGTCCCTGGGGCACGGTGATGCCGTCCCATCCGGCCTCGTCACCGCCGGCGGGACGACGGGCAACGATGCGCTCGACGCGCCGTCGCCCCTCCCGTTTCCTGTGAGGGAAGGACGAGATATGAAACAGCCCATGTCCGCGCGTGGAATGCGGATGGCGATGGTCACCGCCGGTGCCGCGGCAGCGATCGTGGCGGCATTTCCCGGCACAGCGCTTGCGGAGACGACCGGGCGGATCACAGCGTCGCAGGCCGCGCCCACCGCGATCGCATCCGTCCGCATCCCGTTACCGGCCGCACAACGTGCCCTCGCTGCGCCCGCCACCGCCGGTTCAAGCGTCACGCCGTATGCCCCGCCGGTTACCAGCACCTTCAACTTCTCCAACGGGAACATCGCACATTTCAGTGCCACGCTCACATTCCACAGTGCCTTCACGTTCACCATTTCCAATGTCAAGCTGAAGGACACGAACTGTGACGACAGAAGTGTCCTGGCTCTGGTGGAGGACCAGAACTTCGCTTACGCCAAGGGCCTCATTCCCGCCGCCTACACCTGGAAGAACTCGATGGGCTGCAACACGACCTTGAGCGGTGCGACGTACACCTTCGAGTCAAGTGCTGAGGTTCAGTACGTCCGGATCGCCCTCTACGCGGCGAATCTCAACGGCGAGAGCTCCATCGTCTACAGCCTCAAGCACGCCAACCCCTACTTCTGAAGGCAGTCGACCGCCCGGCTGCCGTGCTCACCCCAGGCAGCCGGGCGGTACCGGTGGGTCTCACACGTGAGCCTGGCCCGGGCGCGGTGCCCTGAATTCGCGACGTCGGACTCCGTCAGAGGCAGGCCCGGCACCGCTCGATGACGTCGCCTTCGAAACTGTCCACAAGTTCCCGGCGCGGTCCGCAGATCCTGGAATGGCCTCGGCCGAGTGCCCCGATCGTCTCGCAGGTGGCGCGATGAAGTATTCGGTGTAGTGGCTCGGTGTCATGCGCGGCCGGGAATCCTCCGGTCGGCGGGCGGTCGGCCGACCTGAACACCCGGTCGACGGTCACGACGAAGTCCTCGGAATGGGTCGCCAGCCACTTCGAGTACCCGGGTGCGGCATCGACGAACCAGTACAGCATCTCGAGAGTCTAGGACTCGACGTCCTCGGAGGTGCTCGCTGGTTCCGGGAAACACCTGTGGACATGTCAGCCGACCACGAAGCGATATCTCACCACCGGGGACAGGCCGCCGGACGCCGTCCGGACCGACACCGACAGGACGTGCCGGCCGGGCGTGGACACCGGGATCCGGACGGCGGCACCGCCGTCAGCGGCCGCGAACTGCTCGGTGCCGGTGTTGTCCAGGTCGTACTCGAAGCCTGCGAGATCCGCGGTGCCGGCCACGGGAATGAACGCGAAGGTGCCGATGTGGCCGGCCTGACCGTGGGGCACGCCGTCCGCGGGGTAGTCCGGGGAGGACACCGTGGGTGGACCCGGCACCACGTAGGTCGCCGGGCAGACCGGCACGTTGGGCACGGGCCGGCCCGGAACGGCCTGTGTCACCGCGGCGGCGGGGAGGAAGGCCCATGCCTGCGCGTAGCCATAGCTGTTGGGGCGGTTGACGGTGTCGCCCTCGGTGTAGAACCACCAGTCGCTGCGGCGGCCCTCGACGACCGGATTCGCGCGACCATGCACCTGGCAGATCACCCAGACGTCGGCCGCCCCGAACATGACGGACACCTCCTGGAGCGGCGCGGCGTCCTCAGGGTTGGCGTAGATCGCCTGATCCGCGAGCGTGCTGCAGTGGTAGACCTGGCTGAACACGCGGTCGTGGAAGTCCGTGACGTTCATCGGCCGCGCAGGACAGCTCGGGAGCGGCTTCGCGCTCGCCGGCGATTTCGCGCTCGCCTGCGCGCCGAAGGGAAGCAGGCTCCGCCCGAACGCGAGACCGGCGACGGCGACCGCGAGCACCGCGAGAACGGCGAGAACGGCCACGCCCGCGGCCCGCCTCCGCGGCCGGCCGCGGCCGGCGTCGGCCTCCGGTGGAACGACCGGTGGGGAGACCTGCTCACCGACCGGGTCGACCCCGGAACGGGCCGGGCCGGACGACGTCCGGGGAACCAGCGCGAGCGACGGCTCGTCCCGGAGCATCGCCTGCTCCAGCTCCCGGAGCTCCGGCCCGGGATCCAGACCGAGCTCCTCGACCATGGTGTGCCGCGCGTTCCGGCACACCTCGAGCGCGTCCGCCCTCCGCCCGCACCGGTACAGGGCCAGCATGAGCGCGGCCTGAAGGCGCTCCCGGAACGGATGCGCCGCCACCAGCGCGCCGAGCTCGCCGACGAGCTCGGTGTGACGGCCGAGCGCGAGGTCGGCCTCCACCGCCTCCTCCGTCACCACGAGGCGCAGCTCCTCCAGCCGCACCGCCTCCGTGCAGGCGAACGGAGCGGTGATGCCGTCGAGCGCCGGACCGCGCCAGAGCTCCAGCGCCTCCCGGTACATCTCGACCGCCTGCTCGACCCTGCCGGCGCTCGCGGCCGCCCGGGCCGCCGCCACTCGCTTCTCGAACACGAACAGGTCCACGGCGCGCGGATCGACCATCAGCACGTAGCCCTCCGGTCGGGTCTCGATCGCCGGACCGCCGTCCGCCGGGTCCGGCAGCTCCTGGCGGAGCGCGCTGATCAGGGAGTGCACCTGAGCCCGTGCGGATGCCGGCTCGTCCTCGCCCCACAGCGCATCGATCACCCGGTTGACCGAGACCACCCGGTTGGCATGAAGAACAAGGAGTGCCAGCAACGCCCGGCGCCTCGGCCCGGCGATGGTGAGCGGCCCGGCGTCCGCCTCGACCTCCACTCCCCCGAGGACTCCGAATCCCACGTGAGCCATGTCGTTCCTCCCAGGGGCCGACATTTCCTTCCGACGGAGCAGGCGCTCACGCGCACCAGCCTGTCACTCACCCTCCGAAACGGTACAGACCGGACAGAGGATCCCGGCCCTCCCGCGCAGGTCACGGCATCCCCGGCGGCCTTCGGCGCGCGACCGGAGGGATCCGGCCGGACCCCGCGCCGTGATCTTCCGGCGTGGGATGCTTCGAGCGTGGACGGCGATCGGCGGGAGGGCGTCCGCCTGGCTGAGCTCGTCGCGGCCCTGAGCCTCGGGATCGACCTCGGGTTCGGCCAGCCGATGGAGCACGTGCTGCGCCAGTGCCTGATCGCCGTACGCATCGCCGACCTCCGCGGCCTGGACGACGACGAGCGCGCCTGCGCCTACTGGACGGCGCTGCTGGTCAACGTCGGGTGCCACACCGATGCGCACGAGCAGGTGAAGTGGTTCGGCGACGACATCGGGCTGAAGTCGGACAAGTACGCCTACGAGTTCCACAGCCTGCGCGGTGCGGTCGCCGGGGTACGGCGCATCGGGGCCGGCCGGGCACCGTTGCACCGGTTCCGGCTGGGGCTGGAGTTCGCGATCTCCGGCCACCGTGACGTCGACGACATGCTCGCCCAGCACGGAGCGCTCGCCCGCGCACTCGCCGAGCAGCTGGGACTCTCCCGGGACGTGCTCGATGCGCTCGGTGCGTGTTACGAGCAGTGGGACGGGAAGGGCTGGCCCGGGGCGTTGCGGGGCAGCGCCGTGCCCGTGGCCTCGCGGATCGCGCAGATCGCGGAGTTCGCCGAGGTGGCCCACCGCACCGGTGGCCGGGCCGCCGTCCACGATCTCGCCCGGACCCGCAGCGCCAAGCAGTTCGACCCGGAGCTGTGCGCGCTCCTCGTCGAGCGCTGCGACGACCTGCTGGCCGACCTCGACCAGGTGCAGTCGTGGGAGGCCGTGGTGGAGGCGGAGCCGGCGCTGGCCCGCGTGCTGAGCGACGAGGAGCTCGACGCCGCCCTGCTGGCGATCGCCGACTTCGTCGACCTCAAGTCGCCGTACACCCTGGGCCACGCCCGCGCCCTGGCCGTGCTGGTCGCCGACGCCGGACGGGTGCTCGGCCGGCCCCCCGCCGCGTGCCGGCTGCTGCGCCGCGCCGCGCTGGTCAGCGGGTACGGGCGGCTGGGCGTCTCCAACGCCATCTGGGACAAGCCCGGTCCCCTGGGCGCCGGCGAGTGGGAGCGGGTGCGGCTGCACCCGTACCTCACCGAGCGGATGCTGTCGCAGTCGCCCGCGCTCGCCGCGCTGGGTGCGGTCGCCGTCCAGCAACGCGAGCGGATGGACGGCAGCGGCTACCCGCGAGGCTTGACCGGTGCCGCGATCACGCCGCCCGCGCGACTGCTGACCGCCGCCGACGCCTACCAGGCGATGGGGGAGCCGAGGCCGCACCGCCCGGCGCTGACCCCGGAGAAGGCGGCCGCCGAGCTGCGCGCCGAGGTGGCCGCGGGCCGTCTCGACGCCGCTGCCGTCGACGCCGTCCTCACCGCGGCAGGTCACCGCGTGCCCCGCCGTCGCGAGGGACCCGCGGGGCTGACCGCGCGCGAGGTCGAGGTCCTGCGACTGCTGGCCCGGGGGCTGTCCAACAAGGAGATCGCCCGCGCGCTCGTCATCGCACCCAAGACCGCCGGCAATCATGTCGAGCACATCTACGCCAAGATCGGCGCCTCGAACCGGGCCGGGGCGAGCCTGTTCGCGGTGCAGCACGGGCTGCTGCCCGAGCAGGGGAGATGGGGTGAACCCCCCATGGAACGGGTGGCGCTCAGCTCCTAGCGTCGACGGGGACGGCACCCGCCGGCCCCATGACAGGAGATGAGCACGATGCCCAGCACCTCCAGAACCACCGCCCCCACCGTCGCCGACCACGGCCCCGTCGTGGAGCGCTGGGCCGACCTCGACGGCTACCGCGCCAGCTTCATCTCCTTCGCCGTCGACATCGACGGCGCCCCGCTGCTCAAGGGCCTGCCCGACGACCGGTGCGCCTGCCCGCACTGGGGCTACGTGCTCAAGGGCACCCTGTCGTTCACCTTCGGCGACCGGACCGAGACCTACCAGGCCGGCGAGGCCTACTACGCGCCGCCGGGCCACACGCCGGCTCACTCTGCCGGCTCGGAGATCCTCATGTTCAGCCCGAGCGAGGAACTCGCCGCGACGGAGGCCGCGATCCTCCGGAACATGCAGGCCATGACGGGCGCGCCGGGAGCCTGACGTCACCGTCGGTGCCCTGCTCCCCACCGCAGCACCATGGCGTTACCGATGTGACTCGGCACGGCACGTCGCGCGTCACCGATGGAGACGCCGCCACAGCCAGGCGGGGAAGAACCGCGGGCGGCCGCCTGCTGGTCGAGGGCGTCCACTCATGCCGCCGGCACCCTCGCCGGCAGTCGGGCGCGCGTCCGTCATCACCTGCATCGCCTTGGCCAGGTATTCGTCCGGCAGTCTCCGGAGCAGATCCTCGCGGTTCTCCGCGACGACGGCGTTCACCTGCCAGGCGTAGTCCTCGTGCAGATCACGCAGGCGCCTGGTCTCGACCGTCTCGCTGGGCACTGCTCTCGCCTCCCGGGCCGGGGACGGCGTCACATCCCGATCGAGGGACGGATCAGGCGTGAGCCGGCACTGAGGGGAGGAGCGAACGGCCCGACCCGATACACCGTCATCCGGCGAAGCGCGGGAGAGGGCCGAAGGCCGCGACTCGATACGTCACACCCCGCACCAGGCCGGAAAGGCTGCGGCGCCGGTCTACGAGGCCTTCGGGAGATCTCGGTGCGGCGACTCCTCCGTGACCGGCTCCTTCTCCCTCCCGGGCTTGGGCGGACGTGTCGCGCGCGTCAGCCGTGCGCTGACCACAGCCAGACAGAGGATCAGCACGCCGGTGATCGCCAGCGCCCCGGGGACACCTAGCGAGTCTCCGAAGTACTGGACCACCGTCGAGGTGACGTAGACGAACATCGCGACCGACCCCAGGCCGAGCAACGGGGGGTTCCGCAGCGGGACGCTGGTGGCCATGGCCGCGCCGGCCGTCGCGATGCCGATCGCATAGAGCCAGCCGTGGTCCTCCACCCCGAAGATCGGTGCGACAAGGGCCAGCAGAACACCGGACGGGACGGTGACCCACTGGGGTTCGATGTACCGCCGCCAGCCGAGCCACACCCACGCGAGGCCGAGTCCCCACAGCGCGAGGGCGAAGGCGAGCGAAGGAGCTGGGTCAGCGACCGCGAGGATGGCGCCGCAGGTCGTGAGGATCAGCGCCGCAAACAGGGCGAGGTTCTGGAGAGCGCGGCGGCGGATCAGCCACAGGGCCGCCGAGTACAGGGTTGCTGCCAGTCCAGTGGTCAGGGCGGTGTGGTTGGTGGGGTTTCCGTTCACGTCGAGCGTCGCGAACGCGGCGGCCCCGGCGACGCCGACCACGGAAAGGAACCACACGACCCCGACCAGCCGCTGTACCGCGGGCTCGGGAACCCGCCGCACGGCCGAGCCGATCAGGAAGAAGAAGACTGCCGCTCCGGTGAGGATGGCGACCTGCCCCCAGGTCGTGATGGCGTTCCACCGCTGGCCGATCGCGGCGACCCCTCCCGCCAGGACGAGGACCGCGCCGACGTACGCCACCGCTTCGGTCAGCAGCGAGATGCCCCGCGTTCCCTGCGCCACCTCTGCACCCTGCTCGGTGGCGAGCAACCCTCGCCGCCGCGCCCAGGTGTAGAAGCCGCCGAGGACCAACGCCATTGTGACCGCGAGTGCAATGAGCAGGACCATGGCGAACCTCCATTCGCCCACAAGCCCCCGGACCGGCCGAAGCCCCGTCGTGTCCAGGCTCCTGCTGGGGCGGAAGGCTCACCAGGGCCGAACGTCACGGATCATGAGCAGGTTCGTGCGACGCCCCCCGCGATCGCCGGCCTGTGGGTGAACGGCCGGACGCCCTATCCGGCGAAGCGCGGGGCACGCGAGGGAAGCAGCACCTCCACCAGGCCGCCGCGCGCGCCGGCATCGCCTGCCACGTAGGGGAGGAAGACCTCGCGTGCCCGCACGCCTCGCTGCGCCGTTTCAGGCGACGCCTGGACCCAGGCCTCCCCGCGCCAGGACCGGAGCAGTTCCTGCCGGGGAAGGGTGGTCTCATGGGCGGGATGCGCGTGGTCGGCGAACAGCAGGGAGCCGTCCTCCCGCCAGACCTCGAACCCGACCAGGCGGCCGGCCGCCAGCAGCATGGACAGGTCCTGGTCCAGCGCGGAGCGTTCCGCCGGGGTGAGCACCTCGTCGCCCAGACCGCGTAGGTCAAAGTTCTGGTCCACCACCAGGGCGGCCAGCCTCCGGGCGGTCTGCACGGCCTCCTGCCGGGCGACCTCCCGCCCGTGATCCTGCAGGGGGTCCAGGGCCAGGCCCGCCGCGAAGATCGCCAGGGTCGCCACGAACGCCACCCAGGCTGTCGTCGGCCGGCGCACGGACTCCTCCTACCCGAAGGCGCGGCTGGACCGCGCCCGTCATCCGGGCGCGCGGCTCCGGTAGACGATCTCGGCAGGCAGCCCCCGTCCCTTGAGACCCGGCAGGTGACCGGTGATCGCTAGGCTCCCCCTTGTGCCGGCCTCCTGGTCACCGGGCTTGCCATGATCCGCCGGACGATCGCCGTCCTGCTTGTCACGCTGTCGATCGCGGCCGGCCTCGTCATGCTGCACTCCTGGACGGCCTATGGCACGTTGGCCTGGTGGCGGATCCCGCAACGGATCTCCTGGTGTGGACGCGATTACCGGCGCACCGAGCGATCCCTCACCCTCGCGGATGTCACGGCCCAGCCGGTGAGCCTCCCCGGAGACGCCCCCTATCCCTATGCGACGGTGGCGCGGGTGCCGCCGGTCGCCGGCCGGCCGCTGGTGACGGCGCGGACGCCGGAGGCGTCGCGCCATCGAGTGGAACCGCCCCTGCCCTGCGCGATGGTGGTCTACCTCAAGACGGGTCCTGATCGGTACGCCGAGTACGTGATCCTCGGCGGACCCTGATCCTCAGCGGTGACCCCGATCCCCAGCGGTCAGGACGGGCGGCCCGCCTGCTCGCCGTCCGCGTGCAGATGCTCGCGGATGGTGAGCTGATCGACGGTGAGCCGGCCGACCTCCAGTTCGCCGATCTTGAGTCGGCCCATCGCGGTGCGCCCGACGGCCAATCGCCCGATCGCGAGCGCGCCGAACGCCCACGCGCAGCTGATCCCGAGGATGGCGGCGGCGGCGGCGCCCAGCGCGAGCCGACGGCGTTCTGCGGCACGGTCCCGGCTCATCGGTCCTCCCGTAAAGTGGTCGAATCCTGCCGAACAACATGAGGAGTAGCCATGTTCGGAGCACTCCTGCTCGGCCTGTTCTGCGGCGTCATTGCCCGCATGCTCATCCCAGGCGATGCCTTCCGGCACATGAGCGGGCCGGCGTCCTGGCTCGTCTCGATCGGGCTCGGCCTGCTCGGAGCCGTCGTCGGTTACCTCATCTTCACGGTCGTCCTGGGTATAGGTGACACCGACGTCTTCGACTGGGGCGGCGTCTTCAGCGCCCTGATCGGGACGTTGATCGTGGTGCCGATCGCGGGGTGGCTCCTGCGGCGGAGATCGCGCAGCTTGGGCTGACGGTCACCGGCCCACCGCAAGGCGGCACCGAGATCCGGGCAGCCGCGGGTGTCAGGCCTGCGGCTGTCCGATGTTGACCATCCACGTGATGCCGAACCGGTCCACGCACATCCCGAACTCGTCGCCCCACATCTGCTTCTCCAGGGGGACCGCGACGGTGCCGCCATCGGACAGCTTCTCCCAGTAGCCGCGCAGCTCGTCGCCGTCATCCCCGCTCAGGCTCATGGCGACGTTGTCCCCGGGGTGGCGCTGCATCCCGGGAGGCGTGTCGGAGGCCATCAGCGCGAACCCCCGGTCGGTCTCCAGCATGCTGTGCATGATCTTGTCACCGAGTTCCGCCTGTCCGAACTCAGCGAAGGTGCTCACCGTCAGCTTTCCGCCGAAGACCGCCTGGTAGAACTCCATGGCCTGCCGTGCGTTGTCCTGGAAGCTGAGGTACGGGTTGAGACGAGAGGCCACCACATACTCCCTTGCGTTCGGGCTCGCGGGGGAACCCCCCTGCTCACACCCTAGCCATGGGCAGGACGCCGACAAGCCGGCCCGCCCGAGCCGCCCGACCCGCCCGGGGGTCGACCCGGCGAAAGGTCGGGTCGGGAATGCCACGATGGCCGGATGCTGAGCCTCGGACTGGTCGTGCTGGGGGTCACCGACGTCCCGAGAGCCGCGCGGTTCTGGGGCGAGGCGCTGGGCTATCACCTCGTCGACGGCGGGTTCGGCGGATTCGCCTCGGTGCTCGCGCCGCGCATCGGGAGCGGCACGATGATCGGGCTGCAGCGCAGCCGGACGCCCCCGCCGGATCACCCCCGCACGCACCTCGACCTGCACGTCGCCGATGCCGCCGAGCAGGCGGCCGAGGCCGCCCGGCTGGTGTCGCTGGGCGCCGCGCGGGTGGACTGGGACAGCTACCCGGAGGACTCCGACTTCGTCGTGCTGGCCGACCCGGACGGCAACCGCTTCTGCATCGTCGACCTCGGTCACGGGAGCTGACCGGCGCGGTGGGACGACGCCCAGCCGAGCAGCGCACCGTAGAAGCGGGCGACCGCTCCACGGGCCGGTCGCCGGTGTGGCTGCCACACTGGCCGTGGCCGTGCACCGGGCGGGCGGAGGCATGTGATGGTTCTGCCGGAACGACTGGCGAGGTTCAACCGGCACGTGACGAACCGGATCACGGGATCGGTGGCCACCCGGCTGCCCGGCTTCGGCGTCGTCGTCCATCGAGGGCGGCGCTCCGGCCGGACGTTCCGGACGCCGGTCAACGTGTTCCGGATGGGCGCCGGGTACGTCGTCGCGCTGACCTACGGCTCGGACTCGGACTGGGTCAAGAACGTGCTGGCCGCCGGGGGATGCGAGGTGGAGACCCGGGGCCGGCGCGTGTCGCTCGGCCGTCCGCGCATCGTGCACGACGAGACCCGGCGCCGCGTCCCGGCGGCGGTCAGGCCGATCCTGCGCGCCATCGGCGTCGACGACTTCCTGCTGCTCGACGTCGTCGCGGCCGCTCGGTGAGCCGGGTGATCACGCGCAACGGGATCGGGCACGGCATCACCGCCTGCTCCGACCGGCTCCCTGGCGCCGCCGCCCGCAGAGATCCATACTGCGACTCTGACCGGCTCTGGCGTGGCGTCGGCTTCGGCGCACGCCGGTGACCAGACACCGACCTGACCGGAGGACTGCCGTGCCCAGCGAAACCCCCGTCGCCGACACCCTGGCCCAGATCACCGCCGCGTCCCTGATGAACAGCCAGCTGCCCGCCCGCGAGTTCATGCTCGCCCGGATCGCCGCTCTCATCGCGGCCGACGCTCCGGCCCTGTCGTACGTGCTCAACGTGGGGCCCGCGGCCGACTCCGGCGTCAGCCTGGCCGACGTCCAGGATGTCCTCGTGGCCGTGGCCCCGATCGTCGGGACGGCGCGCGTGGTGACCGCGGCGGCGAACATCGTCAAGGGACTCGGCTTCGTCGTGGACCTGGCCGAGGCGGAACTCGAGGCCGAGGCCGCCGAGGACTGAGCGCGCGGGGCGCACCGCCAGCACGATCACCGCGCGTGACGGGCCAGGTGCTCCCCCGGGCGGAAGCGGTCGAGTCCCGCCGCGAGCGCACGGCGCCCCCGGTTCAGGGTGGCCGAACCCCGTGACGTCCGCGTGGCGCCCGGTCGCGGGACTGGCTGTCCCACGTCCAGCCAGGGAGGGAACGCGTCGTCCACCGCGGGGCCGCGAACGTCGTCCACCGCGGGGCCGCGAACGTCGTCCACCGCGGGGCCGCGCGAGTCGTTCGCCGTCCTGCCGCGCCCGTTGTCCGTCCCGGGGGCCGGGGCGGTGCGGACCTGGTAGTCCCGCGGGTCTGGGCCGACGGACCGCTCGGCGGTGAGGGCCGGCATCGGTGCCGGGGCCTGGAGCGCCGTCGCCGCCTGGACGAAGTACCCGTCGACCCGCGTCTCCATCTGCGCGACGAGGCCGCGCACGGTGCTGCCCACCCGGGAGACCTCGTCGACGACGACCCTCCAGCCGAGCGCCTGCCGCTTCAGCTGTCGCCGCAGGTACTCCTGCTCGAGTTCCAGCATCCGGATGCCGTACCGCTGGAACTGCTCGTCGGTGGCGTTGTGGAACGCCCACTCACGGGTGGCCTCGGCCTGGGCGCACTCCCGTCGCAGTTCCTCGTCGCTGAGCTGTACGGCCGGCACGCCGTAGTACTCCATGTCCGTCTCCCGCGTCGGGATGCCATGGTCCTCCGACGATCTCTCCAGGGCGGCCGACCGACCACTACCAGGCGTCGTACGTCGGCAGCCGCCACCGGGGAGGCCGGGTGGTCCAGCCGGACAGCGTCGTGCAACGTCGGCCGGACGGTGTCGTGCGACAGCGGCAGGAAGGCCACGGCGTCGTACCACGGGCCCTACTGGGCCGTGACGACGTACAGCTGTGGGAAGAGCCGGAGAACCGGTTTCAGCCGAAGCGGGGTCCGCTGACTCGTTGACGGGGCGCAGCGTCAGGCTGCGGCGGCGCGCGCGTCCGGGCAGGGACGTCGGCCTCCCGGAAGGGTGAGGAGGTCACGGTCCCAGTGAAGGTCATCGCGGGTCACCGTGACGACCCCCGGACGGGCGAGCCAGGCTACCCCCGGTGACGTCGCATCGCCTCCGCGTGCGCCCGGCGGGATCGCGGGCGTGGCAAGGTCCCCGGCTGGGCCTACCGGGGACCTCGGGCAGGGCTTCTTGAACCCGCCATCACCGACCGTAGAGCCGATGTCAGTCCTGTGCTCGTCGATCATCGAGGCTTCCCCCGAGGACCGGCTGCAGGCTCTCGGCCAGCACAGGCTCGATCGCCCGGGCGTACGTGGCGGTGATGTGGCTGGCGTCCCGGTAGACCAGCACGTTGCCGATGATCACGGGGCAGGTGTCGCGCCCGCAGAACCAGGAGGTCGGATCGACCAGCACCGCTCCGGTCGAGGCGATGGCGGCCGCGGCCAGGGCGCGCCGGGCCCGCTGGAGGACGGCCGTGCTCCGCGACCGCGCGCACAGCCGCACGTCGCTCGACTTCGCGGCGACACAGTCCGGCACGATCACGTGCGGCCACGGCGTGTCCTCCAGGACCACCACCTGCGCGCCGGAGACCTCGACCTTTCTGACCGACCGCTCCCACGCGGCGGCCCAGGCCCGGTCCTGGTCGCCGACCTTGCCGAGGATCCTGCCCCCGTCGCCGTTGGAGGCCATCACCACCACCGCCGGGCGTAGCGACGCGATGTACCGCCACGCCTGCCGGCGCCACTGCGCGCACTCGACGAACGGGCGCTTGAGCACCGGGTTGGTGGTCAGCGCGTCCGCGGCGGAGCAGGAGTCCTTGACCACGGTGATCAGGCGCAGGTGCCACTGGCGGGCGATCACGTCCAGCGCCGGGAACCAGTGCCCGGCATGGGAATCACCCATCAGCACCATGGTCCGCGGCGCCTGGGCGTCCCCGTAGACGCAGGTCCTCTTCACGTCGTTGTCGAGCGTGCCGGTGTTGCACCGGTCGCGGTTGATCGCCGGCGTGTCATCCCGCGCCACGTCCAGGGTGGGAGTCAGGTTGGCGGGGACGGCCCTGGTGTCGAGGCTGGCGTCGATCGTCTGCGCCAACTGTCGCTCGTCCGCCGATCTGGGGGCGAGCGCGATCGTCGGTGCGTCGCCGCCGACGGTCAGGCCGCGCAACGGCACGACGAGTCCGGCGCCGGAGACGGCCGCGACGGAGGAGGACAGGACCAGGCCGACGGCGACGGCCCGGACCGGCCTGCGGACCAGGCGTCGCGCCGTCCGGGCCGGGTTCTCGACGAACACGTAGGTCAGTGCCGCGGCCGCCAGCGACAGGCAGGCGAGTCCGAGGTTGACCCAGAGGTTGGGGGCCAGGCCGACGGCGAACGGCGTGATGATCAGCACCGGCCAGTGCCACAGGTACCACGAGTAGCTCACCGTGCCGATCTGTTGCAGCGGCCCGCGATGCAGGAGGCCCACCGGGTGGGTGAACCCGGCGGCGATGACCGCGGCGGCACCGAGCACCGGCAGCGCGGCGGCGTATCCCGGGAAGGGCGTGCCGCTGTCCAGGACGACGGCCGAGGCGACCACGGCGGCGATCCCCAGCGGCCCGATGATCCGCGCCGGCGCGCGGGGCATCCGGCGGCATCGCCGGGCGGACACCGCGACCAGTGCGCCCACGGCGAGTTCCCAGGCTCGGGTGGGCAGGCCGAAGTAGGCCCAGCTCACCGCGGCCCCCGTCTGGTGGACCGACAGGGCGAAGGACACGGCGACGACGCCGGCCATGACCGCCGCCACCCGGCCCCGCCGGATCACCCGCGCGCCGAGGAGCGCCAGGGACGCCGTGAGCAGCAGCACCGGCCACACGGCGTAGAACTGCTCCTCGACCGCCAGGCTCCAGTAGTGCTGGAGCGGGGACGGCGCGTCAGCCGCTCTCAGGTAGTCGACGCCCTCCCCGGCGAGCCGGTAGTTGATCCCGTACACCGACGCGGTCAGCGCGTCCATGGTGATCGACCGGAACCGCACGCGGGGCAGCCAGAGCCAGGCCGCGACCAGGGTCGTGATCGTCACCAGGGCCGCTGCGGGGATCAGCCGCATGAAGCGCCGGGCGTAGAACCCGCGGATCGAGATCGATCCGGTCGCCTCGAGCTCGCGCAGGAGCAGGGAGGTGATCAGGAACCCCGAGATCACGAAGAACACGTCCACGCCGACGTATCCCCCGCTCATCCCCGGGACGTGGGCGTGATCGAGGACGACGAGCAGGATCGCCACGGCGCGCAGCCCCTCGATGTCCGGCCGGAACCAGTCCCACCGCGGGGCTCGCAGCTCGCCTCGCGGGACCCGGACGGCAGTGGTCACCCCGGCGGTCACGGCCTGCCCCGGCGGGGTCGCGGCATCCCGCGCACGCCCGACGCAGCCGTGGCGTGCCCGGTGAGGTTCTGGACGAGGGGCACGCTCGCCGCTACCCCCCTGAGGGGACGTCGCCAGGCCCGGCGGCCGTGGCGGGCAGGTCGGCGGATGACGTGTCCAGGGGCGAGGCCGGCTCCGCGGCGGCGAGCACGTCGTGCGGGAGCGGGTGCTCAGCAGGTGGGTGCTCAGCAGGTGGCTCCTCGGCGGCCGGCATCTCCGACGGGAGGCGCATCGCCGAGCGGTGATGCCACCGGTTGGTGGGTTGCCGGTCCGGGTAGGTGGTGACGAAGCCCCACCAGCCGTGCTCGTCGCGCTGCCACATGTTCAGCCAGCCCCGACTCCAGTCCCCGTCGGGCAGTCGGACCTCCACTTCCAGGGGCTCCAGGGGGGTGACCTCCTCCACGATCGGCACGCCCCTGCCGGGTCGGTCGGGCAGCACCGGGACAGTGTGCACACTCCCGGCAAGCTCCGCGACTCGGGCCCACAGCGGCAGGAATGCCGGCGGCACCTCCTCCGTTGCAGTTCTCCGTTCAATGATTTAGAGTTCAATCATTGATCCCGCACACGCCGCGGGCAGCGAGACCAACGGAGGATCTGGTCCACATGAGCACCTTTCCCCAGGATTTGACGGGTACCTGGGCGATCGACCCGGTACACAGCACGATCGGGTTCGCGGTCAAGCACGCGATGGTGGCCACCACCCGCGGCCGGTTCACCGAGTACACCGGCGGAGCCAGCCTGGACGCGGCCGCCCCGGAGAAGTCCAGCATCTGGGTGGACATCGAGGCCGCGAGCGTGTCCACCGGCAACGACATGCGCGACGGGCACCTGCGCAGCGCAGACTTCTGGGACGCGGAGAGCAACCCGAAGATCACATTCCGGAGCACCGCCGTCCGGGTGGAGGGGGACTCGATCGTGACCGTCGGGGACCTCACCGTGGGCGCCAAGACGAACCCGGTGGAGATCACCTGGGAGTTCGGCGGGGTCGACAAGGACCCGTACGGCAACGTCAAGGCCGGCTTCGAGGGCTCGGCCACGATCAACCGCAAGGACTGGGGTCTGACCTGGAACGCGCCGCTGGAGAGCGGCGGGATCCTGGTCGGCGACAAGGTCAAGATCGTTCTGGAGATCGAGGCCGGCAAGCAGGCCGCCTGATCGCTGCCCGCTCCCACCGAACGTGGGGCACCTGCGCTTCCCCCTCATGTGCGCTCAGCGCGGACGAGGGGGAAGCTGCGGTTGCGGCCGGGTGCGGGCCGAAGGGACGGTCAGTCGGCGCTGTGCTGGCGCAGGTACTGCCCGAAGTGCGGGACGGTGAACGCGATCCGGCCACGCTCTCCGCTGAACACCAGCCCCTTCTTGATCAACGCATCACGCGCCGGTGACAGCGACTGCGGACGCCGCCCCAGCCGGGCCGCGATCATCGCGGTGGGCACCGACCCGGCGACGTCCGGCGCCCGCCCCGCCCCCGGCGCCACGGCGCCGTCCACCGCCACCGGCGCCTCGAACTGCGGCACGTCGGTCTCGACCTGCAGGTCCGCCATCGCCCGCAGGTACTCCCGCTCCGCCGGTGTGGCCCGCTCGTAGCGGGAGCCGAAGAACCCCATCGCCAGCTCGGCCTCGGCGCGCGGCGCCGCGACCGTCACGTCCTCGGCGGTGATCGGCGAGGACGGCGCGACGTCCCATGCCACCTTGCCGTAGGCCTGGACGAAGTAGGGGTAGCCGGTCGTGGCGGCGTACATCTCGGCCAGCGCGTCGTCGGTGAAGTCCGCGCCCTCCTCCTGCGCCGGGGCTCGCAGCGCGCGATCCGCCGCCGCACGATCCAGCCGGTCGATCAGGCTGTAGCGGAACAGGCGCTCGGAGTAGGACTTGCTCGCCGACAGCACGGCCGGCAGGTGGGGCAGGCCGGCGCCGACCACCACCAGCGGCAGGCCCTGCTGGCTGATCTCATGACAGGCCGCACACAGGGCGGAGACGTCGTCCGGGCCGAGGTCCTGCATCTCGTCGATGAAGAGCGCGACGCCGCGCCCGGCGTCGGCGGCGAGTCCCGCGAGATCGGTGAGCAGTTCGACGAGGTCGATCTCGATGTCGCCGGAGTCCGCACGGCCGGGGACCGCGGGCACGTCGATGCCCGGTTGCCAGCGCTCGGCCATCCGGGGCACCCCGCCGTGCGGGCCGGAGCGCAGCGCGAACGCCTTGAGCACCCCGAGCACGTGGCGCATCCCCTCGTCGCCGCCGGGCACGCCGAGCTCGCGCACCGCCAGGTGCAG
>Ga0187788_10000126_pt1 | contig 19168 bp, 13 predicted proteins | sample 1015_BV01_MP10_2_FD_133008 | JGI IMG/M metagenome (GOLD analysis project Ga0187788, IMG submission 133008) | Tropical peat soil microbial communities from peatlands in Department of Meta, Colombia - 1015_BV01_MP10_20_MG | ecosystem: Environmental > Terrestrial > Soil > Wetlands > Peat | place...
AGCAGGCGGGGCTCGGTGGCCAGCCACTTCGCCAGCACGACCTTCTGCTGGTTGCCGCCGGACAGCTGTTCCACCGGTTCGTCCAGGCCGGCGTACTTCAACCGCAGGCGCTCCGCCCACCCGCGGGCCAGGTCGCGTTCCCGCGAGGCGCTCAGCAACCCGAAGCGGCGCAGCCGGTCCAGCACGACCAGCGAGCTGTTGCGCGCGATCGAGGCGGGCATGTGCAGGCCCTGCTGGCGGCGGTCCTCCGGCACCAGAGCCACCCCCCGGGCCAGCGCCTCCTGCGGGTCGCGTGGGGGCAGCGGCTCACCGCCCAGCCGGACGGTGCCCGCGTCATAGCCGTCGATGCCGAAGATCGCGCGGACCACCTCGGTGCGCCCGGAGCCGACCAGCCCGGCCAGCGCCACGATCTCGCCCTGGCGGACCTCGAAGCTCACGTCGTCGAAGACGCCGGCCCGGGTCAGCCCCGCGACGTCGAGGACGACCTCGCCGACCGTCGTGGCGAGTTTCGGGTACATGTCGGTGAGTTCCCGGCCCACCATCCACCGCACCACCTGACCCGCACTGGTGTCGGCCGTCGTCACCTCGGTGACCGTGGCGCCGTCCCGCATCACCGTGATCCGGTCACACAGGGCGAACACCTCATCGAGACGGTGACTGACGAAAACCACGGCGGCGCCGCCGTCCCGCAGGCGACGGGCCACGTCGAGCAGGCGCGCGGACTCGCTCGCCGACAGGGCCGCCGTCGGCTCGTCCATCACGATCACCCGCGCCCGGGTGGACAGCGCCTTGGCGATCTCGACGATCTGCTGGTCGGCGATGGACAGGCCGGCCGCATGACGATCCGGATCGAGCGAGATGCCCAACTGGGCGAACAGCTCCCGGGCCGCCGCCCGCATCGCCGGCCAGTCGATCCCGCCTCCTCGCCGGGTGAGCTGGCGACCGACGAAGACGTTCTCCGCCAGGGTCAGGTGCGGGAAGAGGCTCGGCTCCTGGTAGATCACGGCGATCCCCTGCTCGAGGCTGCGCCGCGTGCTGCCCTGCTCGAAGGGCAGGCCGTCGAGCGTGATCTCACCCGCGTCCGCCCGGTGCACCCCGGCCAGGGTCTTCAACAGGGTGGACTTGCCGGCCCCGTTCTCGCCGACCAGGCCGTGGATCTCGCCCGGGTAGAGGGTGAGCGTCGCCCCGCGCAGCGCGGCGACCCCGCCGAAGGCTTTCGACAGGCCGCGCACACTCACCAGCGGTACGACGTCGACCACGATCCCTCCCCGGGCCGGCGAGGATTAAAACCTTTCATCGACGACAGGTCGACGGTACGGGGGCAGCCAGTGATTGTCAACGCGCCGTTACCAACTTGTATGCTGCCGTTGACATCGACGAGCTGCCCCGTTCAGCTTCATCTGGACGGTACGTTTCAACCATCAACTCCAAGAGAAGCCCCGCCCGGGGCAGAGCTCGGAGGAGGACCCGTGGCCTCCAAAGGTATCAAGGACGTCGCCGCGCGCGCCGGTGTCTCGGTCGGCACGGTCTCGAACGTGCTGAACCGCCCGCACCTGGTCAGCGAGTCCACCCGGGCCAGAGTGCAGGCCGCGATCATCGAGCTGGGCTTCGTCCGCAACGAGTCCGCCCGCCAGCTGCGCGCGGGCCGCAGCCGGACCATCGCCTACGTCCTGCTGGACGCCGGCAACCCGTTCTTCACCGACGTCGCCCGGGGCGTCGAGGAGGTCGCCAAGGCGCACGACCTGGCGCTGATCCTGTGCAACAGCGACCAGGACCCCGTGCGCGAGCGCGACTACCTCGACCAGCTCCTGGAGCAGCGGGTGCGCGGGGTGCTGATCACGGCGGTCGACTACGCCGGCGAGCAGTTGCGCCGCCTGCCCGAGCGGGGCGTCCCCGTGGTGCTCGTCGACCGCGCACCCGGCGGCTCGGAGGACTGGTGCACGGTCGGCGTCGAGGACGTGGAGGGCGGGGACCTCGCGGTCACCCACCTGATCGACCAGGGCCACCGCCGGATCGCCTTCGCCGGCGGGCCGCCGACCCTCGTGCAGGTGGCGGACCGGCTCGCCGGCGCGGAGCGCGCCGTCCGGCAGGCCGGGCTCCCGCCCGAGACGCTCACCGTGCTGGAGACCGCCGCGCTCAACGTCGCCGAGGGGCGCCGGGTCGGGGAACGGATCATCGGCCTGCCCACCCGCCGCCGGCCCACCGCCGTCTTCTGCGCCAACGACCTGCTCGCGCTTGGGGTGCTCCAGCACATGACCCAGCACGGGATCGCGGTGCCCGGCACGATGGCGATCGTCGGCTACGACGACATCGAGTTCGCCGCCGCGGCCGCCGTCCCGCTCACCTCGGTCCACCAGCCTCGCCACCTGCTCGGACGTGCCGCCGCCGAACTCCTGCTCGAGGAGGCGGAGAGCGGCCCCGATCACGAGCACCAGCACGTGCAGTTCACGCCGGAGCTGATCGTCCGCGCCTCCTCCAGCGCCGCCCGGGCGGTCGGCCGGGTCGGCTGAGCCCAGGCCTCCGCGTCTCTTTGCTCACTGAACACCGCTTTGCTCGCTGGATGCCGCACAGCGGGCGGTTGTACGGCGTGTCGAGCGGCGCTCGAAGAGCAAAGCGGGCGCCGGCGAGCAAGCAGAATCCGGCGGCGGCTCGATCGGGTCGGCCCATCGGATCAGGCGGTCCGCATCAGCCGTCCGCATCAGGGAGCCTGCGCAGCACGCAGCGCCCGGAAGGCGGCGATCGCCTCCCGGTGGTCCACGATCGGCGCCGGGTACCCGCAGCGGCGCCGGGTCTGCGGGTCGGGGTCGTGCACCGCCCGGCCGGGCACTCCGGCGAGCTCGGTCACGTGGCGCCGGACGTAGTCACCGTCGGGGTCGAAGCGCTCCCCCTGGACGGTGGGGTTGAACACCCGGTGCGGGTTGCTGTCCGTGCCGGTGCCGGCGATCCACTGCCAGTTCAGCTGGTTGCTGGCCACGTCGCCGTCCACCAGCAGCGACATGAAGTGTCGTGCGCCCAGCCGCCAGTCCAGGTAGAGGTCCTTGGTCAGGAAGGACGCGACCACCATCCGGGCGCGGTTGTGCATGAACCCCTCCCGGAGCAGCTGGCGCATCCCGGCGTCCACCAGCGGGTACCCGGTGCGGCCCTCGCACCAGGCCCGGAACGCCTCACCGTCCACCCGCCACCGGTCTCCGCGGTCCCGGAAGTCCGCCCGCGCCGCCGCCGGATGCGCCGCGAGCACCTGGTGGAAGAAGTCCCGCCAGCACAGCTGCCGGGCGAACGCCTCGCCGCCCGGGCGGTCGCGCAGCCTGGTGGCCACCTCGAGCGGCGACAGGCATCCGAAGTGGAGGTACGGCGAGATCCTCGACGTCGCGTCGCCCGGAAGGTCGTCGTGCCGTGCGAGGTACTCGCCCAGCCGGGCGGCGGACCACGCGCGCAGCCGCGCCGTCCCCGCCGCCTCGCCGCCGGCCGGCACCAGCGGCGAGCGGGATCCGACCGCCACCCGGTCCAGCGCTGCCAGGTCGGGTCGGACGCCGCCGGGAAGAGCGATCGCCCGCGGCCGGGCGACGATCGGCCGCCATCGAGCCGCGCTCCAGGCGCGGTGGTAGGGGGTGAACACCTTGTACCCACCGCCCCCGGACGGCGCCAGCAGTCCCGGCGGCACCACGGTCACCCCGGGATGGCGCAGCACGCCCACCCGAACCCCCGCGGCCGCCGCTTCCAGCCTGGCCAGCCTCCGGCGCGCGTACCCGCTGACGTCGTCCGCCACGTGCACCTCAGCGGCGCCCACCTCCGCCGCCGCGCGCAGCACCTGCTGCACCCAGTCGCCGGACCGGACCACCAGCCCGCCGCCGAGCCCGCGCAGCGACGCGTCCAGGTCGCGCAACGCCTCCAGCAGGAATCCCACCCGGTTGGGGCACTCCGGATCCCTCCCCAGCACGGCGCCGTCCAGGACGAAGAGGGGAAGCACCCGTCGGGAATCGCCGGCCGCGGCCGCCAGCGCCGGGTTGTCCCGTACCCGCAGATCGCGGGTGAACACCACGACGGCGACGGCGTCGCGCGCCGCGTCGACCGCGGCGCTCAGGTCCCGGCCGCCGGATCGGTTTGGGGCGGGGTCGCAGTCACCCCCCGATCCTGCCGCACCGGAACTCGCCAGGGCTCACTTGTAGTAGACGACCGTGACCGTGTTCGTGGTCTGGTTCCACCTGAGCTCTCCGGCCAGGAACCGGCTCACCGCACCGTAGGACGTCGCCACCTCGTTCGAGGTGGGGAAGCCCAGGCTGCCGCCCGGCCCGCCGAGCGAGAGGTACTTGGTCAGGATCAGGCCACGCACCAGGTGGGCGCCGGTGGCCGAGGTCCAGTACACCCGGGCCTTCTGGAAGTAGTTGGCCCTCCCGCCTGCGACGGCGATCTCGTCTGTGGTCGGGAACCCCCAGGTGTCCGGGCCGCCGAGGGCCAGGTAGGTGGTCAGGATCCCGCCGTGCACGACGTGCGCGCCGATCGACGACACCCAGTAGATCCGGGCCTTGGTGAAGTAGTTCGCCCGCCCGCCCGCGATGCTCGTCTCGTCGGTGGTCGGGAACCCCCACGTGGCCGGGCCGCCGGTCGCCAGGTACTTGGTCAGGATCCCGCCGTGCACCAGATGCGCGCCGGTCGGCGAGGTCCAATAGATGTTGCCCTTCTGGAAGTAGGTCGCCCTCCCGCCCGCGATGGTGATCACGTCGGTGAGCGGGAACCCCCACGCGTCCGGGCCGCCGACCGCGAGGTACTCGGCGAGGATCCCTCCGTTCACCACCCGGGCGCTGATCGTGGGGGCCCAGTAGATGTTGGCCTTCTGGAAGTAGTTCGCGCGCCCACCCGCGATGCTGATCTCGCTGGTCGTCGGGAACCCCCACTTGACCGGGCCGCCGGAGGCCAGGTACTTGGTCAGGATCCCGCCGTGCACCCAGTGCACACCGGTGGCCGGCGACCAGTACATGCGGCCGCCCTGGTAGTTCCTGGCCCTCCCGGGCGGCACGTCGTACTCGGCCCCGACGGGCGCCCCGAGGATGGACGACGCCCCGCCCATGGCCGCGTACTTGGCGGCGATGGCGGTCCGGTAGGTGGCGGTCAGGGTGAGGTCGGCGGCGGGCATCGTGACGTCGTGGATGCCGGCGCCACCGTCGGACCAGCTGACGAACTCCCAGTACGACTGCGCCGCCGGGGCGTCGACCGAGTTCACCGAGCCGGTGACCACGTCCGTGCTCACCGCCTCGACTCCGTTGATCCGGACCGGGACCGGCGCGACGATCGTGAGCGTGTGCAGGTCCGGCTTGGCCTCGTAGGTCTGCCTGGTCGTCGTGCCCTTGCTGTCGGTCACCGACGCTGTGATCACCATCGAGGTGTCGGACCCGTGGTCGGTGAACGGAGCGGAGAAGGTCGCGCCGACGGCCTCGCCACCCGGATGGACGTGGCAGCTGCCCTGGAACGGGCAGTGCACCAGTTGAACCTGCCAGTTGACCGTCGCCGACAGATCGCCGTCCTCCGGGTCGGTCGCCGTCGCCGTGACGGCCACCGGTTCCCCGACCGCGTAGAGGTGATCCGAGGTCTGCAGGGTGAGCGTCGGGGAGTAGTTGTCCGGCGTGACGGCCGCGGTCGCGGTGCCGGCGGCGCCGAGAGGGTCGGTAGCCGTCAGCGTCACCTGGTAGGTCCCCGCGGCGGCGTAGGTGTGCGTCGCGGAGACGCCCGTCCCGGTCGCGCCGTCACCGAAGTCCCACCGGTAGGTCAGCTGGTCGCCGTCGAGGTCATAGGACTGGTCGGCCGAGAAGCTGACGGTCTTGGTCGCGGCGTCCACCGCGGTGGAGATGACCGCCTGCGGCGGGCGGTTGCCCGGGGCGTAGACCAGGCGGCGCACGTTCCCCGAGACCAGGTCCGCATAGCTGATGTCCCCGTTGGGCCCGGCCCGGAAGGCCACCGGACCCCCGATGCCCGTGCCGAACCCGGCGGACTCCGGGGCGCGCACGATGGCTCCCGCGGCATCCGTGCTCATCGTCCACAGCTGGTTGCGCGTGTAGTCGCCGAAGAAGTAAGCGCCCTGATAGGCGGCCGGGTAGCTGCTGCCCTGGTAGAAGATCCCCCCGACCACCGAAGACCCGAGCCCGTTGTGCGGGTAGCTGTACAGCGGCGGTATCGGCTGGCTCGCCGCGGCGTACATCTGCTGGCACTGCGCGAGGGCGGCGTACCCCGGCTGGTGGGCGGGGCCCTCGAAGCACGGCCATCCGAAGTTCGTCCCCGGCGTGACCCGGTTGATCTCCTCGACGTCCCGCCAGCCGACGTCACCCACGTACAGGGCCCCCGAGCGCTGGTCGATGGAGAACCGGAACGGGTTGCGGAACCCGGAGGCGAAGACCCGGCTCCGCCAGGACGAGGGGTGCGCGGCGTCGTAGAACGGGTTGGAGGGGTCGCCCCGCCCGTCGGGCAGCACGTGCAGGATCTTGCCGTGCGGGTCGTCGAGGTTGTCGGCGCGCAGCGCGGCGGGGTCGACGTCCGAGAACTGGGAGTCGTCGCCGTCCCCGAAGAACAGGCTGCCGTCGGGAGCCTGGAGGACGGTGCCGATCCCGTGGGACGGCCCGTTCTGGGTCCACACCGGCGAGGTCTGCGATCCGTCGATGATCGTCCGCACCAGGGTGAAGCTGGTCGGTCGCTGCGGCGGGGTCGCGGCCCATTCGGTGAGCACGCCGTGGGCGTTGCCGCTGGTACCGCTGTCGAACTGCGGGTACAGCAGGAAGACCTGTCCGGTGGTGGCGTAGCTGCTGCCGAGGCTGAGCCCGAGCACCCCGAAGTCACCCGTGCCGCGCACGTTCGGGACCTGGCCCAGCGTGTAGACCGTCCCGCCCGGCGGGGTGAACGTGACCCGGCCGTTCTTGCCGACGGCGAGCAGCCCGCCGTCCGGAGTGAAGTCGAAGTTCGCCAGGTTGTAGGTGCCCAGCCCCGCCGGGTAGTCGACCAGGCGGAAACCCGCGGGGAGGGTGGGCGCTGCCCAGGCCGGGGTGGGTGCGACGACCGCCGGCGCGATCGAGCCGAACACCAGGGTGAGCAGAACCGCGGTAGCCCTCGCGCGCACGTCCCACGCTCCCGCCCCGAGCTGTGGATGTTAGTCCACAGGCTCACCGACGGTGAGATGCGCTGCAACGTATGTCCGAAAAATCGCTACGCTGAATTACGATCAGTAACTAACTGTGGCACATGGGGGACATTCATCGCGGACCTCCGAGGGCCCTGTGACCGCCGGTCAGGAGGGCTCACGCGGGGGGGCGGACATGCCGCCGGACGGGTCGCCAGACGGGCACAGAGCCGCCGATGCGCCGCCAGATGTCCGCCGGACGGGCCGCCGGGCAGGTCGCCAGAAGTGCCGGCGGGGGGGCGTCCGGGGTGATCGGACGGGACCGAGCGGGAACGGTCAGGCGGGCTGGCCGAGGATCGAGTCGATCGTGGCGACCGCGGCGCCGAGCCCGTGCAGGTGCGCCCAGGACACGTCCGAGGTCGGGATCAGCGAGGAGGACTGGCCGGTCCGGGCGAACTCGTCGATGGCGTCGAGCAGCCCGCCCATCTGCCCCTCGCGGTTGACCAGGGCGGCGGTCATCTCCTCGTCCATCCGGACCCTGCGGGCGATCTGCTCCGGGTCGGCGCCCATCACCCGCACCATGCCCGACAGGAGCCCGGCCGCGTAGGCGGTGGAGGAGTCCACGCCGTTCAGGCGGGGGGCGAGCAGTTCGCAGATCTTCGCCCGGGTCAGGATGTCGATCATGTCCTCACGCTTGCTCTCCGGGTTCCCGCCCAGCGCGGCGAGCATCCCCCAGGCGCTCAGCGACCGGCGGCCGAGCAGGACGACGGCCTGCCGCAGCGAGGTGACCTGATGGCCCGCCCCGGCCGCGGCGTTGACCGCGCTGAGCACGCGCAGGCTGAGCCCCGGGTCGGCGGAGACCATCCGCTCCAGCTCGTCGATCGAGCTGTCCAGGTCGGACAGGGCGGCCAGCAGCTGCAGGCAGATCGCCTGGGACGGGTTGACGACGCCGCTGGTCGGCACCACCGCCCTCTGGTAGTGCGGGCCCTGGAACAGGTCGCAACCGGCGGCCAGGCAGGCGTCCAACGCCGCCCGGTCCGCGACGCCGTCAGCCATCAGGCGCGCCTGCGGCACCTGCTGGCGCAGGTAGGCGACCAGTTCGCCCAGATCGGTCCCGATCGCCGAGACATCGAGTTTGATCACGTCCACCAGCGGCAGCATGCGCGAATGCTCCGGGCCGCCGACGTGGCCGTCGATGGCCAGCCGGTACCCGTGGTACTTCAGCTGCTGCACCCCCTCCAGCACCGCGGCGTCCACCTCGATGTGCTCCAGCACCTCCAGGACGACGTTGTGCGGGCCGAACGGCATCGGCATCTCGCCGGTCAGCAGGGTGCGGGTGATGTTGACGTAGAGGTTGCGCCGGGCGCCGAGCCGGTGCAGGCCGAACTCACCGAATGCGGTCGAGATGACCTCCGAGGTCGACCGGTCACGGGTCTCCTCGTCGGCTCCCTCCAGGCCCGGCCTGGCCCGGAACAGCAGCTCATACCCGACAACCAGGCCGTCCTGGTCGTGCACCGACTGCCGCCCGATCTTCGTGCGGTCCCCGCGCGTGGCGGTGGCGGGCGTGCTCATGCCGCCGATGCCCGCCGGCGCCGCTCGGGGCAGCCACCGGGGGTCATGATCTTCATGGGTTGTGCCCCTCCCGCTGGTGTCTGCTCCCTTGCATCGGCACGGATCGCACCGGGGTTGATCGAAAGGGACCGCCACGAGCGCCGCGCCCGGCACCGCTGCGAGCCCTGCCGTGACCGGCTTCAGCCGCGGGCGCGGGGGTGCGGGGTTCGTCCATCCGAGTGCCACCATGTCGGGATTCGCCGCGCGCGTGCGACCGTCCGGGGGTCCGGCACGCGGGAGAGGCCCGCAACGTCGCGCCGGCGCGGAACGTGCTCGCCGATCAGTGCACCAGCGTCGGCTGCTCCAGGCCCGGCTCCTCGGCGCCCACGCCGTCCTCGCGGGCCAGCCGGCTCGGCCACCACATCCGCGGACCGATGTCCAGGTTGAGCGCGGTGACCAGGACGGACCGCACGATGATCGTGTCGATCAGGACGCCCACCGCCACCGCGAACCCGATCTCGGCGAACGCCACCAGCGGCAGCGTGGCCAGCACCGCGAAGGTTCCGGCCAGGACCAGACCCGCCGACGTGATCACCCCGCCGGTGGCGGCCAGGCCGATCAGCGCCCCGCGCCGCATACCGAACTTCTTGGACTCCTCGTGGACCCGGGTCATCAGGAAGATGTTGTAGTCGATGCCGAGCGCGACCAGGAACACGAAGACGAACAGGGGCAAGGAGGCGTCGGCGCCCTTGAAGCCGAACACGTGCTGGAACGCCAGCGCGCTCAGCCCGAGGGCGGTGAGGAACGACAGCACCACGGTCGCGATCAGCACGACCGGTGCCACCAGCGCGCGGAGCAGCACGGTGAGCACCAGGAACACCACGACGAGCACGATCGGGATGATCACCCGGTTGTCGTGGGCCGCCGCCCGCTCGGTGTCGAGGATCAGAGCCGTGTCCCCGCCGACCTTCGCGTCCGCCCCCGGAACGGCGTGCACGGCGGCACGGAGCCGGTCGACGGTGGCCTGCGCCGCCGAGCTGTCCGGCGCGTCGGACAGCGTGGCCAGCAGGTAGGCGTAGCCGTCCTTGACCACCGGCGTGGCCACCTGCGCCACACCCGGGGTCTGGGACACGATGGCGGCCGCCTGGACGGCCCCGGCCCCGTCCGCCCTGGTGATCACGATCGCCGGCTGGCCGGACCCGGCCGGGTAGTGACGGGCGAGGACCTCCGCGCCGACGATCGAGTCGGGCTTGCCGATGAAGGAGTCCTTGTTGGCCAGGCCGTGCGCGTTCAGACCCGTGATCCCGACCGCGATCGCGGCGAGCACCACGGTCGTGGTCATCCAGACCACCCGTGGCCGGCGCGCGATCACCGCCCCGGTCCGCGCCCAGACCCCGGTCGCGGTGTGGTCCTGCGAGCCGAACGTCGGCCGCACCGGCCAGAAGATCCAACGCCCGACGACGACCAGCAGCGCGGGCAGCAGGGTCAGCATCGCCAGCAGGCCGACCGCGATCCCGATCGCGGCGACCGGGCCGAGCCCCTTGGTGGAGTTCATCTCGGCCACGACCAGGCACAGCATGCTCAAGATCACGGTCGAGGCGCTGGCGAAGATCGCCGGCCCGGCGCGGTGCAGCGCGATGGCCATGGCCTCGTGGCGGTCCTCGTGCCGGCGCAGCTCCTCCCGGTACCGCGCGACCAGCAGCAGGGCATAGTCCGTGCCGGCGCCGAAGACCAGCACGGTGAGGATCCCGGCACTCTGGGCGTTCACGGTCAGGCCGGCGTTCTTGGCCAGCAGGTAGATCACCGCCTGGGCGGTGGTCAGCGCGGTGACCGCGGTGATCACCGGCAGCAGCCACAGCGACGGGCTGCGGTAGGTCAGCAGCAGAATCACGATGACCACGCCCAGCGCGGCGTAGAGCAGCGTGCTCTCGATGCCCTTGAACGCGTCCGCGGAGTCGGCCGCCGACCCGCCGGGCCCGGTCACGTGGACGGTCAGGCCGTCGTCCCCGGCGATGGCGCGGATCTGCTCGACCGCCGTGCCCACGCTCTGCCAGCCGCCGGACCCGGCGTTCACCTGCACGACCACCTGCAGTGCCTGGCCGTCCTTGCTGGGGATCGGCCCGATCACCGGCTGGTCGACGTACTTCACGCCGGCGAACTCGGGCACGTCGGCGGCGACGGCGGCCTGGTCCGCCGGGGTGATGCCGCTGCGCCGCTCGTAGACGATCAGCGCCGGGATCTCGTTGCTGGACTGGAACTTCTCGGCGAGCTTGAGCACCTGGGTGGACTCGGCGCTGACCGGCAGCCAGGACGCCGCGTCGTTCTTCTCCGCGCCGGTCAGCTTGCCGGCCAGCGGGCCGGCCACCGCGAGCACGAGAACCCAGAAGACCAGGACGATCCACTTGGCCACCCGCCCGCACGGCAGCTTGGCCAGCCTGCCCGCACCGTTCACCGCTGCCCCTCCCGGTCCGCCTGCCTGGCACGATATCTCCCCCTCACGACCACCCGATCGGCGGTGAGCGCCGATGATCGGGTCACGACGGCCGGTGCGGACGTTGGTCCGGTCGGGTGACCGTTCGCTCCATCGGTGTGACTCTCAGTCCGGATCGATGACAGTACGTGTTCACGGCCGCGATGATCGGAGCCTCCGAACGAAAGGCTTGGGATGTCGACCGTGCACCGGGATACCACCCGCGCCGTCAGTGCCTGGGCACTCGCCGGCGTCCTGGGCGCGGTCGCCGTCCTGAGCGCCGTCGGAGCACTGGCGCCCGGCCGCGCGGCCTCCGCCGGTGCCTCGGCCTCCGCCAGGTCCCTGGCCGCCGCCGGCGCCTCGTCCGCTGCCCGGTTCCCGGCCTCCGCCGGCGCCTCCGGCTCCGGGCGGGTTCGCCTGATCATCCGTACCGGGCCGGAGGTCGGGGCCGTCGAGGCCGCCGTCCGGGCCGGAGGCGGCCGGGTCCTGGCCCGCCAGCCCGGGCTGGGGATGCTCGTCGCCGAGGGTCCCTCGGGCCTGGCCGCGGCGGTGGCGGCGGTGCCCGGGGTGAGCGGCATCGCACCGGACGGGCCGGTCCGGCTGAGCTCGCTGGGCTTCGACCCGGCGACCCAACCCGGGAGCATGACCAGGGTCACCCAGATCACCGGCGCCACCGGGATGTGGGACGACGGCTACACCGGCGCCGGCGTCGACGTGGCATTGATCGACACCGGGGTGGCGCCGATGCCCGGCCTGTCCGCCCCGACCAAGGTCGTGGTCGGTCCGGACCTCTCCTTCGAGTCGCAGTCGGACACCACCCGCTACCTGGACTCCTACGGGCACGGCACGCACATGGCCGGGATCATCGCCGGACGGGAGACGGCGCCCGGCACCGGGGCCGGCTACGCGACGGACACCACGAACTTCTACGGGATGGCGCCCGACGCGCGCCTGGTCAGCCTCAAGGTGGCCGACCACAACGGGGTCGTGGACGTCTCCCAGGTGATCGCCGCGATCGACTGGGTCGCCCAGTTCGGGCGGACGAACGGGATGAACGTGCGGGTGCTCAACCTCTCCTTCGGCCTGGACAGCCCGCAGAGCCCGGTGGTCGACCCGCTGTCCTGGGCCGCGGAGGTGGCCTGGACCCGCGGGATCGTCGTGGTCGCCTCGGTCGGCAACCAGGGCGACCAGTACGCCGGGCTCAACTCCCCGTCGTACAACCCCCGGATCCTCGCGGTGGGCGCGGCGGACACCAAGGGCACGGCGGCGACCTCCGACGACGCGGTCGCGGGCTTCTCCGCGGTGCAGGGCGGGAACTTCGGCTCCCGCGGTCCCGATCTGCTGGCGCCCGGGGTCGGCATCGTCAGCCTGCGGGTTCCCGGCTCGACCATCTCCGACTCCTACCCCGCGGCGCGGGTGGCCGGCTCGTTCATCCGGGGCAGCGGGACGTCGCAGGCCGCGGCGGTGGTCAGCGGAGCCGTGGCCCTGCTGCTGCAGCAGCGGCCCAACCTCACCCCCGACCAGGTCAAGGCACTGCTGCTGAAGAGCGCGAGCCCGATCCCCGGCGTGCCCGCCGGCGCGCAGGGCAAGGGGGAGCTCAACCTCGCCGCGGCGCAGGGCATGGCCGCCCCGACCTCGGTGCAGTCCGTGCCCGCCGGGAACGGGATCGGGAGCCTGGAGAGCGCCCGCGGCAACCTGCACGTCTCGATGGACGGCGGGACGCTGGTCGGCGAGCTGGACCTCTTCGGCCAGTGGCAGGGTGCCGGCGCGGGCCCGAAGACGGGCAACGCGACGATGTGGTCGCCCGACGGCTCCACCTGGAACGGCACGGCGATGACCGGATCCGGGTTCACCGCCGACACCACCACCTGGGCCGGCCGCAGCTGGGGCGGCCGCACCTGGGCCGGCCGCAGCTGGGCCGGCGACGCCTGGACCGGACGCAGCTGGGCCAGCTGCACGTGGACCGGTCGCTCCTGGGCCGGCAGCGGGTGGTCGTCGGGCACCTGGTCCGGGCCGATCAGCTCCAGCAGCTGGACCGGCGCGCTGTGGAGCACCGGCAACTGGCAGTAGCAGCCGGGGGAGCGCGGGGTTGCATCTCGGCCGGAGCGTGGCACCGTCGGTGCCCTGGATCGAGCTGCATGGGAGGTTCGTGATGCTTCGACGTCTCCGCCGGCCTCAGTGGATCCTGGCGGCGATCGCCCTGGGCGCGGCCCTGGCCGGGTGCAAGAGCGGCAGCGGCGGGGTCGGCTACTAGATCGCGGGCAGGACCCGGCAGGATCGCAGGACAGACCGCCGGACAGAGCGGCGGCACAGGAGGATTCCGGGGCAGGCGATGCGCACCGGGGACGAGCCGAGCCACGCCCGCAGCCCCTTGCGGGCGCGGCTCGTCCTGGCCGCGTTCGGCCTGGTGTTCGCGCTGCTCGCGGCGGCGGTGCTGGCCGGGATGGGGCACCCCGGCGTGGCGCTGGTGTTCGCGGCGGTCGGCGTCCTCGCCGTCGTCGACCTGGTCGTGATCGTCGTGCACCTGCGCCAGGGCCCGCACTACCAGCCGGGCCCGGCGGTGCCGCCGTACCGGCCGCTGCCGGCCGAGCGCGTGGGCCGCTCCGGCGAGCGCCGGCAGCCCTCGGCCGCCACGCGCCAGCGCCGCTACCTGCTGCTGATGGGAACCTGCCTGGGCCTGCTGCTGGTGTCCTGGGTGTGGGTCCGGCTGTACTCGGTGACGGCGGCGGTGGTCCTCACCCTGATCGCGATGGTGATCCCGCCGCTGGCCGCGCTGATCGGCAACGTCAGCCCGTTCGAATCCCGGCGTGACTCCCCGAAATCCCCGCGTGACGAGGATCGCACCGACTCGTCCCCACCTGATGACGGAAAGTGACAGTTGTCGCCATTCATGTCTCGACGCGATAACGTCCCGGGGGAGTTCGGGGGTTTCGGACACGGCGGACGAGCCGGACGCGATCGGCGAGAGGCGACGCGATGCGATACATCGGCAGGCATCGGGAGGAACGCCCGATGTACCTCCGCCCCCCCATGATCATCGGTGGTGCGACCGCCGCCATCCTGATCGGCGGCTCCGCACTGGCAGCGGTCTCCGGTGTGCTGAACGAATCCGGCGCCGGCCTCCCGGGCCGACCGGGGACGACGTCCCTGCTCGGCCCGATCACCGGGGCGACGACCAGCACCACCGCCCCCACCGCCCCCACCGTCTCGGCGCCGGCCGGCGCGGCGCCACTGCCGCCCCGGGCCGACCCGCCGTCGCAGGCCTCGCGGTCGCGCCCGAGGGGGGTCAGCACCGTCGCGGAGACGACGGCCGCGACCCCGAGCCCGACCCGGGTCCCGACGACCACGCCCACGCCGACGCCGACCGGCACGCCGTCCCCCACCACCACGACTCCCCCTCCGACCACGACCACGCCACCCCCGAGCAGCACCACCACCCCGCCGTCCCCGCCGCCGACGACGGACCCAACGTCGCCGACGCCGACGGCAACCGACCCGCCGCCGACGACCCCCACGGATCCGCCGACGACGAGCACCGCCACCTGAGCCGGGCGGCCACCACCGGGACGGCCTGGCCACAGCAGACCCATCACAGCAACGGGAACGGGCACGAAGGCGCCACCACCACAGGGGATGCGGGCTGATGCGCGGAGGGAGGGTAGGTGACGCAGTCGATGACGCCGTCGAAGCACTCCGCTCGCCACCGGGTCGCCCGCCGGGCGCCCAGCCGCTACGCCGTGATCGCCTTCGCCCTCGTGGTCTCCTCGCTCACCGCAGGTTCGGCCGCCGTCGGGCTGGCGGTGCGGTCACAGTCGCACGTGGTGGCCGGGCCCCGCACGCAGCTGGAGGAGCCGACCGGCCCGATCGGCGGTTCCCCGCCCGTCGCCCCGAGCTCCCCGGCATCGGCAGCGCCGGCCAAGGGTTCCAGCCCACCGGCGGGGACGTCGTCCAGCCCGCCCGCGACCCGGAAGGCACCGACCGGGACGCCGCACACCACGGGTGGTGCGTCGGTGACCGGCCCGCCGGTGGTGGCCTCAGCCACCGTCACCAGCGCGGGCGCCACTCCCTCGGCGACCCCGAGCAGGCCGCTGAACGCGCAGGAGCAGGCAGTCCTCGAGCTGACCAACGCCGCACGGCAGAAGCAGGGCTGCGCGCCGCTGCGGGTGGACGACCGGCTGGAGGCGGCGGCGCAGGCGCACGCGGCGGACATGGCCTCCCGGCATTACTTCAGCCACGTCTCGCCGGAGGGCCTGGATCCCTCCGCCCGGGCGCGGGCCGCGGGCTTCCCCTCCGGGGCCGGGGAGAACATCGCGATGGGTTTCACCACGGCGTCCGTGGTGATGGACGGGTGGATGGGCAGTCGCGGGCACCGGGCCAACATCCTCAACTGCAGCTACACGGTGATCGGCGTGGGCTACGACCCTCGGACGATCAAGTCCGGGTTCGCACCGGGGTCGTGGGTGCAGATGTTCGGCGTCCTCTGATCGCTCGATCGGTCCATCGCCGGAGGTCGATCGGTCCGCCGTGGTGCGCGCCCGCCGACGCGCCCCACGGCACGCGCGAGCGCCGCCCGGCTCGGGCGGCGCTCGCGGTCCGACGTCACCGGGCGGAGAATCAGTCTTCCTCGAACCGCTGCTGAGGAATCCCGGTGAGAAGTGCACGCACTTCAGACTCCCGGTACCGACGATGGCCACCGAGCGTGCGGATCGAGGACAGCTTGCCGGCCTTGGCCCAACGCGTGACCGTCTTCGGGTCGACGCGGAACAACGCGGCGACCTCCGCCGGGGTTAGGAGAGGCTCGGCGTCAGGCGAACGGGTGGTCATGTCATCCTCCAGGAACGGGGCGGATGCCCCGACTGCGGACATCGTGCCTCGTCTCACGCCTCCGCGGGAACAATCCAGACGGATGATCCCCCATCAGGAGGAAGCACGACCCCGGACAGGTACGTATAGTTATTACCGATCCACTGAGAGTTAGTATCGCCACGGTTGAGTCGGTTAGCAACAGCGACGGCTCGGCGTTTCGCGATCTGTTTCACGATCTTCGCTGACGCACGCACGGCGAAATTCATTTTCTGCTCGGGCGTGTCGCGCCCGGGTCCGGCGTCACAGTCCGTTGTGCGGCTATCCGTGAGCGTTCTCCGTTCCAGGTACATCCCGCTCGCCGGATGGAATCCGGACGCTGAGGCCCACGGCAATTATGACGAACCAGGCCATCTGGAGGTTCCACCCACTCGCCGTTTCGGGCTCCCCCCGTGATGCGCCCGCCCGGCGCACCGGACCGGCGGCCACGGCATAGGGTTCCAGAGCGTGAGCGAGGTTGCGAGCGACGATCCGATCCCGGCGCCGTGGGCCGAGGGTCACGAGCAGCTGGTCTTCTGCCACGACCGCCCCACCGGGCTGAGGGCACTGATCGCCATCTACTCCACCGCCCTGGGTCCCGGGCTGGGCGGCACCCGGTTCCATCCCTACCCCACGTCGGCCGCCGCCACGGCCGACGTCCTGGCGCTGGCGAAGGCCATGGCCTACAAGAACGCCCTGGCCGGCCTGGATCTCGGCGGCGGCAAAGCGGTGATCATCGGCGACCCGCGGCGAGACAAGACCGAGCCCCTGCTGCGCGCCTACGGCCGGTTCGTGGCCTCGCTCGGCGGGCGCTACATCACCGCCTGCGACGTCGGCACGTACGTGGAGGACATGGACGTCGTCGCCCGCGAGTGCCGCTGGGTCACCGGCCGCAGCGAGGCGGCCGGCGGCGCCGGCGACTCCTCCGTGCTGACCGCGTTCGGGGTGTTCCAGGGGATGCGCGCGGCGGCGGAGTTCCGCTGGGGCGCACCGACCCTGCAGGGCCGGATGGTCGGGGTCAACGGGGTGGGCAAGGTCGGCCGCCACCTGATCCCGCTGCTGCTGGAGGACGACGCGGCGGTGGTGATCGCCGACATCGACCCGGCGGCCGTCGATCGGGTGCGGGCGGCCCACCCCGGCGTCGAGGTGGCCGCCTCCACCGACGACCTGCTGCAGCGCCACCTCGACGTCTACTCCCCCTGCGCCCTGGGCGGCGCGCTGACCAGCCGGCTGGCCCGGAGCCTGAAGGTCGAGGTGATCTGCGGCGGCGCCAACAACCAGTTGGCCGAGGACGACGTGGCCGACCTGCTGGCCGAGCGCGACGTGCTCTACTGCCCGGACTACTGCGTCAACGCCGGGGGCGTGCTCCAGGTCGCCGACGAGATGGAGGGCTTCGTCTTCGAGCGGGCCAGGAAGCGCACGGAAAGGATCTTCGACACCACCCTGGCCGTGCTGCGGACGGCGCGGGCCGAGGGGGTCACCCCCGCCGCGGCGGCGGATCGCCTGGCGGAACGCCGGATGGCCGAGGTGGGGTCCTTGGCGCGGATTCGGCTACCCTGACCTGACCTGAGGCGTCCGGGAGGGTGGCTACCCGTCGGGAGCGACCGGACACCGACGGTTATTGGACGTGAGCGACGGGCCACTTGCTGGCGGGATGCCGGAACCCGCCTGGAGGATGTACCGTTCTGGTCACGACACAGTGATGACCACACTCCGGGGCCCCGCCACGGGCGCCTGCCCCGGTTCGATGTATGAGGGGGTCGACGCCATATGGGGCGCGGCCGTCAGAAGGCCAAGCAGACGAAGGTGGCCCGCAGGCTGAAGTACTTCAGTCCGGACACCGACTACGACGCCCTCCAGCGTGAGCTCGCAGGAAACGGTCACCACGACGTCGACCTCGCCGAGGAGCCTGCGGACGACGAGGCCGTCCACGGAGGCGAGTACGACTCCGCATACGCCGACGAGGACGAGGACGAGGCGGAGTACGAGGACGACTACCAGGACCACCTCGACACGGCGGCGGAGCACCGCCGCTGATCGACCGGCGGGCCGTGCCGGCCCGCCAGGTGCCCGGGTCAGGACGCCGGGTGGTCTCCCACCATCCGGACCGATCCCCCGTCGACGCCCTTGGTACCCCGGACGGCGTCATCGCCGGGCCGCGTGCGCGCCTCGGGGGCGGCCGGTTCCACCAGCCCGCACGGCCAGGCCGGCACCCCCCGTCCGGACAGCCGGGCCGCCGCCTCCGCCGCCCGGTCGGCGGCCACCACCGCGAGCATCCCGACGCCGAGGTTGAACGTGCGCTCCAGGTCCGGCCGGGGCACCGGGCCGAGGCGGGCGATGAGGTCGACGATCGGTGGCGGCGTCCACGTGCCGCGGTCCACGACGGCCTCGGAGCCCCGCGGCAGCACCCGCGCCAGGTTCGCGGCCAGGCCCCCGCCGGTGACATGGGCGAGGGCGTGCAGGCCCGGCCCCAGCGCGCGGGCCAGGTCCAGGACGTCGGCCGCGTACACCCGGGTCGGGGTGAGCAGCTCCTCGCCGAGGCTGCGCCCCAGGTCGTCGACGTGGTGGTGCAGGGTCCACCCGGAGACCTCGAGCACCCTCCTGACCAGGCTGTAGCCGTTGGCGTGCAGGCCCGAGGAGGCCATGGCGATCACCGTGTCGCCGGGCCGGACCCGGTGCGGGCCCAGGAGCTCGTCGGCCTCGACCACGCCGGTGGCCGCGCCGGCCAGGTCGTACTCCGAGGGCCCGAGCAGGCCGGGATGCTCGGCGGTCTCCCCGCCGAGCAGCGGGCATCCCGCCACCTCGCACGCGGCGGCGATGCCGCGCACGATCGCAGCCACGCGCTCCGGGACGACCTTCCCGCAGGCGATGTAGTCGGTCATCAGCAGCGGGCGCGCACCGCAGACCACGATGTCGTCGACGACCATGCCGACCAGGTCGAAGCCGATCGTGTCGTGCACGTCGAGCGCCTGCGCGATCGCCACCTTGGTGCCCACGCCGTCGGTGCTGGTGGCCAGCAGCGGCCGGCGGTAACCCTTCAGCTCGGAGGCGTCCACCAACCCGGCGAAGCCGCCCAGCCCGCCCAGCACCTGCGGACCGTGGGTCCGGGCCACCGCGGCCTTCATCAGCTGCACGGCCCGGTCGCCGGCGCGGGCCCGGCCTTCGATCGTGGCCAGGTCCGACGACGCCAGCATCCGCGCGAGACG
>Ga0187788_10000127_pt1 | contig 19145 bp, 16 predicted proteins | sample 1015_BV01_MP10_2_FD_133008 | JGI IMG/M metagenome (GOLD analysis project Ga0187788, IMG submission 133008) | Tropical peat soil microbial communities from peatlands in Department of Meta, Colombia - 1015_BV01_MP10_20_MG | ecosystem: Environmental > Terrestrial > Soil > Wetlands > Peat | place...
GAAGCGGTGACGAGCTGTCCGGCGCCGTCGAAATGGATGTCCTCCATCAGCGCCTGTCCGGCGCCTTGGGCAATGCCGCCGTGGACTTGCCCGTGCAGCAGGAGGGGGTTAAGCACATTGCCGAAATCGTCCACCACACTGTAGCGGGTGATGTCGACCTTGCCGGTCTCACGGTCGATTTCCAGTTCGCAGATGTGGCAGCCATTCGGGTAGTTGTTGACTGGCGCGTTGTAGACGGCAGTTGCAAACAACCCGGGCTCCATGCCTTTCGGCAGGTTGGAGAGATCCAGCGCGGCAACAGCGATTTCCTTGACCGATAGCGTGCGGTTGGTCTTGTGGGTGGAGAAGACGCCCTCGTCGAATTTCAGGTCGCTTTCTTCAACCTTGAGCATGTGCGCCACAATCGCTCGCGCCTTGGTCACGACCTTTTCGGTTGCGAGATGAAATGCGGAACCGGCGAGTGTGGCCGAGCGCGAGCCGCCGGTTCCCTCGCCATAGAAAACCTGGTCGGTATCGCCCTGGATATATTGTGCATCGTTTGGATCGAGTCCGAGCCGGTCGCAGACCAATTGCTTGAACACAGTTTCATGGCCTTGGCCTTGCGAATTCGAGCCGGAGAACAGGATCACCGAACCCGAGCGGTCAAAGCGGACCTCCGCACCTTCCGTACTTGGCGCACCTGCGCGCTCGATGGTGTTGGATAGACCAAAGCCCAACAGTTTACCGCGCCTGCGTGCTTCAGCTTTGCGTGTCTTAAGCCCTTTGCGGTCTGCGAGTTCGAGCGCGAGTTCCATGTTCTTCTCGAATTCGCCGCTATCGTAAGTGAATGTGAGTCCGGTCTTGAACGGCATGGCGGCCGGCGGCACGTAGTTGCGCCTCCGCAATTCGGCCGGATCCATGTTCATCTCGGCGGCGGCAAGATCAACCATACGTTCGATGATATAGGCCGCCTCGGGACGACCATTGCCGCGATAGGGCCGCATCGGATTGGTATTGGAAAACACTGCGGTGATATCAACGTGAATCGCCGGAGTACGATAAACGCCGGCAAGCGTGCCGGCGTTGAGGACGAAGGCCGGCATCGCGTGCTGGAGATAGGCGCCGATGGCGGCCAAGGTCTTCACCCGCAGTGCGAGGAAGTGGCCGTCATCATCGAGCGCAAGTTCGGCTTCGGTGACATTGTCGCGCGCCTGCGCATCGCTCAGGAAAGCTTCCGTGCGAGTGCTGATCCACTTCACTGGCCGGCCGATGAGCTTGGAAGCAAGCAGCACCAGCGGTGTTTCGTTGAAGATCGGCGATTTCATGCCAAAGCTGCCGCCGGTGTCGCCGGTAACGATGCGTATTTTGCTTTCCGGTGCCTTCAGCACCTTGGCGAGTTCGGTGCGGGTCGCATGTGGACGCTGCATCGGCGTGTAGACGGTGTAGCGGCCGTCTGTGGCGTTGTAGTCGCCAACCGCGCCGCGCGGCTCCATGGTGGCAGCTGTCACACGGTTGATGACGAAGCGGTGGTTCACAATGCGGGTTGCGCGCGCAAAGGCGGCATCAGTCGCGGCCTTGTCACCAATTAGTTCAACAAAGCAGATATTGTCCGGACAGTCCTCCCACACCCGCGGTGCGCCGGGCTTGGGCGCTTCGGCGGTGGATGTGACTGAGGGTAGCTCTTCGTAGTCGACTGCAATCATTTCGGCGGCGTCGAAGGCCTGCGCGGCTGTCTCGGCTACGACGAAGGCAACATAATCACCGACCCAACGCACGCGATCTTCGGCAAGGATCGGGTAACGAGGCTTGTACATCGGCGTGCCATCGCGGCGCTTGAGTCCGCCGGGCACAGGCAAGTCGCCATAACCCGCGGCCTTCACGTCAGCCGCGGTGAGGATGGCCAGCACGCCGGGCGCCGCCTTGGCGGCAGTAACGTCGATCGATCTAATTTTCGCGTGTGCGTGCGGCGAGCGCAGCACTACTCCGTGCGCCATGCCAGGCAACTTGATGTCATCCACATAGCGGCCGCCGCCACGGATAAGCCGTGGATCTTCGAAACGCGACACACCTTGTCCGACGGCGAATTCACCCATGGGAGATGCAAAACCTGTTGAATTCATTTGCCACCGGGCCGGTGGCCGGGAGGGAAGAGTGCCCTTGTCGCGTCAACCTGCTTTAAGCTTTTCCGCCACCCGCGGGGCGAAATAAGTCAACACACCGTCGCAGCCTGCGCGCTTGAACGCGATGAGGCTTTCGATCATGGCGCGTTCGCCTTCCAGCCAGCCGTTCTGCGCTGCCGCCATGATCATCGCGTATTCGCCCGATACCTGGTAGGCGAAGGTCGGCATGCCGAATGCGTCTTTCACGCGCTGGACGATGTCGAGATAGGGCAAGCCAGGTTTGACCATGATCATGTCGGCGCCTTCCTCGATATCGAGCGCGACTTCGTGCAATGCCTCGTTCGAATTGCTCGGGTCCATCTGGTAGGTGCGCTTGTCGCCGGTCAGCGTCTTCGCCGAGCCGACCGCATCGCGGAACGGACCATAGAAAGCGGAAGCGTATTTCGCGGCATATGACATGATCGATACGTCGGTGAAATTGGCCGCATCGAGCGCCTTGCGGATCGCGCCGACGCGCCCGTCCATCATGTCGGACGGCGCGATGATGTCGCAGCCGGCTTCCGCCTGCACCAGCGCCTGCTTAGTGAGCACCGCGACGGTCTCGTCATTGAGGATGACGCCGTCGCGGATGAGGCCGTCGTGGCCGTGGCTAGTGAAGGGATCGAGCGCCACGTCGCACAGGATCCCGATTTCCGGTACTTCCTTCTTGATGGCGCGGATGGCCTGACAAACGAGGTTGTCCGGGTTGAGTGCTTCGCGTCCCGTTTCGTCGCGCAGTTTCGGATCGGTGTAAGGGAAAAGCGCTATGCATGGAATGGTCAGATCGGCGGCACGTTCAGCCTCCCGCACTGCCTGATCGACCGACAGCCGCTCTACCCCCGGCATAGAGGGGACGGGCGTGCGGGCGTTGTCGCCATCCATTACGAACAACGGCCAGATCAGATCGTCGGTGGTGAGGACGTGCTCACGCACCATGCGCCGTGCCCATTCGGCGCGCCGGTTGCGGCGCATGCGCACGGCCAGGTCGAGCCGCTCGCTCTGAGTTGCCGGCTCCCTTTCTATCGGGGCAAAACGAGTGCGGCTTTCGATTGGGCGACCGAATTTGATTGCCATCAGGATCTCCAGAAGGGTCTTTTTAGCCGGTCCCAACGGGGCAGGCTACCGGCAGATAACGGCGTAGTTGACGGGCGTTTTGCCCCCACTTATCGGTCAAATGATGGATTTTGACCTCACCGAAGAGCAGCGGGCGTTCCAGGCGACCGCTCGACAATTCGCGCACGATGAAATGATGCCACATGCGCGTGACTGGGACGAAGATGAGATCTTTCCGGTCGAAAGCATGCGCAAGGCGGCTGCACTAGGCTTCGGCGGCATTTACGTGAAGGAAGATATTGGCGGCTCGGCGCTTAGCCGCCTTGATGCTGTGTTGATCTTCGAGGAGCTGGCGCAGGGTTGCACATCGACCGCCGCCTATATCTCAATTCACAATATGGCGGCCTGGATGATCGATGCCTACGGTACAGCGGATGTGCGCAAGCGATTTTTGCCGAAGCTCTGCACCATGCAGCATTTTGCAAGCTACTGCTTGACAGAACCGGGCGCTGGCTCGGATGCCGCGAGCCTGGCTACCCGCGCGCGGCGCGATGGCGAGTACTATGTTCTCGATGGCGCGAAAGCATTCATTTCCGGTGGTGGCGTCTCCGACATCTATGTCGTGATGGCGCGTACAGGCGAGTCAGGCCCGCGCGGCATATCGTGCATCGTGGTGGAAAAGGGCACGGCTGGCCTGTCGTTCGGCGTGCAGGAAAAAAAGCTTGGCTGGAAAACCCAGCCGACGGCCATGGTCATATTCGAGAATTGCCGCGTGCCCGTTGCAAACCGGATCGGCGCCGAAGGGCAAGGCTTCAAAATTGCAATGGCGGGTCTAGACGGCGGCCGTGTGAACATCGGCGCCTGTTCAATCGGCGGCGCGCAATTCTGTCTCGACCGCACCATCCGCTACATGAAAGAGCGCAAGCAGTTCGGATCGCGCCTTGCCGATTTCCAGGCGCTGCAATTCCGCATCGCAGATTATGTGACCGATCTCGAAGCCGCGCGCCTCATGCTGCATCGTGCCGCCGTCGCAGTAGGGCAAGGTGAGCCGACCGCGACCCGCATTGCCGCGCAAGCGAAGCGGCTTGCTACCGACACGGGTTTCGAAGTGGTCAATGGCTGCCTCCAGTTGCATGGCGGTTATGGTTATCTGCGAGACCACCCGATTGAGCGCGTCTTGCGCGATGTACGCGTGCATCAAATACTGGAAGGCACCAATGAGATTATGCGCATGATTATCAGTCGCGCAATGTTGAGCAATTAGAAGATCAAGGAGGGCACTATGGAACAGCTTCCGAGACTTTATCTCTCGCATGGGGAGATGATGAAGCGCATCGCTCGCTTCAAGGACCTCAAAGGTTCCGATGGCGGCTTGCCGGACAGCAAGATGCCAGGCTGCGAGCGCACGCTGTTCAATGTGATCGGTTTTCAGCCGCCGAAAGGCTCAGGCGGGGCGGTAACGTCTCCGGTGGGCGACCACGCGGCGCAGCTCGCTGCCATCAAGATTAGCGAGGGATTTAATCTCGGTTACTGCAAGGCCAAACCGGGTCATGGCCCTGAAATGCATAATCATGACACCAATGAGACCTTCATTCCGATGACAGGGACCTGGCGCGCAAGTTGGGAAAACGAGAAAGGCGAGGTTGAATATGTAGATCTCGGCCCGCTCGACGTTGTGTCGTTTCCACCCGGCATGATCCGCCGCTTCGAGAATGTCACGAAGGGCGATCCGAACGCGGAATCGATCCTGATGTTTGTGATCGGCGGTGATGGTCCACGCGCCGAATTCACCGATCAGGCCATGAAACGGTTGGAAGACGCCGGCGTTTGGCCGCCGCACTGACTCGGACGAAACCGGCCGCGATGATGGATGACATCCTTTTTGATCGTCGGGGTACCGCCGGCATCGTCACGCTGAACCGGCCGAAAGCGCTCAATGCCGTTACGCACGACATGGTGCGGGCCTTACGCGCGCAGCTTGACCGCTGGGCCGACGATGCTGCTGTCACGCGCGTGGTGATCACCGCTGCGGGGGAACGCGCTTTTTCGGCCGGCGGCGATATTCGGGCGCTCACCGATCTTGGTAAGGCTGGCAGGTACGATGAAGCGCTGCAATTCTGGCGCGACGAATATCCGCTGAATGCGGCGATCAAAAACTACAGGAAACCTTACGTCGCACTGATAGATGGAATTGCGATGGGCGGCGGAGTAGGCGTGTCGGTGCACGGTTCGCATCGCGTGGCTGGCGACTGTTTCTCATTTGCCATGCCGGAAGTGGGCATTGGATTTTTTCCGGATGTCGGGGCCACCTGGTTCTTGCCGCGCATGCCGGGCGAGCTCGGCACTTATTGTGCGTTGGCCGGTGAGCGCTTCGGAATTGCGGACGCTATTGGGGGCGGCATCGCAACCCATCGCGTTTCGTCCGCACGGTTCGATTCGCTGCTAGACGGGTTAATCGGCATGGTCTCGGTCGATGCGGTAATCGCTGCCTTCAGTGAGTCTGTTGGGGAGGGGCCGATCATGCAACGCAAGGCCGCGATTGACCGCCTGTTCGTCGGCGATCGGGTTGAAGGCATTATCGATGCGCTTGACCGCGAGGCGTCCTTAGGCGGCGCCGATTCCGAATGGGCGAAAACAACCGCCGCGACGATGCGAACGAAATCTCCGCTCAGTCTAAAGCTGGCTTTGGCGCAGGTGCGGCGGGGGAAAGATTGGGATTTCAAGACGTGCATGTGTGCCGAATTCCGCATAGTGTCGCGCATCATCCACGGGCATGATTTCTATGAGGGTGTGCGCGCCGTGATTGTCGACAAGGACAACAAGCCGCGGTGGCAACCAGCCACGCTCGCTGAGGTGAACGAGGGCGAGGTTGAGCGCTATTTCGCTCCGCTCGGCGGCGCCGAATTGGTGCTGTAGTGATTAGTCCGACCATGCCAAATGACGTGCGAACGCTCGAACCGGTGCTCGAGCACGAGGGCGACCGCTCGATCGGCCGCTGGACGCGGCGGCTGGTGATGTTTTTGCGAGTCATGGCGGCGATATCGATGTTTAAGGGTCTCTATCATTGGGCCCAAGTGTGTGGCATCGGCTTCGGGCCAACACAGCCGTTCGAAAATCAATCGATCGCGTGGCAGACGGCGACGGTGTTCTTTGCCGTGATCGATCTGGTCGCGGCTGTGGGTCTCTGGCTCGCCGCCGCATGGGGCGCGGTGATCTGGCTGACGGCAGTTGCTTCTATGCTGGCAGTGGAAATATTTTTCCCGCAAGTGTTTGGGGGCGGCTGGTTGACGGGTCTTCTGGAAGGCGGATTGCTTGCGCTTTATCTTTGGCTGGCATTGAAATCGGCGCAAGAACATCCGCAGTAACACCGAAATAGATCGGGGAGGGCGCTATGGCGCGCATCGGATTTATCGGCCTCGGCAATATGGGACTACCGATGGCGCAAAATCTGCTCAGGGCCGGCCATCAAGTTGAAGGCGTCGACGTTAATCCGGCTTCCGCCGAAAAGCTGAAGGCTGCGGGCGGGGCGAGTGTCGAGACGGCAAAAAGTGCGGCGGCGCGTGCCGACGCCGTCATCACAATGCTGCCGTCCGGCAAGGAAGTGCGCGAGGTATATCTCGGCTCCTCCGGCATCATCGCGAACGCCAACCCGGGTACACTGTTGATCGATTGCTCGACAATCGATGTTGAAACAGCGCGCGCGGTTGCAGCTAAAGCAGATAACAAAGGACTGCTGATGCTCGACGCGCCCGTATCGGGCGGCGTCGGTGGCGCCACTGCCGCGACACTTACCTTTATGGTCGGTGGAAGCACACAGGCTTTCACACGCGCGGAATCGATATTGCAAAAGATGGGCAAGACAATCGTGCACGCCGGCGGCGCAGGCAACGGCCAGGCGGCCAAAATCTGCAACAACATGATCCTCGGGGTGTCGATGATTGCTGTCAGCGAAGCCTTTGTGCTCGCCGAGAAACTCGGCCTCGATCACCAAAAGTTGTTCGACATCTCCTCAAAGTCATCAGGCCAGTGCTGGTCGCTGACCAGCTATTGTCCCGTGGCGGGACCGGTGCCGACATCGCCGGCTAACCGTGACTATCAGGCCGGGTTCACCGCAGCGATGATGCTAAAGGATTTGAAGTTGTCGCAGGACGCCGCAAATTCAACCGGAACCAAAACAGAACTCGGCGCTGACGCAACACGGATTTATTCGAAATATGTAGCGAGCGGAGAAGAGTCTCGCGATTTCTCCGGGATCATACGTTTCATCCGCGATTGACAAGGGTTTGTAGAGTGAACGAAGGCTTGCGCGGGTTTGTATAATTGTATGATCAAGAGAGCGTTCACCTTTGCAAATAAACCTAATCTTTATAGTGTTATTTAAGCCGATTTTAGACTGCGCCTCTTAGGGTGCGTCATCCGGAGCGGGGAAAACAGGGCCTTGCAACCGGGGACGTACAAGTAAAACGCAAGGGGCGTTGAACATGAAAGCCGTCGCGAAGACGGTCGAGCCCGCCGAACGCGAGGCGCAGCTCGATCACATTCGGCCACAGTATTTGGAGGCCTTGACGTTAGTCGAACGGCTGCATCGCCGGTTGCTCGACGTCATCAAGGACGAATTCGATCGACGCGGCCGCTCCGATATTAACTCGGTGCAGGCTCTGCTGCTCTACAATATTGGGGATAAGGAACTGACGGCCGGGGAGCTGCGCACACGCGGCTACTATCTCGGCTCCAACGTTTCATACAACCTCAAAAAGCTTGTTGAGATGGCCTTCCTCGATCATCAACGGTCACGCGTGGACCGGCGCTCGGTTCGCATCAAGCTTACCGACAAGGGCCGCGAGGTGCGTGACATCATCGAGGGGCTGTATCAGAAGCACGTGCGCACGGTCGAGCAGGTTGGCGGCATCAATGCCGACGAATTCTCCACACTCAACAAATCGCTGCACCGACTCGAGCGGTTCTGGACCGACCAAATCCTTTATCGGCTCTAATTGGGACTGCGGATGGATTAATTTGCCCCGGCCCCTCTCGGCCGGGGTTTCTCTTTTTGGCTCCGCGAGCGGCCGTACATAGGGCCCCTAGATATTGCGCCCGGCTGTGGTCCACAGCCCAATGCTTGGCGGGTAACGGCCGATATGCTATTGGCGGACGCAATCCCGGACCCTGCCTATTGATCGGCGCCGATCGCCCCCGGCGCCAGGAGATCGTGATGTCGGCAACGTCGCGCCCCAAGCTCGCAAGCGAAGTGGATATACTGTTTTCGGCCACCTTGGGTGAGGTCGACCCCGAGATTGCCGATGTGGTCAACCGCGAATTGGGCCGGCAGCGCGACGAAATAGAACTCATCGCCTCAGAGAACATCGTCTCGCGCGCGGTACTGGAGGCGCAAGGCTCGGTCCTCACAAACAAATATGCCGAAGGACTTCCAGGGAAACGCTATTACGGCGGTTGCCAGTTCGTGGATATTGCCGAGCGGCTTGCGATCGAACGCGTCACGAAACTATTCGGTTGCAAGTTCGCCAACGTGCAGCCGCACTCCGGTGCGTCGGCGAACGCGGAAGTGTTTTTCGCTTTGTTGCAGCCAGGCGATACCTTCATGGGACTCAACCTGGCTGCCGGGGGTCATCTTACGCACGGCTCGCCGGTCAATATGTCAGGCAAGTGGTTCAAGCCGGTGCCGTATGGCGTGCGCCAAGACGACCACCGCATCGATATGGAGCAAGTTGCGCGGCTCGCGCGTGAACACAAGCCGAAATTGATCATCGCCGGCGGCTCGGCTTATCCGCGCATCATCGACTTCCGTGCCTTCCGCGAAATCTGCAACAGCGTCGGCGCATTATTCATGGTGGACATGGCGCATTTCGCTGGCCTCGTAGCGGCGGGATTACATCCTTCGCCATTCCCGCATGCGCATGTGGTGACGACGACAACACACAAGACACTGCGCGGTCCGCGCGGCGGCGTGATCCTGTCCGACGACGAAGAAACCGCCAAGAAGCTCAACTCGGCAGTGTTTCCCGGCATGCAGGGCGGCCCGTTGATGCACGTGATCGCCGCCAAAGCGGTCGCTTTTGGCGAAGCATTGCGGCCGAATTTCCGTGCCTATGCGCGCAACGTAGTGGAGAATGCCAAGGCTCTGGCCGAAACGTTAAAGTCATCCGGTCTCGACATTGTTTCGGGCGGCACCGACACGCATCTGATGCTAGTGGACCTGCGACCGAAGCGGCTTACCGGCAAGGTCGCGGAAACGGCCTTGGGCCGCGCGCACATTACCTGCAACAAGAACGGCATCCCGTTCGATCCGGAAAAACCGACGATAACCTCGGGCATCAGGCTTGGTACGCCGGCATGCACCACCCGCGGCTTTGGGATCGCCGAATTTCGCCAGGTCGGCGAGATGATCGCCGAAGTGCTCGACGTGCTATCGCAGAAACGCGTGGAGGAAGACTCCTTGGTGGAAGCCGCAATGCGTGAAAAAGTGAAAGCATTGATTGCACGATTTCCTATTTATCAGGGCTGAGGATTGGGGGCGTTATGCGTTGCCCTAGTTGTGGAAGCCTCGATACGCAGGTGAAGGATTCGCGGCCTACCGAAGATTCGGCGGTGATCCGTCGCCGTCGCGTTTGCCTCACCTGCAATTTTCGCTTTACGACCTTCGAGCGCGTACAGCTGCGCGAATTGACGGTCATCAAGCGCAATAGCCGCCGCGTGCCTTTTGACCGCGATAAATTAATGCGTTCAGTACAAATCGCTTTGCGCAAACGTCCGGTTGATCCTGAACGTATCGAACAGATGGTTTCCAAGATCGTGCGTGAACTGGAAAGTCAGGGGGAAAGCGAGATTTCGTCGGAAGCGATCGGCGAGATTGTGATGGAGCATTTGCGCGAGCTCGACGACGTCGCCTATGTGCGCTTTGCTTCCGTCTATCGCAATTTCCGTGAGGCCAAAGATTTCCGCGCCGCACTTGATGAGTTGTCGGGCGAGGATAACGGCCGGCCTGCGGCCGGCGCACGCAAATGAGCGAGCAAGCCACGTCCACTTCTGAAATGATCTCGGACGACGAGCGCTTCATGCGGCTCGCATTGGCGCTCGGGCGCCGCAATCTCGGCCACACCTGGCCTAATCCGGCGGTTGGCGCAGTGATCGTTAAAGACGGAATCATTCTTGCGCGCGGCTGGACGCAACAAGGAGGTCGTCCGCATGCCGAAGTCGAGGCGTTGCGCCGCGCCAAAAAGGCGGCGGAAGGTGCCACGATGTATGTGACGCTCGAGCCATGCTCGCATCAGGGCAAGACACCGCCTTGCGCCGATGCCATCGTGCGCGCTGGCATCACGCGCGTGGTTTCGGCGCTGGAGGATCCCAACCCGGAAGTGTCGGGGCAGGGCCACGAGCGGCTGCGCGCTAAGGGTGTCGTGGTGGATATTGGCCTCGGCGTGGAAGAAGCGCGACGCACGCATGCCGGCCACATTATGCGCACTGTTCACGGGCGGCCGCACGTAATGCTCAAGCTTGCAATTTCCGCCGACGGCAAGGCGGGGCTGGCCGGGCGTGAACAAGCTTTGATCACTGGCGAGCCGGCGCGCGAGCGCGTGTTTCAGATGCGTGCGGCGAGCGATGCCATCCTGGTAGGTATCGGCACGGTGTTGTCCGACGACCCACAATTGACGTGCCGTCTGCCTGGCATGTTCGAACGCTCTCCGGTGCGCGTAGTGCTCGACGCAAAACTGCGCCTGCCGTTGGCGACATCCGTGGTTGCAACCGTGCGCGAAACGCCGACTTGGGTTTTCACCTCGCACAGGCCATCCGCGATTGCAGAAGAAATTCTTCAGCAAAAGAACTGTAAAGTCTTCCATGTCGACGACAATGATGGTCGGCTTGACCTCCACCAGGTGCTGAAGACTCTCGCAGAGCAAGGCATTACCCGGCTGATGGTAGAAGGCGGTCCGACTGTTGCGGCCAGCTTTGTCGCTGCCGATCTTGTGGATGAAGTTTTTTTGTTGCGCGGAGATAGATCCATTGGCGCAGGTGGGATCGATCCGCTGAAAGATATGCCACTCGAAACGTTGACTGGCCGGCTCACGCTGCGCGCCAGCGAAAAGGTCGGCGCAGATACGCTCAAAAGTTTCGCGCGGATCTAAGATGTTCACCGGCATCGTTACCGATATGGGCGAAGTGCGTTCGGTCAAACCGCGCGCAGGCAATCTTCACCGCATCACCATCTTTTGTAACTATCCGCGCGCCAACATTTTGCAGGGGGCCTCGATCGCCTGTTCAGGCGTCTGTCTGACGGTCGTGGACACGGGTGAAGAAGATGGCCGTGTCTGGTTTGCTGTGGATGCGGCGGACGAAACACTGCGTGTCACTACCGTGCGGCGCTGGCGTCATGGGTCTAAAGTCAATCTCGAGCGTCCACTGAAATTCGGCGATGAATTGGGTGGGCATCTGGTCGCAGGCCATGTTGACGGCATTGCAACCGTGGTCGGCCGCGAGGACATGGCTGAAATGGCGCGCATCGTGTTGCGTGCCCCGGCCGAGCTTGCACGCTTCGTCGCGCGCAAGGGCTCGGTTGCGCTTGATGGTATATCGCTCACTGTCAATACAGTGGAAGGTGACATGTTTTCGGTGCTTGTCATTCCGCACACTTTGCAAGTGACGACGTTTGGAGCCCTGCGTAAGGACGATGAGGTCAATCTCGAAGTCGATACGATGGCGCGCTACGCAGCGCGGCTGGCGGAGATGAGGTAGAGTCTTGTTCAGGCGAGAGCCGCTTGCTACCACGCCGCTCAAGCGGGAATATTTGGGTCATGACCAGGAAAAAGCGCAGCACGAAAAATCGCGACAGCTTGCATATGCTGATCGTGGAAGCGCGCTTCTATGAGGATATTTCCGATGAGTTGTTGCGCGGGGCGACACGCGTCCTTGACAAGGCCGGTGCTCGCTACGATCGCGTTACAGTTCCGGGCACCCTGGAAATTCCTGCCGCCATTGTGATTGCGATGGGTGCAGCGCGACGTCGGCGCGCACCATATGACGGTGTGGTGGCGCTTGGCTGCGTGATCCGCGGCGAGACCTACCATTTCGAGATTGTGTCGAACGAGTCGGCGCGAGCTTTGATGGATCTTTCGGTGAAAGAGCGGCTCGCCATCGGCAACGGTATCCTCACGGTGGAAAACGAGGCGCAGGCCCACACCCGCGCCCGCGTTGAGGAGGGCGATAAAGGTGGCGACGCTGCCCGCGCGGCGCTCACTATGGTCGCGCTCAAGCACACACTTATGTGGCAGTGATGAACGCCGGTGCCAGACGCGATGATAAGGACGCGCGCAAGGCGAACAAGCGCGGCGCGGCCAGGCTCGCGGCGGTTCAGGCACTCTACCAGATGGACATGGCCGGCACCGGTTTGAACGAAATCCTGGCTGAATTTGAGAGCCACTGGATAGGCCGCGAGGTCGAGGGCGCACAATATCTTCCGGCTGAGGCAGCATTCTTCCGTGACATCGTTTCCGGCGTCGTGCGTGAGCAGCGTGACCTTGACCCCTTGATCGACGATGCATTGTCGGAAGGCTGGCCGCTCAAACGTATTGAGGCGGTCCTGCGCGCAGCGCTGCGGGCCGGCGCCTATGAGTTGATTCACCGCAGCGACGTGCCGGCGCGGGTGGTGGTGGCCGAATATGCTGACGTGGCTGCCGCTTTTGTCGAGCGTGACGAGACAGGCATGGTCAATGCCGTGCTTGATCAACTTGCGCGCCGTTTGCGCGCCGCCGAATTTGGCCGCGCTGCCGGGTGAAACGATGGCTGCAAACGACGATATGTCGGCCGAGGATCGCTTGATCGCGCGCTTTTTTAAGCCGCTTGCTACCCATCTCGGTGCGCTCGGATTGTCAGACGATGCCGCCTTTCTTACTCCGCCGCTGGGATGCGATCTGGTGCTCAAGACCGACGCTATTGTCGGGGGCGTGCATTTTTTTCCTGAAGATGCTGCGCATACGGTGGCGAGCAAAGCGCTGCGGGTGAACTTGTCGGATCTCGCCGCGAAGGGCGCGCGCCCACTCGGCTTCCTGCTCTCGCTCGCAATCCCCAAGGAGATCGGCGAAGAGTGGCTTAAGGGCTTTGCGGAAGGGCTGCGCGACGACGCAGTATTGTTCGGCTGTCCGCTGTTTGGTGGTGACACCGATTGCACGCCGGGGCCGATCACCATTTCTATCGCCATGATTGGAAGCGTTCCGGAAGGAACGATGGTGCGCCGCGCCGGCGCCAAGGTAGGCGACCGCGTGTTCGTGAGTGGCACCATTGGCGATGCCGCGCTTGGTGTCATGGTGCGCAACGGCAAAGACTGGAAATTGGGCGAGACGCAGCGGCAGCATCTCGTTTCGCGCTACCTCTTGCCGCAACCGCGCAATGCGTTAGCGGAAGCCGTGCGCACTCATGCTTCGGCAGCGATGGATATCTCCGATGGACTCGTTGGTGATTTTGGCAAGTTGTGCCGGGCGTCGGGCGTCGCGGCGGACATCGACGCCGCGCGGGTGCCGATCTCGGAAGCGGCCAAAGCAGTGATTGCTACCGACTCCGCTGCGCTCGAAACTGCGCTCACGGGCGGTGACGACTATGAGATCGTTTGCACGGTGCCGGCGGCCAAGGCCAACAGCTTCGAGGCCGCGGCCAAGGCGGCCAGTGTGGCGGTCACGCAGATTGGTGAAGTGAAAGCCGGGGAGGGCGTTCGCTTCCTTGCCGCTGATGGTCACGCTTTTGTTTTCAAGCGCGCCTCGTTCAGTCACTTCTGAAATCGGCGGGACGAATGCGCTTGGCCCGGTTATAATGAAAATGAAGGAAATGGGAATTTCGCCATGCATGATATGACAGCAAAACGGGCGGCAGTAACGCCGGTTGGCCAGCATCCAAATTTTCAGAAACATAACAAGCGGTTTCCGACCACCGCCTGGTTGCGCCGGCGCGCGCCGCACAACGTACCGCTTTTTGCTTTCGAATATTGTGACACCGGTGCCGGGAACGATGTCGGCATTGCGCACAATTGGGCGGCGTTTGATGCCGTTGAAATTGTGCCGCGCTACGGCGTGATGCCATCGTTGCCGCCGGTGGACGTAAAGTTATTCGGGCGCAGCTACACAGCGCCAATCGGGATCGCCCCTATGGGCGGACCGTCGTTGGTCTGGCCAGGCGCCGATCTGCTGATGGCGAAAGCCGCGCAGCGTGCGCGCGTTCCCTATACACTCAGCGTCGCTGGCGGCGCGACGATCGAGCAGGCGGCGGAGGCCGCCCCCGACGTGTTTTGGCTTCAGCTTTACCGATTTTGGCACGATGATCACAAGATCGGTTTCGACCTGGTGCGGCGCGCGCAGGCGGTCGACGCCAAGGTCCTGACTCTCACCTTGGATGTTCCGGTGCGCACCACGCGCTCGCGCGAAACTTATGCGGGGCTCGCTCACGAATTCCGTCCCAATGCGCGCATGATCTGCGAGATGATGGTGCGCACAAAATGGCTATTCGCGCTCCTGCGGAATGGCTTTCCCCGGTTCGCCACCATCAGTGACTATGCCCCCCAAGGCGCGAGTACCAACGAGATCATCGCCTATGCGCGCGCGCGCATGGGCGGTGCTTTCTCTTGGGAAGAGATCAAGCGCTACCGCGACGCGTGGAAGGGCCCGATGGCGGTCAAAGGCATTCTTCATCCGGAGGATGCCGCCAAGGCGGTTGCGCTCGGCATTGAGGGCATCTGGGTGTCGAACCACGGCGGTCGCCAGATTGAGGCACTGACACCATCGATCGACTGCCTGCCCGCAATCGTTGCGGCGGTCGGCAAGAAAGCGACGATCCTGATCGACAGCGGCGTGCGCAGCGGCCAGGACGTCATGCGGGCGCTGGCGCTCGGCGCCCATGCGGCCTTTGCGGGGAAGACTTTCCTGTGGGCTGTGGCCGCGCTCGGCGACGAGGGGCCGGACTACCTGATCGACCTTTATATCGCTGAGCTACGCGCGTCCCTTGGTCAGATCGGCGCCCGATCGTTGGCTGAGGCGAGGGTGGCCACCATTCGCCATCCCGGCGCCATCGCGTTCGCAGGGAAGGCGCGGCTGGCGCGTACCTCACGCAAGCGGTAACGAAGGCAGTTCGGGCTCAATACTGCTCTGCGCGGCTCGCATTGGCGATTCGGTAGGATCGCCGCTACAAGGGGCGGCTTTCCGGGAGCTTGTCCATGTCGGCGATCGCCGAAACTCTCCAGCATGCCGCGCCTGACGACAATCTGGCGCGCCGCAATGCCCTTGTGCTGGCGATCGCGCAGGCGCTAGCCGGCGGCAACAACACCGTGATCGTGAGCACGGCCAGTATCGTCGGTGCGGTGCTGGCGCCGGATAAGGGCCTCGCGACCTTGCCGATCACCGCCATGGTGCTCGGCATGTGGCTCGGCACGCTACCCGTCGGCGCGCTCGCGCGCCATTTCGGTCGCCGCTTCGCGCTGCAATGTGGATCGGTCTTCGGCATCCTGTCCGGCCTGATCTCATACGCGGCCGTGATGAATGGCCAATTCTGGCTGCTGCTGGTCGGCACGTTCTGCGGCGGGCTCTACGCCGCGGCGCACCAGTCCTATCGCTTTGCCGCGGCCGATACCGCGAGCGACGCCTATCGCCCGAAAGTCGTGTCCTGGGTGCTTGCCGGCGGCGTTTTTGCTGCAGTGATTGGACCGCAGCTCGTGATCTTCACCAAGGATCTGCTATCGCCACACCTGTTCGCCGCGAGCTATCTCGGTCAGTCGGCTTGCGCGCTGGCGGCGGCGGTTGTCCTGCAATTCGTCAAGGTGCCGCCACTCGCGCCCGCGCGCCACGACAGTGTTCGCCCGCTCGGTGAGGTCATGCACAACTCACGTTTCATCGTCGCAGTCGCCTGCGGTATGGCGAGTTATGGCATGATGAATATGATGATGACTTCGGCTCCACTTGCCATGGTCGGCTGCGGTCATTCGGTCACCGATGCGACGCTCGGCATCCAGTGGCACGTATTGGCGATGTATGCGCCGAGCTTCATCACCGGCTCGCTGATCGCGCGATATGGCATCGAGCGCATCACCGGAATAGGCCTTGCGCTGATCGCCGCGGCCGCCGCGGTTGGCATCGCAGGAATTACCGTGGCCCACTTCTGGAGCGCATTGGTGTTGCTCGGTTTCGGCTGGAACCTGTCTTTTATCGGCGCCACTACGATGGTGACGCAGTGCCACCGGCCGCATGAACGCAACAAGATACAGGCGTTCAACGATTTCCTGATTTTTGGCAGCATGGCGCTGAGTTCATTCTCATCCGGCCAGCTGCTCGACAAATTCGGCTGGACGGCCATCAATGAAGTCATCTTCCCGGCCATATTCGTGGTGGGCGCGCTGCTCGTGTGGCTTGCGCTTCGGCCAAGGCCATCGACTGTGTAGGCAAGCGAGGCGAAGAGATCGGCTCTCAAACCAGGGAGGGACGCTCCAATGCAATATTGCTATCAGAATTTTGGCTTCGTTGGCTGTTGGCGTCTTGGGCGCACACACAAACTCCCGGCTTTGAGGACAAGTTGACGCGAGCGCCCAAGGAAGGTGTTCAGGCCTAGGTCGATCCCGACGGTTATCGTCCCCAGCCTTCAGAAGAGAAGGTCAAGTTCGAGGTGCTGGTAGCGAAGAAAGCAAGGACGGACCCAGCAAAGAATACCTTTGTGACCCCCTATTTCCGCGTTGCACAGGGCGCATCTTTTTGGCTATATCCGCGCGTTTCCCGGTCGGGGTGAAGCGCCCTTAACAAGCGGCCATCCTCGACGCTCCTGGCGCCGGGCTGGAGCGTTCCTCCCCCAGCACCATTCAATCGAGGTTTATGGCCACCATGACTACTTTGTGGTTGATCGTCGGCTGTGGCGTGCTCGCGATCGTCTATGGCATCTGGGCGACCCAGTCGGTGATGAGTGCCGATCCCGGCAGCAAGAAGATGCAGGAGATTTCGGCCGCTGTGCGCGAAGGCGCGCAGGCCTATCTCAAGCGGCAATACACCACTATCGGCATCGTCGGCGTGGTGATCTTCGTGATCATCGGTTTCACGCTCGGTTGGCTCGTGGCGATTGGCTTTGCGGTTGGCGCGGTCCTGTCGGGCGCCACCGGTTTCATCGGCATGAACGTCTCCGTGCGCGCCAATGTGCGGGTCGCACAGGCTGCTACGAAATCACTGGCCGGCGGGCTCGAGCTTGCATTTAAGGCCGGAGCGATCACCGGCCTGCTGGTGGCAGGCCTCGCGCTGCTGGGCGTCACGCTCTATTTCGGCTTTCTCACCGGCACGCTGCACAAGGCAGCAAATGACCGTACGGTGATCGATGCCATCGTCGCGCTCGGCTTTGGCGCCTCGCTGATCTCGATCTTCGCCCGTCTGGGCGGCGGCATCTTCACCAAGGGCGCCGACGTGGGCGGCGATCTGGTCGGCAAAGTCGAAGCCGGTATCCCGGAAGACGATCCGCGCAATCCAGCCACCATCGCCGACAACGTCGGCGACAATGTCGGCGACTGCGCGGGCATGGCGGCAGACCTGTTCGAAACCTATGCGGTGACCATCGTCGCCACCATGGTGCTGGCGTCGATCTTCTTCGCGAATACGCCGATCCTGGTGAACATGATGATCTACCCGCTCGCCATCGGCGGTGCCTGCATTATTACGTCGATCATCGGCACTTTTTTTGTGCGGCTGGGTCGAAAAAAATCGATCATGGGAGCCCTCTATAAGGGCTTCATCGCGTCGGCGGTTATCTCGCTCGTCGCCATCTGGTTCGTCACCGATTCCCTCATCGGCATGGGTCCGATTACGGGCGTCACCTTTACAGGTAAGGCGCTCTACATTTGCGCCATCGTCGGCCTGGTGGTGACCGGTCTGATCATCTGGATCACCGAATACTACACCGGCACCAATTTCCGCCCGGTGAAGTCGATCGCGTCGGCCTCGGTTACCGGCCACGGCACCAATGTCATCCAGGGATTAGCGATCTCGCTTGAATCGACCGCGCTGCCAGCCATCGTGATCATTGCCGGCATTCTGGTTGCTTACGCGCAAGCGGGGTTGTTCGGCATTGCGATCGCAGTTACCGCGATGCTAGCACTCGCCGGTATGGTGGTCGCGCTCGACGCTTTCGGGCCGGTCACCGACAATGCCGGGGGAATTGCAGAAATGGCTGGGCTGCCCAAAAACGTACGCAAGTTCACTGACGCCCTCGATGCAGTCGGCAACACTACCAAGGCAATCACCAAGGGCTATGCCATCGGCTCGGCAGGTCTCGGTGCACTGGTGTTGTTTGCGGCCTATAATCAGGACCTGCTGTTCTTCACCAAGACTTCGGCCGCGCACCCGTACTTCCAGGGTATCCAGCTCGACTTCTCGTTGAGCAACCCATACGTAGTGGTCGGTCTGCTATTCGGCGGACTGCTGCCTTATCTGTTCGCCGCTTTGGGCATGACCGCGGTCGGCCGTGCCGCCGGTGCTATCGTCGAGGAAGTACGACGGCAATTCCGTGCCAAGCCCGGGATAATGAAGGGCAAAGACAAGCCGGATTACGGCCGCGCGGTAGACATGCTCACCAAGGCCGCGATCAAGGAAATGATCGTGCCGTCGCTGCTGCCAGTGCTGTCGCCGATCTTTTGCTACTTTACAATCTATTTCATCGCGGGCGGCGGGCCGGCGGGCAAGTCAGCCGGATTCTCTGCGCTTGGCGCCATGCTGCTCGGCGTTATTGTCACCGGCCTGTTCGTCGCCATCTCGATGACATCCGGCGGCGGCGCCTGGGACAACGCGAAAAAATACATTGAGGACGGTCACTACGGCGGCAAGGGCTCGGATGCCCATAAAGCCGCCGTGACGGGCGATACGGTCGGCGATCCCTACAAGGACACAGCCGGTCCCGCCGTGAACCCGATGATCAAGATTACCAATATCGTGGCGCTGC